>JAABUO010007089.1_pt1 | contig 12827 bp, 15 predicted proteins | sample 5559291 | NCBI WGS metagenome assembly JAABUO01 (sample SAMN10711878, study PRJNA513372) | rock metagenome | isolation source: Antarctica rocks | place: Antarctica: Victoria Land, Finger Mt sud
ACACCTGCCTGTCTGGTCAGGTGACATTTGTACATCAGGCAAATGGTGGTACACATGCAAAACCCCCAAGTCAAATGCCGTAAGCTAGCAAAAACTTTGCTTGCTGGTGTCATGTTCTTGGGATGTTTACCTTGAGCTTGAAGCTTGGAGTGTATACTAAAACTGGCTAACAAAGAACCAGTCATGCCAGCACATGCATGCTCCTTGTCTTGCAGGAATGCTGGGCTATGTGGTTCTACTGGAGCACCTGCAAAGACTGATGTACCTATATCACGTCTTCACCATCCTGCAGACAGTGTCAGTAGTACTACTGCTGGTGACATTTTGGCGCAAATGGTAAGCCACACAAATCATGAAAATGGTGACGGCAAGCTCCTGCACCTGCATCATTTGCTCAATTGCTGGTGCAAGCATACTCTTTTCATAAGCTTTGAAAGGAAAACAAACGCACAATCTCCTGCTTTGGAAGCACAGCATTGAATTGCGTGAAGGGTGCAGTATACACATGGAAGAAACTCCCATTTTGATGCAAGCCTGCTTCACTTGGCATGCACTCCATGGGCAGGACCTGATGTGATTCTGGAACATGTAGTGAGCCCTTGTGATCTCAGAGTACGGCTGCACCTATAGGCATCTGCTTCTCAGCATATGACAGCATTGCTCATCTGTGGCTTTACTTGCTGCAGGCACATCCAGCCTCGGATTGCCATGGTGGCATACACCCTTCAGAAAGCTCTGCCTGACCTGTACTACATTGCTTTGACCACCCTGATGATCATGCCTATCCTGGCAGTCTTGCTGTGCCTCTTTGAGACGCACCATGATGACGGCTTCTTCACCTACAGAGGTGTCCCTTCTACTGCATCACACCCTTGATCTGTCTCCAAAATAGGACTGTGGCATCAGTGTTATTGGTCATATTGACTTCCATCCTAAACTTACTGACGCAACTGACAGCCAAGCCCCAGTTTGCAGAAAGCTGATCATGTCTGAGTCCATTTCCAGCGCAGCTTTCAAGCAAAGCATCACATCGTGTATTGGTGCACACCAGTGGGAGATGATGTTGACTGGATCAGGTTGTTGCTGCAGGAGCAATAATCTTTGTGTACAAGCTGTTGGTAATGAACGACTACAATGGTCTACGTGAAGGGCTGCATGGTGGCAGCGAACTGGTGCAGCTCAATGGCCTGGTCACTGTGAGTACTCTTCACACCTGTGCAATCGCTCTCCTTGACAGTGCCTTCTGACATGCTGTGGACACTCTGTTGCCTAGATCTACCTCCTGCCTTGCATCGATGTACAGTGCAGCTTGCTGACCAATCTGCAGCAACTTCAGGGTACTGCATGCATGAGATCAGTTGTTAGACATGGCTGCACAACGGCTGACAACCAATCACAAGATTGCATGCAGGATCATGACATAGACTTGAGATCTACCGGCTTATGTTGTTTCCTGATGGACTGCAGGACTCATATCTGTGGGCAGGACCTTTGGCCTATGCAATCAAAGTCGTCTTAACCTCCTTTTTTGTGGCAGCTGTGCTGCGTCCCTTCCGTGCCCAGCACCGCAGAGCCTTGTTTGCTGAAAGTCAGCGTGCAACTGGACTGGGCTCAAGCATCAAACACATGCTGCTGGACAAATGGGACAATGTCTTTGGCAGACGCTCTACCACCAAGGAGGTGGTGCTGTTCTCCAGAAAGACAAATGATGCACAGCCTTTTTGGTGGCTTGAAGGGTAAGTAACACTGGTGCATGTTGCAAATATGTGCATGGTTTTTGAATTCAAAGTGCATGCTAGGCAGTTCACAAGTGGTGATTAGATATGCTGTTCATTCCAGACAGATGACGCATGCACGAATGCTGCATAAGTGCTGTGTATGCACTGTTTCCCTGACAAAGACAAAACCAACACTCACACAGTACAAAGCTTCAGATACTTCATGCCTGTACGTCCCAAGCCTGGAATGCCCACTATGCCCAATTTGCAAGGGCGTCTGCAGGCAAGATCCCAATGAAGGCAAGTCAGCAGTGGCGTTGTTTGAGCCTAGCTCATCTGACAAATGGCTGGCTTCTCTGCGCAAGTCTGTCAGCAGAGCCCTGGCTGACTTCAGCAGAGCTGCTACTCGTGGCCTCCTGAAAATCTTACGCTCAGGAAGCTTCTCTCCCAACCAGGCCAGACCAGGTGACACCTCTCACCCTTCGTTTGTGTTGCATCAGCATTGCATGCCTGCAAGAATGGTAGCTGTGCTTCCTGGAGCTCCATCTGTGCTCTGTTATTTGTGTACTTGATGCCATGGAAAAGCTGACCTGTATGGTGCTTGCAGATGATCCATCAAAGCCAACAAAGGGTGAGATGGCCAAGGGCATCAGGCTCCTGATTGCCAATGCAAGGGATGATGAGGAGCTGTTCAATGACCTGGGCAGGCACTGGTAAGCAAGCACATGTTCAGCTGAAGTCATGCACATGCTTTAGCTTGTGTTGCCAAGTTTATGCCCGCACAGACTCGATGTTGTGCATGCAGCAGAAAGTTTAGCTCTGCTGCCCTGAGTGCACATGATACTGAAGCGCTTCATCCTGACGGCGAGGCTGTGGCTGCAGGTGGGAATACAGTGAGACAATGCACGAAGCCTGCGGCCGCCTGTTTACATCCCGTCGGAAAGTGCTGGCAACGTTGGATTCAGACAAGGCTCATGTCTTGGAGCTCATTAAGGAGGCACAGCGCTTCTTTGAGAACGAGCAGGACGCCACCGGCCTTGAAAACAATGCTGTGCGCAGCATCGACGACGTTGGCGACCGCCATCGCCGCAAGACCTTGCATGCAATTGCTGCTCGAGCCCGCCTTCTGGCTTTGCGAGTCACTGAGCAGCAACGCAGCAAGCGTACACAGAACTTACAAGTCGCCTCCACAATCACTTCGAGCATCATCACTGACATGGTCAGTAGGTAAGCAGGCTGAACAGTCTGTATATAAACATCAGGTGCCTTTCAGCTAGGCAGATGCTGACACGGGGCTGTTGTCACGTGAGCAACTGCAAATCGCTGAATGACTTCAGCTACATCTGCAACAGAGAAGCCATTGTGCCCCCCCTATAACCATGCTTGCTGCGTGCAAGGCAGGCTGAAAGACAAGGTCACAGGCTGTCCTTCTGTGTCAGGACCTTGTGCGGCTGTCCCTTTTTCATTTGACTTTCAGCAGATTACAGTACCAGGGTCCTGAATGCTGCTGCTGTGATGCAGGGCAATGAGGAGTGGCCGCATGAATAGGCGCCGGTCTGTGGTTTTGGGAGCAGACGCAAGGGGTCCCCTTGCAGCCGTCACCAAGATGTACACTCACATGTAAGCTCTTGCTCAGCACACCCCGCCCTGTCTTTGCCCAGCAGATATTCACCTGATTGACTTGCTGGTTTTGCAATGTTGCACACTGTCACTCCTTATACAGTGAAATTACCAAACCACATCATGTATTAGCGCAGTCATCACAATGTGCACTGCAGCATGCTTTGCTGGCCTCAATTCTGCTGACCGTGACACCAGCATTGCCTTGTAAGTGACACAGCATCTTACCCTGGTTGGTGTGACCTGCAGCGCTGATGCCCCAACCAAGACCAACCTAAACGGCAAGGTGCTGGCCCGCCTGCGCTCCACAGCAGGCACAAACCTGTTGCCGCAGTCAGGCCTGGCCCGTTCCTCCTCTTCCTTGTCAGGCGAGTTCCAGCTTGGAGGCAACATCAGCCCGGTCCCCAGCATTGGCAGGCTGGGATCGTTGGCTGCTGGCCCACCCAAACTGAACAAGCTGGCTGGTACTGTTGGCTTGGGAGCAGCTAGGAGGTCGGCTGACCTGCCTTTGCAGCAGCTCATGGGAATGCAGACACCCGGTAAGAGTGCCTGTCAACAGGTCATTATTGTGGCTGCCATCAGTGCTTGCAGCAGCAAGCCAATGCACCTCTTTGTATTTTGACTGCCATCAGTGCTTGCAGCAGCAAGCCAATGCACCTTTTCACATTTTGAATTCTTTTTGAAACCTCTTCTATTCATCCTAAGAATGTCCTTGAAATCCTGTTGCTACAAACAAGTAGAACTGTATCTTGCACCTCAGCTTGCACCGGAGCCCTGCGCAGTGATACAAAGCCATACACAAACTGAGCGCTGGCAGTACTCTTCTGTATACAAGAATAGCTAGGTGTTCAGACTTTGCAATGAAAGCCTGACCATTCTGCAATAACTCACTCATGATGTACATCTTTCTGTCTATTAAGTACTGCTTGACCATGTGCGTTCACTACGCCCGGCATATACTGTACCATGTGATTGATTGATTGATGTACTGTATCATGTGATTGCATGCCTGTATTCATGAGAGCAGTATGTTGTTACAGGCACACCCAGGCTGGGCAGAACATCATCGGTGGTCGCCCCTGGCCTGGCTCGCAGGTCAGCTGACATCCCCCTGCAGCAGCTGCTGGAGGCTCAGAGGGTGCCTACTGCCCCAAGGGCACGAAGGGCATCAGTGGGAGGCCTTGTGCCCATTGCTCCTGGGGCCGAAGGGGAGATGGTGCCCTACAACCCCAGGGCTAGGCGCATGTCCACAGTGATCACTGCACAGCGTGTGCTGCCCACTGAGGCATCTGCTCTGCCTTTGTCTGCCCTCACCATCCCTGAAGAAGGTGATCACCAAACCTGGCACCTGCACTGGTGTAACTAAGCCGCTTAGTGCATGATCACACATAAAAAAGTCGAGTGCTATTGCAAGCATTGCTTGCATTGAGCCACCACTGGCGTGCTCATCATATGCCTGAGTCATGTGGCCAGCCCTGCTGAACATGTCTCATTTCATAACCCATAGCAAGTTTTGCATCATTTGTTGGCACTTATGCTGTTGACTGTCACAGCTTCTGGCTGCATATTGGTGAGGTTGAACAGGCTGAAGTGAACATGTGTGCAGCAAGTGATGTATCGCCTGTGTACTATGCAGGTCCCTATGAGGTGGCAGGTCCAGGAGGGTTGGCCAGGGCCAACTCTGGTATGAGGAACCTGGGTGACACAGGCAGCTCCAGCCTGTACCGCCTGGGCTCCCTGGCCGCCCTCTCCCCCGGGTTCTTGGGCATCTCTGCTCCTGCAGCCCCCCGCAGGTACTGCTCTTGCTCCTATGTGTAAATCTCCCTGTGCCTCCTGATCCTGCCTACGCCTTCCCCCTGTGCCCCCTGCCCCTGCCTACGCCTTCCCCTCATTCGTCCCTTTGATGCTTTGCGACGAGGTTTACTCTGGATTGTGTAGGCTGTATGAGACAGCATGCATGTGCCTGCATTTCTTGCTGCTGTGCAGCCGGTCTGGCTTGTATGGAGAACGCTTGACGCAGATCTGCTAGTGCAGCTGCAGTGATTCTGAAAGGGCAATGACAGACATGACCCATGACATAACATTGTGCTTCACAGCCTGGGCATCAGGACTGGTAAGATCAGCAGGGCTGTGAAGGTTGTGACACATGCTTGCAGGGCCACAGCAGACAGTGATGAGGGTGTGCCCCTGGGCGGCCTCTCCAAGCTGGCTTCCAATGTAGCAGACCTCATGACCAGCCTGGAACAGCCCAGGCTCCAGAGGCCCTCTGCATCAATGGACCGCCTGGCAGCCATCCTCAGCAGCAACACCACTGGCCAGCTGCTCACACCAGCATCAACCAATGCCAAGACTAGCCCAGAGTCAGCTGGCACCAGTCCTCAGGCAGGGGCCGGCTTTGAAGCTGCAGTGGGACCTGATGATGTGAGGCTGACTGTGTCTCCTAACAAGAGGGGTGGGTCAGCCCTGCAGAAGGGGGGGTCCCTGGCGGCATTGATGGAGGGTGCTGAGAGTGAGGGGTCTGTCACCTCCACCGCTGGTCTCCTTGGGGCTGGGGGGCGCAGCAGCAGCCCAACAGCACAGGACAGGTAGCTTACACGTGCTGAACCTCATGTGTACATGTTGAATGCCTGTTTTGTCAGAACCGGCGCGTTTTCCTATCTACATATGTGGTGAAAGTGAGCGCTTGCACCCAATGATTGTGGTCCTTGTGCTTGCCAAACACTGGCTGCCATTGCTTTGGGCTGCATCTGATCAGAAATGCACTTTAGAGTGGCGGCTGTCATTGTTCATCGCTCAAGTTGATGCGCAATCCTGTTGTCTGCTGCATACAACAGGCAGCCAGCTGGGAGTCCCCTGGGCCGCACAAGGAGGCAGTCAGTGATCAACAGGCGCGCCAGCCAGCTGATGAAGAAGGTCACACCAAAGGCAGCTCTCATCCAGTTCACTGCCCAGGCCAGTGCTGTTGTCTCTGACCTGTCTGCTCAGATGGGAGACCTGCAGCAGCAGCAGTCCCAGTGGCAGCAGGACCTGCAAGACCAGATGTCATCAGTGCAGGAGCTGATTGACAACATTGATGTCTGATTTTGCCTTCTGCTGAACTATGATTGTACATTTGGTCTAGTCTGTCAAAACATGATAGGGCTTGACAGTTGTGCTGAGTGGAAACTGCAGTGACCAAGCAAGAGACGGTTTGCTGTATACAGTGCCTCAGCAGGTTCTGTAGCCAAAGTGTACGTCAAACAGCTGTTATCCTCAACACGTGCCTTGCTGTAGAAAGATAGATCCGTGAGCTCATGGCCATGACAATCATGATGTTGCAGTCAGTCCTACTGTACAAAGCTTCAGATTTGCAGTGGATGCGTGGCAACTGACTTCAGTACCAGGCAGATGAACTGCATTCACAAGTCGAATGCATAGCAACTTATGCATTATTTCTTGTGCAAAGCAGGAAACCTGTTGTATGTTGGTATACTTGTGTACAATTCAGCCAGGTCACAGGCAAATGATTATTACACGACGTGATTACTTCAGTCAACTGACTGATTGACCTGAAACCCCGGAAACTCCAGCAGCACTGATTTATTGCCTTGGTAACCAGGACAAAGGCAGTCTCCATTACTGCACTGAAAAGCGGTTCAACAAGGGCCTCAATCAGTTCCAAACACGCTCAAAAAGCAACAGTGGGACTGCTCTAGGTCCTACAGGTTAGACCGGGATGTATCCATTATCTGTTGGATGAACTCATCCTTCTCCATGTCAGCAAGCTGCTGTACAAGATGCTGACACACAGGGGCTCCCTCCCAGTTCAGCCATTTCCTTGTGACTTGAATGTGATTGTGGGCAAAGAATGGCATGCTGCTGTGCTGAAAGCTTACATCAATCCTACGCCAAGGCAAAGTCTGTAGTCTCCTCAGTACTAGCAAAGCATTTGCAGATGAGCTGACTGTATCTCCAGCCTGCTGCTGCTTTTGCTGCTGCTGCGACTGTGACTGGCTTTGTGTTTCAGGGGCAGTGTCGGCTCCTGATGAACACTGATGTTGCATTGATCCTGCCTGTGATGCATCTGCCAGTGATCGCTGCTCCTCTGCAGGGCTCTGCACAACACCACATGCCGCGCCTCTGGTACTCCCATCAGCTGCATGTTTTGAGAAAGCTTCAGCATGTTGGGGGTGCAGGGCAGCTTGAAGGGGGTCTTCCCTGATGACACCCATGAGCCTGGTCTCTGGACTGATGACTGGTAGCTCATCTGGATGCCTGATAGAGCTATTTGCCCATCCCACTAAATGGTCCCCTGCACTTGTCAGCACCCTGTATTGAGTGCAGTCAGTGCTGAACAAAGCTTGTCACATGTCTTTGCAGTGCAGGAGCAGTAGTCAATTGGCAAGCCTTTTGGGGTAGTACTCTGTCAGCTTGCTGTAAACAATGCTGCTTTAACAAGCGCCATGCGAGAGTGCCTCAAACTATATCAGCACTGGGTTGGGCATATGCTGTAGATAGTTTGTGACATTGATGCAAAGAGCCCAGAGCTACAGAAGTAGGATGCTAACACAGTGTACGGTGACTATGCTCACCGCCTGCGTTTGCATAGCAAGTTCTGGTCACAAAGCTGTTCAATGCTGCCAGGAAGTAGCCATTCTGAGCACTGTCCTGGCTCATGCGCACCTACATTGCAACACCTGAATCTCATTATGTCTTGCATGTCATGTCACAGACCAACGTACTACAATCAGCATGCTGCAGCTCACTGCAATCTGGCAAAGCATATCAAGACATGTATTTGATGAGGATAACTCTGCTGAGTCAGCTCAGCTGTAAGCTGATGGTATCCATGTGATATGTGAATGTGCCTGTCAAGCCATGCTTTCAGGATGTTGGCAAGAATGGATACTACCAGTTGTTTCACTACACAACTGTTGCTGCATACATCGCTAAGCCACAAAAAAAGTCATCATGAAAACAATGCAGAGCTTGCCAGCAAGGGTTGCCGGTCCTCCTCAGTGTCATGCATGAAGAACTGCTGGCCAGTGCGCTTCATGAAGGTTGCCACAAAGGGCTTAGCCACAGACTGCAGCAGCCTCTGGATGCTGTGCCCTGCAACAGGCACCTCACCGGTCCATCCAATGAATGGCACCTGCACACATCTGCAGCTTGCAGTTGTCATACATATGCTCTAGCCAGTGCCTAGGCATAACATTGTTTCACACCTCTATATCAGTGATTGAGTGTGAACTTGCTGGAAAGACTTTCCTTAGCGCTGACATGCATAGACTAGGCAGAAAAGCACTAAACAGATAAGACGGTCATCTAAGCAGCGGGGGTCACATGATGTGGGTTTGATTGCAGCCTTTAGCGCAAATGCTGACATTAGTAAGATTCAGCAAACCTGTGCAGGGCCTTCGCCATCACAACCCATATGTGGGGTAGCCAGTGTAATGAAGTGAGCAGGGATCAAACCACATATCAGACAGGTGACCGGATCATACAGCTTGCCTGCATTTGAAAACCAAGTCATGAGTGGCAGCATCTTTGTGCTTACGTCATAAGCATAAAAACATCCTTACTGCTTGCAGATTAGCTGCCAACATTGGGATGTACATGTTGCAGGGTCTCAGATTGTGGAACAACAGGTATGATGCGCAAGCCTCAGGCACTGCAATCAAAATGAGGGCACATGCACACAGAGACATGCCAGCCATGCGCGTTGTCAAGCAAGATCATCATTGTGGTGACATATTCATGCATGCTGCTGGACCAAAAAACACCAGATTTGTATGAGCTGCAGCATTACAAGGGTGTCATGTAGATGATGCTGGAGCAGATGTTTTGGGATGCATCTGGTACCTGCAGCATAGCGCACCAGTAGTCCCCCCATGGAGTGGCCAAGGAGCGATATTTTTTCCAGAGATGGGTATTCCTTTGCCTTCTGCAGAACTTCTGCAGCTAGCCTATCCCCACAGCTGTCAATGCCATCAAATGTCTGAAGCCCAATGCACAGTGCATGTGGAAAGTGATGCAAAATTGCATTTAAGTGCTGGACATCTCAGCACACTGTCCTCACCTGCATGAGGGAGTTTGCATCTGAGGCAACAAGCAGAGTTTGGCTAGTGTCCAACACCTTCTGCAGGTTGTCAATCACCACGTCCCAGTTGCTTGCTTTGCCAAAAAGGCCGTTTGCCATGACCACCAGATGTTTTTTGTTCTGGTTGTCGACCATGCAATCCGCGTGCTGTGGCAGTTCTCGCATTGTGTAAGTAGATGTTGCAATCTCAGCAGAACACACTGCGACGTAGAGACGCTTGTGGCGTGACCGTCTCTTGACAACAGAACACTCCCATTTGTATGTGAGTTGCAGCTGGGGAGGAGACCGAGAGGGCGGACAGTGGCAACGGATCAGCGAAACTGTTTTCATGAGCCATGCCTGCTCATTCCGCCAAGGCTAACATGAACAAATGTCGCTAACACTGAACAAAGGCTCAGAGTAGACAACTAGAAGGAGCATATACAGCCATGTTCCTTGCAACTTGAAAAGCAGATCGTGTCTTTATTGCAAGAAGCCTGATCCATACGCAGTTGCACTGCAACAAGATGCACAACTTGCATGCCCTACAATGTCACATGATGCAAAGGCAGTGAACTCAATTACATTTTTTTGTAGACTGTCTGTGACGCTTGTGTTTGTTGTACCTGGAAAACATTCATGTACATATACAAGGGCTCCTCCATATTTGCTCGCATTGTTCTGTTGGAAGGTAGACCCATTGAACACGGTGATGCCCCCATCAAGGTACACAGCCCCACCACCCCCAGACAACACCCCAGCAGATGTGAGGTTGGCAGCATTTGACAGAAATGTGCTGTTGGTGAAATTGGTCTGGGACACAATGGTTGCTCCTAGCCCTGCAATGTACACAGCACCACCTACGGCAGCCCTGCAGAAGGCAAGCAACAGCAGTCAGCACTGCTACATCAAGACTCATGCTGCATTTGGACACCACGTAGCTTAAGCATGACTTGAGTATGACACTGCATGGATACAAGATACATGTCAAGTAGCAGGCGATCGTACCAGTTGCCAAAGTATGTGGTATTTGTTGATTGGATTGCTGACGAGCTGTCAGCATGCAGAGCTCCTCCAGCTGCATCTGCGTGATTCAATTGCATGGCCACTTGGTCCTGGACAGTGAGTGATGCACACTCCACGCAGGAGGCTGCGCCTCCATTAGTGGAAGCCTCATTGCCATTGAACACTGTGCCATTACCAATGGTGATGTAGGCCTGGTCAGCACCATAAAGAGCGCCTCCAGTGAGTGCTGTGTTGCCTGTGGCTGAGGTGTTGCCAATAAAGAGACCCCCAACGTGGAGGTTGTTCACTGAGGCAATGGCACCGCCTCCTTGAGTAGCAAGATTGTGTGTGAAGGTGCTGGACCAGATGACAGTGGCTAAGCACGAGTCAAGGAGAAGAGCGCCCCCCTGCCAAGCCTTATTGCCATCAAAATGCAGGTCAACCAACATGATTCTCTGAGTGGACTGAATGCTCAAGCCTGCCCCCCCTTTCAAAGCAGTTGCCACAGCCTTAGTCTCAACACCCTGCAAAAAGGTGGAGTCGACGTTCCCCATGAAAGTGGTGTTCCTGATGTCCACACTTGTGGACGCACCCAAGATGGTTTCACTCATATACTGATTCAAGTAGGAGTCCCCATTGCCAGCAATTGTGCTAAGATCGAACAAGGGGGGGTATGGATGTTCACCGTGTTCACAGTCGCCCTGAGTTGATTCAACAATCAACGCAATACCCAATTTGTTTTTAAAGTTGCTGTCCATGATGCCTAGACAGTTGCATCGGCGAGCAAGGACAGCTCCAGACCCTGGAGATCTTGAACCGTTGTTTGCAGAAAAAGTGGAATTCAATATATACAGGGCTGTGTCCCGTCCTGCATATCCATCGACATAAAGCGCAGAAACATCGCCAGAATTGCCATTGTTGTAAATGGCAGAATTTCCTTCAAAGAAGCAATTTTCAATCACACCCATGCCAACACTCCACAGGCTGACTGCACCGCCTTGATACCCCACATTGCCTACAAATGTACAGTCATTGAAATACACAGTTCCTGTAGTAGGGTATGCATATACGACTCCATTGAAACCAGCCTTGTTATTGGCAAAAAAGCAATTGTTGAACGTGCCATTTGTAGGTTGATCATATCCCAAATCAATGAGGACTGCACCTCCGTTTCCCCATTTGGTGTTTTCTATAAACCTACAATCCTCAAAGTGACAGCTCGAGCCGGTCATGCGGACTGCCCCACCGTCTTTTCCGGCAAAGTTGCCAGAGAAGTTGGATCTTTTGACTGACAACCAATATTGATTGCCACCAGAGTTGTTGACATACAGAGCTCCTCCACCAACTCCTGAATTGCCCAAATTCTCATAGACGTTGCCATCAAGCTCAGCGCTGCTGTTTTTGACTGATAAGCCTATAGCGGCTGCGTTGCGAAAGCTTGAGTTCAGAACATACAGATTACTTGAATTGCTGACACTCAGGATCTGATTCTGGGCTTGACAACCGTTGCTCATAAAGTTTGTAAGGTTCAGGTGAGTGCATGAGTTGAAGGCAATGATGTTTTCAAAGCTCCCAGCATGGATGTCAAGAACTTGAGCTCCCTGGAAGGAGAGGTTAGCCTGCTGGAAGTACAGTAGCGAGTCATTCAGCCCAGCAGGAAGAGCATAAGCTTGAACACCTGCAGCCGTGCAAGCGAGTGTCAGCTTTGTGATATACTGGCGTTGAGCAGGACATGAGCTAGCAACTAACACAGTGCAGCAGGGAGGCTGCTCCCCAACTGCAGCAACGTCTTTGGCGTCACAACTCAAGTCATAGTGGTGACCTTGCAGACTCCGGTTCAACAGCTTGTCGCTAAAATACACGGGCAGTGCGCCGAATTCCCCCGTATCGGGAGTGCAGTGCAAAGTCGTCTGTGCAAGAGAGAGGTTCTGACGCCTGTCATGGTCCCCCGTCATTGTTAAGCTACACGACCAAGAGGCAGCAACAGGCAAATCATATAGACAGAGCCAGGCGATGACGGCGAACGCCGCCGTGTCGGCCATCGCGTGCATCATCAACTCTGACGGTCAACGAGCAAATTGTGGGACACCAGTTGCTGTCCTTGCTACAGAGAATGCATGCACGTCATTCGGCAACCGGGTCGAAGCCGTATGCGGTGTATCGCTCGGCACCCGATCTCAGCCACATGCGGTTTCCGGCAGTTCCCCATCACTTCACTGAGAATCTCCATGTTAACAGATGTGACTCATCCAGGATTACCAAATGAGTCATCTTGGCTAATTCGATCGGGGTCGCTACTTAGTACAGCTCTCGTCAAAAGTGGTGTCCAGAGTACAGGAATCAGGAGCTTTTCAGATCCGGTAGCGCACAAGCTTTGATATGCAATGGCTGGCAGCCAAGTGCATGGGACATCATCACACATGAAC
>JAABUO010007091.1_pt1 | contig 12825 bp, 14 predicted proteins | sample 5559291 | NCBI WGS metagenome assembly JAABUO01 (sample SAMN10711878, study PRJNA513372) | rock metagenome | isolation source: Antarctica rocks | place: Antarctica: Victoria Land, Finger Mt sud
CAATGACAGCGCGCTGTTGTGTCTGATCTTTAATATTTTCTGATAATATTGAGTGAAAGATCGAGAAAGTGCTAATTAGTTTTCAAGCTAAAACCTTAGACCGCCTGAGGTATAGAAGCTCCCCCACCTTGTGACGTCAGACTCCCTATACCTGTGTGGTTCGCATGTACTCCAAGGTATTTCTCTATTACTTTATTATTCTAATTTGTAAGGTTTCGAAGCTGCACAATTACGAGTAAAGCTAAAATATATATTACTCCGGTAGCCACTACTTGCGCGGTGAGCCATATTAAGCTGGGTGTACGGGTATGCGATGAAGCGCAGAAATACTCGGTTTGCCAAGCGAATACGAGGAAAGCCTTCCACCATCTCGTAATACACAACAGACTTTCGGCGCTTCCGCTGCATGCGACACGCACTTTCATGACCAAATGCGATTGGGCAACTTACTCGAAATCGCTACATGATCTCTCGGCAAAGCTGGAGATGCTCCACTTGCTTTTGTTGTTAACCTGTGCTTTCGACTCCATGCACATTGGGATTCTTCACTCTCGATAGCGCCCATATTCCTGCTCCCAAGACAGCTTCACCCTGCCAGAGGGCCTGGATGACAGACCAATATGCGCCGCGCCGCCCTCCTTTCCGTCCAATACGTAGTACTTGATCGGGCGCTGTTTGCGAACAGCAGCAGTAAGTTCCGCCTCCGAGTAAGCACACAGGTTGTTCCCCAGATCTTCCCTCATTGCCTCTGCGATATCTGCGATTGCTCGATATATTCCCATGTGGCGACCTTTCTTGCAGAATTGGCTTTGCGTATCCGCATCTAGCCAGAGTATCCAGAGACCAAATAACCAGACGCTGTTGACGCAGCCAACTACTAGCAGCCACTCAGCAGAGAATCCCCAGTTGTAAAGATGCTGATCGACTCCACAGATGATATTGCTAGAATTCTGCCAGTAGATCACGGTGCTCTTGTGCGTGCTCTTGTCCGCTTGGTAAGTATCCCAGTTCTGCTGCAATGTCTCGTCATAAAATTTGAGACATTCATGGTTATAAGATTCTGCCTTGGACGAATTGGTGCAATTATAGAATGTGAGGAGCTCCAGTTCAATATGACCACTTCTTGCCATATCCATTGTTGTTTTATTGGGTAATAAGAGTTTTGGTTCCAATGAAGCTTCGTATCCTGACATGGCGTCTATTAAAGTTGGGAAGGCCGCAAGATATGCTGTGGAGAACAAGAGCCATCCTATAATGGCTTTAACGCGCCAGCCTCGTATGCCAAAGAGGCCCCTACCCAACTGCCAAAGTGCATCCGTCTTTGTCGAGTAGAGTGCTAGAGAAGTAAACAAATCGTAGGGCACGTACACCATCTCGGTTGTGCGCATGAGAGCGTCCGTAAACACACGGTATGACAGCCAAGCAAGAAAAATCTGAAGCCCACGACCAGCTGCCCAATTGAAGGCCAGGTCAGCTGCTTTCGCTTGTCCGAAACTCATTCGCCCAACATGTACATCAATACCAACGAAAGTCCAGTTTCCATGGTTGAGATAACCAGAGCTTTGGCATGGGAAGGAGCCGTGGCTGTATGATGGGGCGAGGCCGAAGCTGTCTGATGGGGCGAAGCCGTAGCTGCTTGATGGGGCGTAGCCGTAGCTGTCTGATGGGAAAGCGTTGAATAATGATGGCAGAAGTAAAAAGGTGAGAACTGCACTACACAAAGTGAGGAAGATACTGGTTTGTTTGAGTGGTCGTCGCCTACAAATTCCATTAATATCTCGGACAATTTCAAAAACGAATGTGATTACCAATTTCGCCACGTTGGCTTCCTCTTGAATCGTTTTGGGGGCAGATACGTTCCAGCCTGCTTATCAGTACTACATGAATGTGATTCCAGATCCTCATGGAGCGAAAAGCGTATCGTCTCCTTCGACGGGACAGGTTTTCTCCTCAACGTCGCAAAAGCCACAGGATCTTTCGCAGGATTCGATTGCTCAAGCAGGGGAATTAATGGTATTTCATCCGAGTTATTCGAGGCACGACGAGGCGGTCGTGGAGGCAAGGCGGGATTTTCTAAAAAGGTTTCGGTCAAGAGACGTTCATCCATCGCACATACGCGAAAAGGGCATTCTGGTACTAACGCTTTTGAAAGTTAGACATCCTTAAGGTAATACCTCGATGATCCTTGGAGGAATTCCAAGTAGTGAGATGCGAATGTGAAGGGTGGCTGAAAATATGGAGCGATGTGCCACTAGGCAACGAAGCAACAAGAAAATGCGTCGAAGAAAGTTCTAAGACCAATGCGAGGCTGTGTTCGACGTAGGCGCCACGGCGAATCCTTCGCAGACGACTAGCGACCAATGAGAATGCTTGTCGCGAGAATGATTAAAATTAGAGAAAATTCACAAGTGATTGTCGAATTTTACAAGCAGACAATCGAAGTGTTCAAGGGATTCATAGAATGGATTCCTCTACAGAAATATTGAAGCAAGGTTGGAGGTAATGGGATTGATACGATCTCTGTAAGGTGCTGGCTATATAACAGAGCCGGGCGGTCCTTCTGAGGTTCATCCGCCTTGGTATGCTCAGCAACCTATTCGAACACGATTAGATAACCTAATTGGTATATATGGCATCGGAAATCTAAATAATTCAAACAATGCCAGACAGAAATCATCAGAAAATTCTTTTTCAGTAGAGGTTTCTACGCAGTGGGTATAACAGCGTGTTCCGCAGGGCGGATAGAGTTGCACTCGTATCATAAGCGTCTACGGTAGTACACTTGGTACCTGTACAAGTTGGAAAGAGACTCTCCGAGTAAAGGATATAACCCCATTCTCCTCGTGGGCCCTACATTAGGAAAAGTTCTTGTCTATCTAAAGGCGAGGAAGTTTCGATATGGTAGATGTCCGCATTCGCGTGTAAGCATGTTAACTCAGAGCATCGAATTGCATTCGGCCTGTTCAAATTGTTAACCCTCATCTTCATCCTCTTCAATCACACGTCTCTTCTTCATCCTCCCTCCGCTAGCACCTTCTTCACCTGCTTCATACGTTACTTCTACTTTAGTAGAGTTACCCTTTTTTAGCGCCTCTTCTTCATCCTCTTCTTCATCAGCCATTTCCACTTCTTCCTCACTATCATCAGGGATAATCTCAGGCTCCTCGTCACTACCCACCAGGAAACCATCATCTTCGTCGTACTCGTCCTCTCTAGTACGTCCCCGATTACGGAAATCATCCTCGTCGTCACTATACTCACTATTGCGACGCCGCGGCTTCCGCTTTGGCTTGCTAGGCCGTGCCCTCGTAGTAGCCATACCGTCATCATCTTCCAATCCACCGACAGTCAAGCCAGCCGAAAGCCCACCCATGCGGGGTCCAGGACGGCCCAGGACCCGGTTAGCGCGGTCTCGTTCTCGCTCCTCTTGCACTTGACGACGCCGTTGTGCACGCACCTTCTCCTTTTCAGCAACTTCGGCCTTCTTTTTTGCCAGTTCGGGGTCTTCTGAGATACTGATGATTGCTAAACCACCGTCTGGTGCGGCCTTGTTGCCCTTCGTTGCGGCTGCTAGGGATTCTTGGAGTCGCGCCAATGCATCATCATCCTGATCAGAAGAGGTCTGCACGCCCAGCGATGCAGTAATCTGGTTCGTAATACGGATGAGTCCAGCTGATTCATGTGGAGCGGCTAGGTACGTATGCGAGTCTAGGCGAGAATCATAAGATGGAGCTCCGTTTGCACCTTGACCTCGATGTGATGAATTCGGAAACGGCCTTAGAGGGTTACTCTGAGGTGGAGCAAGTGGTTTGGTAGTCAATTCAAATTGTTCTCTGGGATTTGAAGCAAGTTGAAACGTGAATGATCCATCCGACCATTGTAGCACCCGCGAATTGGACTGAAGATTTGCAGGATCACTGGGTGAGTATCTCCATCGTAAAGTATTATTGGAAGTTTGGTATGATGAGAATGTCGATGACGGGTTTTCCGCAGAGTGATGGTCAGTAGTGGGAGGTTGGAAGCTCGCCGGATCAAAAGCCTTGGGATCGATGCCCAGAAAGTCGGGACAACGAAGAAGGTAAAGCTATATGAGGAATTAGGGGATGATATACGCCAGTAGAAAAGATTGCACATGAGATTGCACACCTCGCCGTCACTGGGACGAGGAACCGCATGTCGACCTAATTTGACATCTAAGACGGTCTCGGCTCTCTCTTCCATACCAACATCACCGTCATCATCATCTACCCGATCAAATCTGTCCTGATCATCTCCAGAGCCTGATCCCTCGTCATCGAGCTTACGGCGCTTCTTGCTCCCTGTATCGCTGCTGGGATATGCGTCAGTCTTGTGAAAATCTGAGTAGGGATTAGCAGAAACCTGTCATCTTCAGCTTCTGATCCAGATCCGAACAATCCACCAGCATCGCCACCCTCGGATTGATCTGAAGTCGCGCCAGCTCCTTGCTCATCATCTGATTGATTTTCATGGTCCTCGTTTCTAGCTCTTTTGCCGTTCACCCCATGGTCGGCTTCAATGCTGTCCATGGTCTAACCTACGCAATTATAGTTGCTTACTTCTTGCCTGTCAAGTCGCCTATGCGGAGGAGAAGTCTATAATCATGATCTCCGGTGATTGTGAGTCTCACACAGCTGTATGAATGACTGAAGAACTTGTGAATCAACCTGGGATAACACTGAGGGACAGACCGACTTGTAATAGAGATGACTTCCCAAAATATAGCGCTCAATTCTTACTCTAAGCTGGTATATTTTGTCTTGAGCCAGCAAGACGAGGCCAACGTCTGGAAAAGGTTGGCAGGCGTATCGATCTTGATGGGCTGTTGCGAGAAGCAAGGATCAACTCAAGCCTCAACAACGCTAGCCATGGGCCTGAGGCCTGCAAAGGAGGTCGGAGTTATAGTAACGCCTAATCGCCGGCGCTATTTATATTATTACGCAAAGCGATGTCAGGTAGTGAACCTCAATATCAAGCTTGACCACTTCAACGACCAAGCAAGAGTGGTGGTGCACTTACCGATCTCATTCTACGCGTCAAAGATTCCACTGTACGGCTTAGAAACTAGGTGACGATCAGTATGGCGACCTTTTTCCAAAGTGTGTAAGTGGATGTGATAATAATTACTTTCCTATTTGCACTGTCGCGATTGAATGATGCCTTATGTTGGCAAGTTGGGCTAGGTGGTCTCAACGGGTTGACCTAGTCACCGCAGCTTGCGGAACCTCCAAGACATGCAGATTTCTATTACCTTTTTCTATGCTCAATCATGCGTCTTATCTATATCCACCTCCTGCACTTTCAAAAGCTTCAGAGATGGCGTTCGCATATATGATTCCCGTCATCGCTGTATGCTACATCCTTATTGGATCCTGTATCTTGTATCTCAACAACCAGGAGGAGCTCTAAATTACCTTTGAGTCCACTCCCCCAGGACGCGCCTTCCCTGGAACACTTCCCTTCCGAGCCATTACATCGCGACCCACACAGCTTCCTACGTCGAGGTCCTGATCGCACTAAGAAAGTTGAGCAGCAGTTCTCTGAACGAGAACAGTATTTGACTACAAGCCCCCGTTTCAAGTCTGTATCTCACCACACTCCGTAAGGATTCCGGCGATGTCTTTGGTTCTTGGCTTCTTTGTTTTCAGCTTCGGCATAGATGTTTTCTGTTTATACTGTTTTGGCTCGTTGAACGGGTGCTTTGAATCATTACATGTCTATAATGAGAAGATAATCTGTCTCGGACTCTATGACTGACATTTCATGTTTACCTAGCCGCCAAGGATTTGGTCGCCAGACAAACAAGCCGAATGGAAATGGCAACGGTAGCAACATTCAGCAAAAGGGCAATGGCTCACAGAACTCTTCGCCAATAACCTATGCTCCAACTATGCCACCCCTCAAAACGTCAGCGTCGTTCTCCTCGACAATAGGTTCAAACTCGGAGAACAGTCCTAGTAACGCAGATCTCCAAATTGAGCCGGAGCCTACCAAGTTTTTCTTCCGCGAGAAGTATGCACGTTTAGGCGTGAAGGGTAACTTTATGCCGCTAGCAGCACAGCCAAAGAATGTGGACCTTGGAGAGTGGCTTGCTCACCAAGGTAAATAAAGCTAAGTCACCTTGAAAGTTTTATCTAACCCCTCATTTCGATAGCTGTCGAGCAATACCGCCTAGTCGAATCACTGCTTCAGTGTATTCAAGAAGTTGACGCTAGCACCGGCCTCCCCATCTGCAACCCCAAAGTATGCCCTGTTATGTCCGCTGGCCGGTAAGTCCACTACGTGCTAAACCTTACTTACTTCCTGTACCAACCCCGCTTTAGTAGCCACACATACACCTGGCTCAACAATGACAAAGTACCAATCAAAGTCCCCGCCTCCCAATACATCTCCCTGGTTCAACGCTGGATCGTCGGCAAAATCCACGACCCAAAAGCCTTCCCCACCGACTCCTCCATCCCTTCCACTGCCTCCGCTTACCCCTCTGGCGGCCTCAGCACCCCTGGACCCACTACGCCCATTGCCCTCGGGCCTACCAACCTCACTGCTTCGCTGTCCCAACTTGCTGGCCACGACTGGGTAGGCAAAAAGGGCGGATTCCCAGAGACTTTTTTCAGCGACGTCAAGACCATCTTCCGCCAGATTTTCAGGCTTTATGGGCATCTGTATCACTCGCACTGGGTCGATCCGTTCTGGCACATCACAAGCGGGAGTAACGGGAACGGATGGACGGATTTGAACAGCTGTTTTGTCCATTATGTCTCTGTCGCCAAGCTATTCGGTCTTCTAAGCGACAAAGACGTCGAGCCAATGCAGCCTCTCATCGACATCTGGATTGCAAATGGGAGTATTCCGGCCGATGCAGCAAACGGGGCTTGTACGATCGTGCCGCCTCAGTAGAGTCATTGGCGGGGGCTATAGATGAGTTTGCACAGCTAGTCTGGCGAACTGTAACGCATGTCTTCGCATAGCATAGCGGGTTATTACGGAGTTTCTTATGGTCGAGAGGCGGTTTAAGGTATCTGAATGAGATGAATCTTTTGAGAAAAGAGAGTTGCAAGGCCTACTTTAAGGTCTGAGATATCTGGATGAGGTGAATCTTTTGAGAAAAGAGAGTCGCAGAGGTCTACTTTAAGCTTTTCAGCTACATCGATTTCTAAAGAGGTGGAAGCAACCAGGTTTCGTATTTCAAAGGGTATTACGTCTGGCATAGTGGAATAAGCAGTCACAAGCGGAATTGCCCGTTCTGCCATCAAGTTTGTTCAATCAAACATCACTCTAAAATTGCAATTCGTATGCTGTAGAGTGATAAAGGTACATTCGAATTAATTACAGATACATGTGGGAGAAAATTAATCCTCTCCTTAGTCACCTTAAATACATGCCACTCCAACATCATATGTAGAATATTGTACATGTCTCTAATGCATGAAGTCTGTCCAAGCTTCTTGGAGCATGCCGAATCCTCAGACGGGACAACGATCAGTCCCAAAATCGCTACTTACAATATCATTGATACATACGTAGCGTCCATGATTACTGGGAATCGCTAGATACACCCAGTTTCACTCGTTGATACCGTCGTAACCCACTGGCGCAGTGCGAGCACGGACCGAAATTCGTACGTTGCGGAGTTGGGACGGCCAACGGGTGATGGATGTTGGGCGTATTGGACGTAGTAGAAATTGGAGGACTTACAGTTGAAGTCGCTCTCGAGGCTTGCCTAGGGCAGAGTTTGGACGGAGTTTCCAGCTTTAGAAAGAGGGCCTAGTCCCGAGTGTGGGATTTGGAGGAAGCCTTGATATGCCAAACACCACCGGGCACAGCATAGGTGATGAAAAATGCCGGACGAGTGGAGTGTAGGCCTGTAGACAGCCATGGCCATCTCTTTCGCAGAAATGGTTCTTGCTGAGATTACCATAGGCTTTGCACTCGATCACTTTGCCGTGATTGGCTTGAACATGGAGGGGAGACTTTTCTTCTTCTGCTCGTCCATTTGCTGTCGCTGCTGTCTTTGATAGCGAAGAGCTTGAGCACAACCTAGCCCTCCAGCATAGCCACCAAGATGAGCCAGGTGATCTACCCCTACCTTTTTTGCGGCTTCCGGTACACGTAAACCTCTAGTAAAACCAACAACATCTATAGCAATCATAAAACCCAGGATACCGATAGGAGTCCATCCCGCCCAGTCGGGTAGAACCTTGAAGAACACCATTTTGTTAGAAGCGAGCGACAACCATGTAGCAGTAATACCACAGATAGCTCCACTAGCACCTAACGAGGACGTGTAGAAAACGCTCCGGAAAACGTAGGAGGATAGTGAGACGTATGAAGAGAACGCTCCACAAGCGAAAAAGATAGCTAAGAAGTTCCCTCGGCCGATGTCATTATGTAGTCTAGTCCCAACATACCACAGTACGGCCATGTTCGTAACAAGATGTGCAAAGCTTTGATGGCTAAAGACATTGAGTATGATGCTGGAGCAATAAGGTAAGGCCGGTATTAGTGTAAACTGTCTATTGAGGAAGCGCCATGCTGGAGGTATTCGCCAAAGTAGAAATATTGTAACGTTCATGCCGATCAGGGCAAAGATTGTTACGGCAGCAGGAGGAATATCAGGCCAAAGGCGTGCTTTCCGAGGAGGGGGGTAGTAATTCTGTGCAAAGAGAGCCGAAAGCCCGAGAATCGCAAGGGTTACCAAAGTTGATGGCCAAAGCCGTTGGAGTTTTGTCATATTTGGAGGTTCTTTTATTTTCGACGTAGCCTTTTCCTTGTATTTCTTAACCCACTCTGCTGACTCTGTTCGTCTTGCAACAACGGACCTTGTAGCGGTCTTCACACTCGTGGGTCCTTTGGCAATCTCTCCTGCCTGCTCCTCCTTCTTCTTCGCTTCTTTCTCTCTTGCCGCCTTCAATGTGTTTCCCTCCTTGATTCGATCCAAAACAGATCGGCTATAGTTGTCACTGTTGTTGACGTCTTGTTGTGGCTTATAAACGCCAACAATCTTCTTGTCCTCCTCCTCCTCTAGTTCCTTATCTAGTCGTGCGATTATAGCGGCATCCTCATCCATAGGATAGGTCTCACGGAGCCATGCTAATGCTCGGTCAGAAATAGATTCAGGGGCTAAGATTCCATGATCAAGTGTGCCAGTAATACGCTGATGTTGTAATTGATGCACTAGGGAGTTACCCTCTTTGGTATTCACGGTCTTGCCTAAGATCCGTGCAACTTCGGCTTTGGAGAGAGATCTCAACTCAGGAGCTGCTATGGCTTTCCGAGCCTGTTCATCGGCCGAAGATGTAGACTTCCAGCGCCTCAGGACTGGTCTGTTTCTTATAGCTGCGGTTTCTTCTCCGCCATACGGGCGGAAGTCCAGAAGAGTAGCTCGAGAATCACGAAAGCCACGTATAAATAGTGCAGATGGCCTGAAATGTTCGCTGGGGTTCCCTCGACGAACACGTGATTTGAGACCGCCTAGAACGGTTAATATGGGTTTTGCGAGCGCTGCGTCCCGCCGGAGAGAAGCATGGCTGCCCAAACATAAGGGTCGCCATGATACCGACCACACAGCGCTCATCTCCCATCGAATGTTCGAGTGTGTTCTGGAGTTTTTGAACCTCGAGAGTCTGATTGTGTATTGTAATTGTAGTTCAACGCCAAGCAACCAGCCCTACGAATTTCTGCACCACAGGGCGGAAATTGTCCGCTTGAAGCTGCCCCTCGTTCTCAGCTAAAATTCAAGAACAGTATCTAGGTGACAGATTCAAAGCCTAGCTGAACAACACCCCCCACCAATACTACCTTCAATGTCTTCCACGTCAACCCCAATACCCCTCCAGCGATTTGCCGAAGCTATCACCGATCTTCCCCCAGCTAACCTGCATTTCAAAGCTGCGGAGATCCGTAACTCTATCGCTCACCTCAGATCATCAAATCAAGAACTACAGATATTCGTGGACGAGGGAGATCAAGACTGCATAGACGCGGTCAAAGAAAATGGGGAGCTTATTGGTCAGATGGAAGCAAGGGTTCTATTGCTGAGAAGAGAGGTTGAGAGGAGAGGGTATCAATGTGGCGATGATGAAGCAACAGAGGTCCATAGAAATGGTGAGGCCGAAGTAAAGGATGTAGCAGTGCAAGCTCCAGTTGGAGCTGAGGAGAGTAGGGACGGTACCCATTCCTCAGGAGGTGATGAAGAGCTGGCAAGAAGATTGAGAGAGAGGATGGAGGAAGATGGGCAAGAAGATGATGGTGTGTATCTTTGATATGGGTATGAAAGCCGTGGGAGAGTTTTGCAGTCACAGGTCTCAGAGAAGCTTGTTCGGAGGAGTCAATTTACACAGTGGAGACAAAGGTATACAGGCAAGGCCATAACTGAGAGAGGGTCCGCGAAGTTGCTGACGAAAGGAGTTACTAAACGATGCTCACGATTCATAATCATAAAAGGCTGTTGAAATGTCACTGGCAAAAATCATTATCGACTCTGTCCTGGTACGCTACAGAGCATCCATCCGCCATTTCGGCATTGTAAGCTCTCGCATCAACCAGGGCAGTGGCAATACGCTAGATGTGCGGTGCAGTCGGGAAATACAGAAAGATTCAGCCTCAGAGACAAATGATCTTTATGCAATGCAAGTAAGAACGTTCAAGAGGGACAGAGGGATGAATCTCCATCACTCAGAAATTTCCAGTCTCCATACGTAGATCTTTTCTTACGACTTCATGATACCACAGTTTCAATACACGCTAAAGCTACACATTGTCATCGGAAATGGGACAGATCCAATGGGACACTGCTCCCTCTGCCTGCCCTGTATCTCTTAAGCCCCCGCACGAAATCTCTGGGCTTGGGGAGTTGGCTTTCATCTTGGAAACTCCATCTCGAATCCTCAATTCTAATTACTCCATCTCTACTACCAAACGAGTCGCGATCTCTCCCGGGGCTAGTATTATGATTCGTTGCATTTCCATTAGACAAAGTATACGCACTTGGATCCAGCATAGATCTGGAAGGCTGCTGAGAGCCCAATCTTACTGGTGGGGGTAGAGATGGGGCTGGAGGAGGCGTTGATGGTGCTAATGGCGCTTTCGCTAGAGGAGAAGACGAAGGTGGAGGGAGCGGGGGTGGTGCAGCTGGAGAAGCTGGTCCATTTCCGAATGCATTTCGCGCTGCTTGCATAGCTAAAGACAGAGAAGAAGTATCGCTCGCGAAGGAATGCATACTCGACGGCGGGGCCGGTGGTGGTGGAGGCGGTGTTGATCGGAGCGGTGGAGGACGCGGAGCTGAGTTTGGGGGCGGTGGGGGAGGGGCAGGAGGCGTGGATACAGACGACGATAAGGGAGGTCGCGGAGTAGTCGCAGGTGGTGGTGGAGGAGCTGAAGGAGGTGCTAGCGCTGGCGAGTGTGCAGGAGGTAGGGCAACTGTGGAAGGCTTTCTTGAAGATATAGGCGGTGGCGGTGGTTTCGATGTTCCTGGTAGAGGGGGAGGAGCTCTTGGAGGCAAATCAGATGATGACTGCGGCCTTTGTACTGGCTTTGGTGGTACTTTGCGAAGATTTGCGACTAATTTGTTCGAGGGCTGTGGTGGTGACGACTCCGTGGTCTGAGGTAAAGGCCGTGGTGGGGCAGGCTTCAGGGCATTCAGTCTGGATGCTGTGGGAGGCTTTGGCGCTGATGAAGTGGGTGGCTTCGGAGCAGAATCCTGTGAGCTTTCTGGATCCGAGAGGTATGACGAGTCACGTCCAGTATCAATACCTCCGCCAGTTTTCCTTAGTTTTGGCATACCAGTACCTGTAAATATTCCGCCCAGTTGAGGCCCCGATGGTATTCCTCCGGAATCTCCACCTCCCCCACCTCCACCAGTGTCACTGTTACTTCTGGCTCGATTTGTTGTTCCTCCATTCGGAACAGGTGGTACAAGCCCACTAGGCGGTTTGCCTAGGGCTGGTATAGGTACAGGTGGGGCGCCACCAATAGGCGGACCCACGGATATACCTTTGCCCTCCTCTACCACAGGCGCTGATCGATCATTTGTGACTGCCTTTTTAAGCTTTGCGCCTTTAGTAATATCTGTGAGTAGAGCACCCTGAGCCGCAGTCAGCATCATTGTTGCCCTATTACGAAGCAGCCAGCTCAGGTTCAATCTGAACTTGTGAAGAGCTGAACGTAGCCGCTTGGCATACGTACCCGGTCTTTGGCCACAATTGGCGAAGGTCTTGCTGGTAATGTATTTGCCCTACCAGAAGGTGGAAGAGGTGGTGGTGGAGCGGCTGGACCGCCAAAACCTGGCATCGGCGGAGGTGGGGGGGGTGGAGGAGGCCCAGGCATTTTGCCTTTTGAGGACAACACGCGACCGCCAGATATCAATCCGAACGATAGAGTCGTGTTTTGTAAGGCTTGTGATGTTTTGATCCTCTGTTGGTTGTTTGAATGGCAGTTAGTCAATGCTTCTTAGTAGAGTGGACTATGTATGATATATCCATTCATATGGAGTACCTTAGTGGTATTGTGGGGAGGACTTCGCCGCCAAACGCGCGGAACGCTAAGGTACCCGCGGGCAAAACTTGACCTGCTTGCTGGGAATTGTGACTTTTACCACTCAATTGGAGATCAGGAACATTCTAATCGCCAATCATGGCATCAATCCGCGCCTTTCGACTCCAGAGTGCAACGTGCAAGCTATCTATAAAAGTTCCCATCTGCTCTCCAGAAAATCGTATACGATCCAGCGCGGGATGCTTACAACTTACTTGTACATCATTTCCTCACCGATATCCCCGGAAATCCTTTCTTATCAAGCACTTCGCA
>JAABUO010007092.1_pt1 | contig 12825 bp, 17 predicted proteins | sample 5559291 | NCBI WGS metagenome assembly JAABUO01 (sample SAMN10711878, study PRJNA513372) | rock metagenome | isolation source: Antarctica rocks | place: Antarctica: Victoria Land, Finger Mt sud
AGGTGAAGTGTGTCTGCTTCAGGATGCAAAGTTCAGTAAGCTTCCAGGCGTGCTGTCAACTCGAGTGGGTTACACAGGAGGCAGCAAGCCCAATCCCACATATGACTCCGTCTGCAGTGGTGACGGTCACACAGAGGCAGTAAAAGTTGAATTTGATCCTCATGAGCTTCCTTACGAAGGCTTGCTGAAGGTATTTGGTGCTTGTCTGACTCAGTGTTATTGCTAGCTTCTGCAAACAGTGGCTGAAACTGCCCAATTATGGCTGTCAGGCAACAAAGCCAGCATGCCTATACTGCCACATATGCATACTCAAGCAGTCATGCTGGCAGTGATCAGTTAGCACATGTGTGCCAAAGCGCATCACTTTTGCAGAATTGTTGTCATCATATTGATTGTACTGTGCAGGCTTTCTTCAAAGAGCATTCTCCTACAACTAAGAAGGGCTCAACTCAGTATAAGTCTGCTATATGGTATCACAGCCCTGAACAGAAGAAAACAGCAGAGGCTATGATGAAGCAAATATCTGATGAGGCAGGGAAGCCTGTAGTCACAGATCTAGAGCCTGCATCTCAATGGACAGATGCTGAAGATTACCATCAGAAGTACTACCAGAAATCTGGTTACTGAGACCAGTTCAGTTGTTTTCTTCCGAGGGTCACCTGTCATTGCAGTGGGGTACATTAACAAATTGACCTGGTGACCGTAGTGTTGGTGTTGACCAACTGTAGCAAGGCTTTTGATACATCTTGCAAGTCCCAGTGCTAGAGGGGCAGCTCTGAAGGCAATGATTATTGGGCTAGGTATTATACTTGTACCATGAGGCAGCAGCGCATCCACTTCATGGCGTTGAGCAGCTTTTATGATCGTCACAAGGCAGATTATCCATTCATTGAGCAACTTGTCCATGTGTTCACGGCTGACCTAGTGCTTCAAGGTCTGATGGTGAATGACATCCATGACTGCAGTCAAGTTACTTATGGTGGCATTGTAAGAGTTATAGCTTTTCCTTAAGGCTTGAGGGGGGCATTCATTGTTGATACATAGGCGCTACAAGCAATGAGCTGCCTGAATGGTCTAACAAAAGTTCAGCCAATTGCTTCAATCTGCAAACCCTCCTTGCAAGTCATTACAAGGATTTCTGATCGTGCTACAATGCTGCCACGCGCATGAGGTCCAAAAGTCAGCTTATTGCGTTTGGCATACTCAGCACACGATCTCGAGCCTACAGGACCTCCACGCTGCATCATTAGTCACAGGCCGCATGTGCAGTAAGCGTGCTGACGAGAGATGCGAAAAATGCATTCTACCATCGTCAGAGAATGAAGTGAAGTTTCACCTAGTCCAAGAAGATGTCATCGTGTTCCTGCATGATGCTGCCACGGAGCTGAGATCTATCAGCCAACAGGATCATAATACTATATAGTCATGCTAGGCCTCGTGGTAGCTTTCGCAGACTGCCGCGTAATAACACCTCGTCAACTATATAAACAGGCCAGCGAAAATGCAGCGTCTAGGGCCGCTCTGTAGATAGACTTGTGCAGCGGATTAGTTTACTTGATTTTTGATCTTGCCGTGCACATGTGTGGCATGTCTAAATGTCAGTGGCCATGGGCTGTATCAAAAATGGCGTTCGAAATGAGGCTCAAGCATAACAGGTGTGATGTTGCATGCCACAGCGCTGCTGCCACCTGTGCCAGCTTTGCCTAACCGTCAGCAAACGCTACTTCATAGCTTTGCGCGCAAGAGCTGGCACCAGACAGGCAACTGCGCAGCTGTGGATTCCAAGGCAAGAATACAAAAATTCCAGTTTGAGCAAGCTTCCACATGGTTGTCAGCAGCACTGATCTGTTGGTCAGCTGGTGTGCTTTACACTTGTACATGACAGATGTCAGCAACATGGAGGCAAGATTGGTCAAAGCGTGTCCTCCTGACAAGTTGAAAACAACACCTTCTCATGATCAAAGAGAATCAAGCATTGCATATAACAGCCTGCTCAAGTCCGCCTAGAACTACTACGCTTCTCTTTAGACGTTCTGGACTTCTTGCTGTCTTTACCATGTCTTGAAGGTGACTTGCTTGCAGACCGTGGGGGTGTGACTTTCTTCTTGCCCTTAGGACTTAGCGATTGCCTGCGCGGTTTTGGATTGGGAGATTTTCTTCTCCTGGGTTGGTCTGGGGACTGCGATCGGGATCTTCGCCTCCTGACCCTGTCTGGAGACTGGCTTGGGGATCTGCGCCTTCTTGTCCTCTCTGGGGACTGGCTCGGGGATCTGCGCCTCCTTGTCCTTTCTGGGGACTGGCTCGGGGATCTGCGCCTCCTGACTCTAACTGGGGATTGGCTCGGGGATCTGCGCCGTCTAGATCTGAATGGAGATTGGGATGGGGATCGCCGTCTTCTGGGCCTTTCTGGAGACCGTGTTGGGGACCGCCGTCTTCTAGCTGGGGACTGATGTCGCCTGCAGCAGGTTACAGCAGACCTGTAAGTACAACATTGGTGATGTACACGTTGCTACAGCCTGCCAGATCTAGCAACCCTTCAACTGCCACCATTGCAACAGAGTGCCACAGTCACAATAGAACACGTGAGTGACACACATACATGTCATTTGGGCAGATGTCTGTCTGTGTCAGCTTGCAAACAGAAATGTGCGCCCCTCCTGCCACAAGTCAGTGTGAGTGGAGTCTCAACTTTGTCAGGCAATGCTCTAACACACAGCAACAAAGTCAGGCATCGGTCAAGCCCAAACAAGAGCATCACACACATTGGCTTCGGCTCATTTCCTCAAGGTACTGCTGTGCAAGCAGTCTTGAGCTCAGCTGGGCATACTGAACTGTGTGAGCCCTTCAAGGATGTAGAAATGTCACATTCTTTAAGGAAGGCAGCTGTTCTGTCAAGGAGTTTGACACAAGAATTTTGACGCAGGAAATGCATGGGGACCAGTACTGGGCATGTCTACTTTGCCGAGATTAAAGTCTCCTGCACGAGACTTTGAGCATCTACCCTTGGTGCACCAAGAAATGGGTTAGCATGCAACCTCCACAGGGTAGATGTACCTTTTGGGACTTCTGGAGCGGCTTTTAGATCTGCTGTGATGCCGCTTCCCCTTGCTTGCCTTTCTGTCTACCTCACTGCGCTTGCTGTCTCTACCACTCTTCTTCTCCAACTTATCCTCCCTGCTGCTGCTCTTTTTCTCATCCTTGATGTTACTTGCAGGCTTGGCAGTCGCATGAGCCGGCTTGCTGCTGGAGGGGCCGCTAGGATCAGCCCCAGCATCCTCAAGGGCATGATCGACCCTGCCCTGATCAGCAGTAGGCTTGTCAGCTGCCTTGCTGGAGGTGCCAGCTGGCACGCTGTCAGCTGGGCTCTGCCTTTCTGCTTCTTCAGAGGGGGCAAGCACAACCTGGGATGCCCCAGCAGCCCCTTGGGACTCAAGGGCTGTTCTGGACATGGATCTTGAATCATCGCCAGACTGCTGCGCTGCTGGGGTACTGTTGCTGCCCAGCATGGCAGGAAATGGCTTGCCATTAGTGACAGCCTGCTCAGGAGCTTCTGCCTTAACCTTGGCGTTAACAGCATTTTGGTTGCCACCATGCTGGGTGTTGCCAATGGGCTGTGAGGCATCGCAAGATCCATCTGCTGTGTCCACAGCTGCTGCTGATGAGGAAAATGTGACAGGCTTGGAGGACTGGGGCTGATCCTGGCTGCCTGATGGGGCAGAGGGAGGGATGGGGCCTGTAGGGGGAGGGGCTGTTCGGGTGGGGGCTAAGGGGGTCGTTGACAAGGCTGCAGCAGCTTTGATCTGTTGCATGCTTTGGATGATCTGTTCCAGACTGCTGACAGGTGCAGATGTGCTTCCTGCAGAGCACCCGCATCAGTCAATCCTGTCAGATGCAGTGCACCACCCAGAATCAAGACAATCACAAAAAGGCAAAATGACTTTGGAAACAGCCTTTGAAGACAGGAACGTGATGTAGTTGTTGCTAAGAGGAAGTGATCCTGCAAAGTTGGGCTGAATGACACATTCCATCACTGGAATTGGTCAAGACTGGAAAACTGCATTGGAAAAGTCAGCATCCAGCAGAGGCAGCATCAGCAGCTCGAACTACCGGGAAGACACACTCGTGCACAGACACACTCACGCACAGACATTGCATTAGCATACTGCAGTCAAAAACTAGATGTTCCCATGCACATCGCTGCAGTGCATGCTACTGCTGGTCCACACGCACCTGCTGCAGTGATGCTTGGGTCCAGCTTAACATGCTCATCAACCATGTGCTGCAACCTGTTGCCCTCTGTCTCCCTGCACACAAATCAGACTGGTTGTTTGTTTGAAATGCATGTGTTGCTGCTTTGTAGGCCTCGATACTTCCTGTTCCTCTCATGCAAGAACATTCAGGCATCAGACGCAGATCCTGAGGCAGCAGCGCTTCTGCTCTGTAATCATTGGTGCGTTGGGCAAGCTGGAATAAAGCTGCAACAAGCAAAACAACGATCTGGCAATGTGCAACAGAGCATGTGCTGGGTCGTCTGGTGCCTGTACAAGAGACGAGCAACAGCGCGCCGCCAGACAGTCTCTGCTGTAGCTGAGAGTATTGACTACTGCAACTCTGCTGGATGCTTGTGCTGTATCAGCTGTGACTACATATGGTGCAATGATGAAGTGCAGTAGTTGATTGATCGATTGATTGATCGATTGACTGACATCTGGAGCTAACACATCCAAAAGATGCACATTAAAATCTGCTGAGCTGAGCTGGGTTCCTGACAACAGCTGCTGACTTTCTGTGGTATGACACTGCCTCTGGATGGGTGCAGCATTCCACACCGCAAGAGATGACGCAGCAGAGCATATAATATCAGCATGAAGCCCTATGTACCTGATGCTGCTGCTGGCGTCAATCACTTTTGCAGTTGTTGAGGCCTGTTGCTGGATGCACCATTCCACACAGCAACAGATGATAGAACAGAGCACATGACACTGGCTTGAAGAGGTGTGTACCTGATGCTGCTGGTGCTGTCAATGCGCACGGCATAAGAAGGAGGGTGGATGCTGGTGTCAATGGACATCAGCGTGCCTGCACTCTTGCCTCCATCCCTGTCTATGTACCACAGCCTACACCATATCACATATCACATCAGGACGGTACATACCTGACCCCAGGGAAAAACACTTAGTGATTGGAGGTATGAATGGATGGATGGATGGATGGATGGATGGATGGATGGATGGATGGATGGATGGATGGATGGATGGATGGATGGATGGATGGATGGATGGATGGATGGATAAATGAAAATATTCATCCATCCACGAACGAATGAACAAAAGAAATGACAGACGGGTAGACAGACAAACGAACAAACAAACAAATTGCATAGAGTCTGGATGCTGCACCGACCGTGCTTGATGATGGGGGATCCTGTTGTTGACTATGTAGGTCCTCTACCGTCACAATAGGGCACAATGTATGCCCTTCCAAACTTTGTTACAGAGCAATGTCATTCACCTTGTTGTATTCAGGTTTTTTCCCTTGTTCTATTTTATGCAAATTGCCTCTTGGAAAATGCGCATTGGTAGACACAAGACCTTTGACTTCACTCCAAACCATGTCATAGCATTCTAGCTTTCACATGAAACAGGACAGTGCAAGTTAAGCCCCCATGATACTTTCAAGGTGTCATGCAGAAAAGCTTACCGTTGACGCTTGACAAAGGTAGGGTCAATGGCTTTCTGCTCTTCTTCCTTTTTGACCCACCCTCCAGCAGCTGTGGCAGGGCTCATGCTCCGGCCATCCCCAGCCCAAGCTTGATCTCCATTCACCACCGCTGGGGATGCCCCAGCATCCTGCTCAGATAGGGCTGGGCCAGGCTGCCCTGCCCTTGCCTCTGGAGATCTGCCAGAATCTTGGGAATCTCCATCAGAAATGTAGCCCAGACCAAGCAAAGCTGCACCATCTGGCGCTGCACTATCTGCTAACACAACAGACAGCGTCAGACAATGTCTCTGTCACGCATGTGATGTATGTCTGTCATTTGTCATGCGGCTGTCATTGCATCTCAGAGCAGATCAGTGACCAGCTTGGAAGATGAACAGGTGCCAGTTACTCAGATGGGATACTTGAGAGACCCTGTGATGTCAAGCACTGCCAGCTATGACTGTGCTGCGCTTTTTGGCTCAAAGCGGGCAGTCCAATAATACACTAAAGTCAAACTACTGAATTCACTAGCAGGTGCAAGCGTGTGCAATGATGTCTGACAGGCACATGTGCAAATAGGCGGCAGGTCTTTGTTGGGAAGGATGCATTGGCAAAATTCCAATCACGACATGCAGGAATGTGCCACAGTGCTGCAGTAAGACGGCCTTAAGGGTTGATGCTAGCTGCATGCAGCTGCAGGGACGACTTCTCTCTCAACTGCACCCAACATGCAGACAAAGGGAAACGCAGAAAGTCAGCAGGACGACAGGACTTTGGCTCCTGTTGCAAAGCGTCAAGTGCATTTCCGTAAAACGAGGACAGAGACACATGATGTGGAGCATCACCAGATTCTTGGTCTGAAGAACTGGCTGCACCGCTTGCCGAAGCTTTGCCATGCTGGGCATCCTTGCGCTCGGCCTCGCACACTTCTTCGGCCAGCTTGTCTGCAATGCATGACACTGACTTGAGAGGGCATTTGCAGTGGAACTGTTTTGACCTTCTGCCATGAGCATCACCAATCTGACATGCATTTGTACGCTGGCAGACAAGTGTGCCAGGTGGCCATGTAACAACAATATCAAACACAGGTGTGCTAGTTGTTGTTTGCCAGGTACCTACTAGGTGTGTCCAAACCTAGTTCTGAGCGCCAACATTTATCAGTTTTAGACAGAGACTAGAGTTGCACCCAAAGGTTGTGCGCTGACAGGGCGACTGTATGATCAGAGTCACTGACACTACTTACTGATTCTACTCACTGATGCTACTCACTGATGCTACTCACTGATGCTACTCACTGATACAGTTGCACTGACACTCTTGCAGACAGGCAGATCTGTGCAGCAGGAGAGTTAATGGTGTATGAGAGTAATCAGCAAAGAAGCGTGTGTAGGGCAGCAGACTCACCAAACAGGCCATCTGTGACATCCAACAGGATGTGAGTGAGGCTCTTCTTGACCTCCATCTGGATGCGAGCGCGCCTGTCAGCTTCCTCGGCTTCAGCCTGCAAACCACCATTCAACAAGTCAATCAACCCATTCACCAATCAGTCAATCAACCGGTACTCCACCACTCAACCAACCAGTCATCCAACCACCAACAAACCACCAACCCACCAATCAATCAAATGCAATTGTATACTGATTCATTCATTCCTGAAGCCAGTAAACAGCATTCCCTGCTTCTCAAGCATGCCCTGAACAGCTTGCTGTACGCAGTGCAGCATGACTGCTGTCAGGGTATGTGTGCAGAATGCATGTGTACACCAAAGGCAGGCCAGGTGGATACAAAGGGAAGACAAGACTGACATCAACTGGGAAACAGAGAAAAGAGGCCTCCTAGAGTATATGACGTCCACCACAGCTTTCCCCGTGCCTGTTAGTCAGCACTGCATTACACATGTGTACATAACTGCGTCCACTGCAAAGGCGTTCAGCTGCAGATGCTGCTGCACAACATGGGTGCTTTCATCAGACATGACTGGATGACGTTCCCACCTCACTGTCTTCTTCACTGTCGCTCATCCAGACCTTGCTCTTGGCAGCAGCAGTGCCAGCATCACCACCCCACCTGTATACCAAAACAAGGGGGGTGTCAGGCAAGCAGTGTTGTCAGTGAGTGCACAAGCAACAGCACCCCAGCCAATATGCCCAACAGAGGTGGGACACACGAGTACATGGCTGCTTGATGGGCTACACAAGGCCATGCATGATGTCGGTGCTGCATGTGTCGGTCGCATGCAATGAGAACAACAAGAGGGGGGAGGGAAGGGGGGGGGGGTTAAATGAGGGAGCATGGGCAAGGGAAAGGGGGCAAGAGCAGGATAGGAGAAGGGGACAAAGGGGGAGAGGGAGGGGAAAGAGGCGAGGCTGATGCAGACAGGGGCATGGTGCAAGAGGTCACCTTGAGGCAGAACCAGAGCAACTCTCAGTGAATCTACGGGGCTGCTTTGCAGCTACCTCATCGCCATCACTACCGCTGCTGCCCTTGGCTTGCACTGTAGTTTCACAAGGATGACATGCCTGAAAACTTTGATCACACAAGGCAGGGCCTGCTAAGGTGAACCCCCAACATGGTGATCCATGACATCACGCATGTAGTAGACTGCGCAGGAATCTGGAAGCCTTCCGCTGACTGGAAGTTGACAAGACACAAATGCTTGGATTTGTTGTAATGGGCAGATATTGCGAGTTGCCAATGCATGTAGCAGCACTGCATGCACTTGCAACCACATGGCAGACACTGGAAAACAGGTCGAACAAGGTCAAGCATACAGGCATGCGCTTCTTGAGCTAGGGACACTTTGCCCATGTGACCAGCAATGCTAGGGACGGCTTGGCAGAATATTGCATGGCGTGAAATGGAGCACCTACCTCCAGCAGCATCACTGTGCAAGCCTCTCTTGAGCAGCTCCTGACGCACCCAGTCTGGGACTGCAGGCTTCTTGGCAGGGGGTGGCTGCATGGCCCCCCCCATCTGCATGCCACCCATCCCCATTGGCGGCGGAGGAAGGGCATGACCAGCCTGCCCCGGCCCTGCAGGCAGACAATACTCTTCTTCGGTGTAAGTTCCTTGGGGCCACACAAGAAGACGTGCAGTGCTGTTTGTTGCAGTGAAGCAAGACAGAAGACTAAAAAAGTGGCTGTGCGCTGGATCGTGCTGTAGACAGTGGACAAGCTGTAGACAGTGGACAATAGACAGTATATAGCAGACAGTAGAGAGTGGACCATGAGCAGTGGACACTGGACAGTAGACAAAGACAACAAGCAGTGGACAACTTTCAACATCTACCCAGTGCATGTAACATGCATGCTGCCAGTGCCACAGGGTAGAAGAGAACTATGAGATCAGCCATGTACCTGGATGAGCATACTGTGGGACCATAGGTGCAGAGGTATGACTCTGAGGGGGGGCATACCCAGGGGGTGGGGCCTGACTCTGTGCCTGGTAGGCGCCTTGACCATAGCCCTGGAGCCAAAGAACCAATTTGGCAATCCTTTCACAGCTCAGGTTGCATGTAAAAGTGCCGAAGATCGGGTGCATGCGGGCCTATCCTGTCAAAGACGCAAGTGCTTGAGAAGCACGCTTTGATGCTGACATGTGCTTGAAAAGCACGCTTTGATATTGGCTATGAAGCACAGCTGTCTGAGTTGTGTGCAGAAGCAGCATGGACACATGGTCTACAGCATGTTTGAGACATACATGTCTAGCTATGTTTTGAACTTGTGACTGCAGATTATCTTGTGTTCAAGGTACACTTCTATAGCCCCTGCAATGACATTGCAGCAACGTGTGTGAACATTCAAATTTGGCAGAAAAGGTCTCACCGGAGGAGGCTGTTGCTGTTGGGACTGCTGCTGCATGGGTGGCTGCGTATACTGCTGGTATTGAGCATATGGATCAGCTTGTTGCTGAGGCCACTGCAGCACCAGGGGAAACGGGTTGAGTGCTCAAGATCAGCTGCGTGGAATGTGACATGTGGAAACAGGATTTATATGTACCTGTTGTTGCTGCTGAGGCTGCTGCTGGTACCCCTGCTGTTGCTGTTGGTAGGGCTGCTGCAAGTATTGCTGCTGATCGTATCCTTGAAATTGTGGTTGAGCTTGAGCAGCATAGTATGCCTCCCATTGCCGGGCTTGCTCTTGCTGCTGCCACTGCTGATACTGTTCATACTCATGCCACTGCTTCCAGTAGGCACTTTGCTCATCTTCCGACATAGTAGAGAACTGCTCCTGCGACATTTGCGTATTCGGCTGCTGCGACGCCTCTGGATTAAGAGGCTGAGCCACGGGCTGCGAGAGATCTTGCTCGGCAGCTTGATGTGAGACGTCTGGCCCGACCGGAGGTTGCACCGAAGACTGATCACCACTTGCTCGAAGGTCCCCGGCAGCTGTGCCATGATGCACCTGTGGCTGCTGCCGATTATAGAGGAGGTCATATGGTGAAGGCTGCTGACTTGCATCAAGGTGGCCGGGTGGTGGCGGAGGAGGCGCTTGAAACTGAGCTATATCATGCTCTTGACCCGGAGGTGGAGGGGGTGGCGGAGGACCTTCCATGCCTGCTGTAAGGTCAGCACTGCTCACACTCTGCAAAGGGTCCCCCCGACTGGTGTCCCTATGTCAGCTAAGCAGCTGATAGGTCTGCTAACCCAGTGTCTCGCGACAGTGAGAAGATAGAGCTTCCCTGCAACAAAGCTATAGACATTCGTTGTGCACGTGTGTGAACTTGTCTGCGGAGGCCAAAAAAGGGCTGCAGCTATTGATTGTGGTTGCGCATGAAAGTTCTGGTCTGAATTGGTGCACAAGCGAGCAATGCTTCGAAACCCTACTTGACATCATGTTTAAGTAGCTCCGAAACCAACACGTAGCCACGTGGATTGGATCTTAGAACACTTTCCCAAGCATGCAGAGCTTGGCAAAATGCTTGGATCATAGAGATGTCATGTCAGATGCACTATGCAGCCAAGCAAGGTTCTTTCAGGCCGCACAATGCAGTAAAATTTTGGAAGTTATTGTACAATTATGCTTGTACATCTGCTGACGGGAAAGGTGCTGAGACACAGGCAGCGTTTGTGGCTGACTGTAGGGTCATTCCTCACAGCCGGCCATGAGCGCAGGCACATCACATGTAGAGCTGAGGTGTCAATGGGTAACGTTATATCTATAGCTATACCAGCAGAATTTGCTTTTTGTCATAAAACAATCACCTCCATGGTGTGCCGTCATGACTCATATAGCAGGAGCAGGCACCAAAAGAGTTGAGTGATAGATGTATAGCGCAACGTCAGACCATGGCAACAGGGCAATCACACAAGTTCCTGAACACAGTGTCTATGAAAACAGCCCATGTACATATCCTAGCTAGTCATTTAGTTAGTTGCAACAGAATGCAAACAGAGCTTGGCACACAGCCTGCGCAGCATGCAGGCTGACTGCAAAAATGCTTTGTTGCATCCAAATCGTGGTCGCAGGTGATACGTTCACATTTCATTGTGTATGTGACACATGTGAGACCTGGGGCGTGTATCATCAGGAGTGTATCATGAAGCAAAAAGCAGCAGCACTGGGTGATTTCAGCACAGCACACCAAAAAACGACATCCGTTGCACCAGACTGCTCAAGCTCAATTTATGACATCAACCAGGTGAAATGAGTCAGCCTGGCACGGAGTCAGGTGTCATCCAGCATCATCAGAATCACTATTGGAATCGCTTGCGTCGTCTAGTGCATCCAAATACCGGCGTTTGCCCATCGACGCTGGTTTTGTTGGCTCCTCAGCTTTCCTCTTTTGCCCCAGGCCCGCTTGCAGTGCATCCCTGCAACATCCCACAACCTCCTGACAATAAATGTCTTGGCAATGATGGAGCACACAAAAGCCTTCTACAGTATTGTTGGCCACTGCAACTCATGGCTGAAACCTTTACATGGTCATAGCAATAATGGTTTACACATACAGGTCGTCTGAGGTGAGTACTGTCACATTGCTTGGCCCAGAGCCAGGGATGCAGTCAGGCCATGTGCACGGAAGCTATTGTGATGTCAGGGATGTTACAGTTGCTGGGGCCAGCTAGCCCATTTGACTAAATTGCAGCCCTTCATCAGAGAACAAAACAGGCAAAAAAGAAATACAGACAAACCGATCATCGTTGGGAACCTGTTGGGAGACTGTGACTGTGCCTGGGAGGTACATACATGTGCAACAACAAAGAGTCTCTAAGCATGTACCAAGGTATCAGATACCACCATGATGATCAATATGTCGAGATGGAAGTTGTAGTGCACAGATTTACATATAGACAAGTGGAACTTTACAGAAGGTCTGCAGCACACATGCACGTATCATGTCATAGTATGGCTCATTTGTGACAGCTGATACTTCACGCAGCTGCTGGGATCCTGTCTGCTTTTCCCTTCACAAATGTGTGGGTCTTGTTGTCGCTGCAATACTGCAGAAGCGAGCCTCAAAAGTCAGGCTGGTATCCTTTGGTTTTGAGACTCCAGAAACCTAGGCTCAGACTTTATGCTCAGCTTGCTAGATGATGATTTCACAAGATCACGGCAAGCTGGAGGAAAAGGTCTAAGCCTGGATTTCCAGAATGCCAACACCAAAGGGTACCAGCCGTACTTGTGATGTGCTGCAGCCTGGCAGCATGCTGATGCACTCTTCTTGGCACAACATCCAGGATCAGCAACAATCATGCAAAAGTGCTGCAACACCTTGAGCATTTCTTTTATTTGTGATCAATGTGCAGGCAAATCTGGAGTGGTTAGAGGATAGAGGCGAGATGCCAAAGAAAGCAACAGAAGGCTGACTCCCAATATGCCTCATTGCTTGCAACATCGAGGACAGAGCTGTACAGCTCACGCGGAGCACAACACGGAGGAGCTTTTTGAACAGCATGGCACACTTGGCTTGACAGTATCAGCACTTACTGCAACGCATCTTTGACAGAAGCAGCATCAGCCTGCAGCCTGGCTGCAACCTGTTCTGGCGTCTCTGTCTCCTTTGCAAGTGCTGCCGCTGTCTCCTCTACACTTTCATGAGTGCCTTGTGCATCTGTCAGGCCACAGCTTGAAATGGTGACGGGGAGGGCAGGCTTGTCTTTGAAGTCAACCTCTGTGTTGTTGA
>JAABUO010007093.1_pt1 | contig 12824 bp, 14 predicted proteins | sample 5559291 | NCBI WGS metagenome assembly JAABUO01 (sample SAMN10711878, study PRJNA513372) | rock metagenome | isolation source: Antarctica rocks | place: Antarctica: Victoria Land, Finger Mt sud
GTGGACGGGTCCATGTCGCCTGCGCTCCTGGCCGTGTGAGCAAGACACAGCTAGCTTCAGCATGCCGCATGCGACCCGTTCCTGTCACGATCGCCCCTCCTCCACGCTTTAGTGGGGTGGTACCCACATCTTCTGGCCCATGTATTGTAGGAGTCGCTGTAGGCGTGGAGGCGCAATACCTGCCCGTGGAGGAACTCGAGCGGCGTTTGGGCGTGACCTTCCGCCGCCCGGAGCTGTTAGCGCTCGCCCTCATTCACCTGTCGAGCGTCGAGGCCGCCGAGAGCGGGCCGGCGGAAGAGGCGCGGCCATCGAACGAGCGCCTCGAGTTCCTGGGCGACGCCGTCCTGGGGGCGGCGGCGGCGGCGTTTCTGTATCGTACCTATCCCGACGTCGCCGAAGGACCGCTGACCGCGTTGCGCTCGGCGCTGGTCCGCCGCTCCACGGCGGCGCGCTACGCCGATGAGATCGAGCTAGGGCGCTTCGTGCGTGTCAGCCGCGCCGAGGAGGGGCCGCGTGGGCGCGGTGCGTCGTCGGTGTTGTCGGCCGCCTTCGAGGCGGTCGTCGGGGCGATCTTCCTCGATCAGGGGTTCGACGGGGCCGCGCGTTTCCTCGACGCGTTTTTCAACCGGCGTCTGCCGCTTATTCTGGCCTCCGATCTCCATCGCAACGCCAAGTCGGAGTTGCAAGAGTACACGCAGGGCACCCATCGTGTGACTCCGCGCTACCGTGTGCTCGACCGCACGGGGCCGGCGCACGACAGCCGCTTCGTCGCCGAGGTCGTGGTCGAGGGGGTCGGCGGCGCGCGCGGCGAGGGCGTCAGCAGGCAGGATGCGGAGCAAGCCGCCGCCACCCTTCTCTTGGCCGAACTCCGGGCGCTGGCGCCCGCAGACGTCCAACCCCGGAAAGATGGGGCGGTTCAAGAGGTGTAACCGGGAGCGCCGATGTCCCGCTGGCGTAACCGGGAGCGCCGGATGCCCGTTCAGGGCGCCGTGTTGTCGTCCACCGCGTCGGCGTCGGCTGCTGCTGGCACGCCCGTCCGGCGCGCCCGGAAACGGCGGACCTTGTCCCGGTTGCCGCATGCCCGATCGTTACACCACCGGCGCGTGTTGCCGTTGGTCTCGTCGTAGAAGGCCCACCGGCAACCGGGGTTCGGGCAGACCTTGAGTCGGTGGCGCTGGCGTGGGGCTAGCAGATCCGCCATGGATGCCGCGATTTCGGCCATGATCCACGACCAGCCCGCCTCGAGCGGCGCCCACTCCAGCGTGTATCCTTGCGCGTCGCGCGCTAGATGGCGGCGAGCGGGGCTGGCGAGCCACCCGTCGAGGGCGGCCACGTCGTCGTCCCCCGCCCCCTGCCCCGCGGCGACCGCGTCGACGATGCGGCGCAGCAGCGCACGCAGCCGCGCCACATCGGCGCGTGGGATCGGCTCCGCTGCGGCCATGTCCGTCCAGCCCCAGCGCGCCAGGAAAGCCGCGCGCCACGCGGGGTCGTCGAGGTGCTCAGTCCGCCGCCCGAAGCCGTCCCAGTGGTCGCTGTTGATCACATCCAGGGCGGCGGATCGGAGCCCGAACCCCTCGCCCGCGAACCTACCCGCGGCGTCGTCCATGTGTAACCTCTCTATTGCCCTTGACTCGTTACGCAGGTCCGGTGTACCATCGTCTGTAACGGGACCATGCTAATTGAGAGGTTACACGCGCGGGCACGACGGCGCAAGGGGCGCCGCCGGCGGAGCGGCATCGCGCGGCAGGAATGGACTGGAGGAGGCGTCGCTATGCCACGATCGTTCGCGCTCATCGGTGTCCCTACGAGCGCCGCCGCGCACACGGCGGGGCAGGACAAGGCCCCGCGCTATCTGCGCGCCGCAGGGTTGGTCGAGCGCCTGCGCGCCGCCGGCCTCATTGTCGTCGATCGGGGCGACCTGCCCCGCGCGCGTTTCGCGCCGGATCGCGCCAATCGACGCGCGCAGAACCTGCCCGCCGTCGCCGCGATCGCGCGGGACGTGGCTGGGCGGGTAAGCGCGGCCCTGGCGGAGGGCGGCATCCCGCTCGTGATCGGCGGCGACTGCACCATCGAGGTGGGGGTCCTCAGCGCTTTCATGCGTCACGGCGAAGACGACATTGCGCTACTTTATATGGACGCGCACGCCGACCTCAACGTACCCGTGAGCGTCCGCTACGGCGCCCTCGATTGGATGGGCATGGCCCATATTCTGGGCGTCGAGGGCGCGACATGGGAGTTGTCCCACATCGGCCCGCGCGTCCCGCTGCTCGCCGACGACAAGGTCGTCTTCTTCGGCCTCATCCCAGATGAACTCACACCGTGGGAGCGCGAGGTGTTCGACCGGCGCGGACTGCGCGGGTACATGGTCGACCAGGTCGCCGGCCGTGCGCGGGATACCGCCCGTACGGCGCTGGCCGATATCGAGGGGCGCGCGGGCCGGTTCCTCGTGCATCTCGACGTGGACGTGATCGATGCGGTCGATTTCCCGATCGCCGACTTCCACCAGTTGAACGCCGGCCTCACTTTCGGAGACGCCATGGCGTGCCTGGGGGTGTTCGCGGCCAGCCCCCGATTCGCCGGGTTGACCATCACGGAGGTCAACCCCGACCACGCCGACGAGGACGGAACCCTCGGCGTCGCCTTCGCCGAGGGTCTCGCGCGGACGCTCGCGACGGCCGGGACATGACGGGGCGCGTCGAGAGCGCGCGTGACGGCGATGGCGGTCATGCCGCGCGCGCGTGGGATACCCCGCTCCTGCTCGGGGCGATGGCGGCGTGGGGCGGCGCCTTCGTCGCCACCAAGGATGCCGTCCTCGCCTACAGCGCCGCGGGCTTCCTCGTGGGCCGCTTCGCGCTCGCCGCCTTCGTTCTGGCGCCGCTGACGCGGCGCGCTCTCACGCGCCGGACGCTCGCCGTCGGCACGGGCATCGGCCTGGTCCTGGCGCTTGCTTACGCCTTGCAAACCCTCGGTCTGCGCGGCACGACGCCGACGAACGCTGGCCTTATCTCCGGTTTCCTCGTGGTGACCGCGCCGCTGGCCGACCGCCTGCTCTTTCGGGTGCGCGTGCGACGATCGGCGCTCATCGCGGCCGCGCTCAGCGTGGTGGGCCTGGCGCTGCTGACCGGCGGCGTCCCGGCGGGGCCGACCGGCGGGGACGGCCTGGTGCTCCTGCCCACGGCCGCGTTCGGGGTCTACGTCGCCCTCCTGTCCCGCTACGCCCCCGGGCACGACGCCGGGGGCTAACCTGCGCGCAGATGCTCGCCGTCGCGGCCGTCTTCGCGCTCGCCTGGCCGCTCTCCGGCCCGGTGCGGCTCCCCCCACCGTCGGTGTGGTCGGCCCTGCTCGCAACCGGCGTCGTCGCCTCGGCCGGCGGGTTCTGGGCGCAGACGTTCGTCCAGCAGCGGATGCCGGTGGCGCGCCTGGCCCTCATCAACAACATGGAGCCGGTGTTCGCGGCCCTCTGCGGCTACGGGCTTGCGGGGGACCGCCTGGCCCCGCCGCAACTCCTCGGCGGCCTGCTCATCCTCTCCGCCGTCATCGCCGGCGCGGTCGCCCCCACACTAGCGTGGGGGCGGGGACGGATGGGACGGGAGGGCGTGCCGCCCCGGTCGCCGCGCGCGGTTACCTGTCCAGATCCGAGTCTCTCGACTCTTCGGCGTTGCCGATCGGGGCCATCTCGTCGTCGAGCACACTGTCGATAAGGCCGTAATCGACGGCCTCGTGCGAACTCATGAAGTAGTCGCGTTGTGTGTCGTTTTCTATCCTTTCGTAGGGTTGGCCGCAGTGATTGGCCAGGATGCTGTTGGTGCGGCGGACCATGCGCAGGATCCATTGCGAGCGCACCTCTAGATCGGGGGTCGTGCCCTGGAAACCGGCTGAGCCCTGATGGATCATGATATCGGTGTTGGGCAGGGCGTAGCGTTTGCCCTTCGCGCCGCCCGCGAGGAGGATCGAGGCCATGCTGGCCACGAACCCGACAGCGATCGTGCTGACCTGCGGCTTGATGTGCTGCATCGTGTCGTAGATCGTCAGCCCGGCCATCACGTCGCCGCCGGGGCTATTGATGTACATCATGATGTCGCTGTCGGGGTCCTCGCTTTGCAAGAAGAGGAGTTGGGCCGTGACGAGGGCCGCGACCTCGGTGACGATAGGTGTATTGAGGAAGATGATGCGCTCGTTGAGCAGGCGCGAGAAGATGTCGTAGCTACGCTCCCCGCGCGGGGTGGTCTCGACGACGGTTGGAACATAAACCATTGGCGCTCTCCTAAGTGGGTATCTCGACGTCCTCGCCGTCCTCGACGTGTGGGTACGAGGCGTATGACCGTGCTAATCCGCTACTACCCTACATAGTAACCGAGGCGGCGCAACCGCGTCGCCGCGCCGTTATGCACATAAACATTGACACCGATAGAACAGGCATACTACTATGACGGGTGATAGGGGGGCGCGCGTGAAAAAGGGCACGAGCCCGCAACCGGGCCAGTTACATCTCTTCGTCGCGGCGGAGCAGGCGCCCGAGACGCCGGTGGCCGAGACGCCGGTGGCCGAGACGCCGGTGGCCGAGACGCCGGTGGCCGAGACGCCGGTGATGAGCGGCGCGGACGCGTCCACGTCGTCTACGCCGCCTGCGTCCAAGGCGGGCGCCGTCGCAATGGCGCGCGCGCCGGTGGCAAAAACCGTGCGTAGCGCGCGTCAGGAGATGGTCCGGCGCGTGTCGCCCTCGCCGGCCGTGACCCTCGACGAGGCGATCCCCGCCTACCTCGACTTTCTGGTGTCGCTCAACCGCTCCGAGCACACGCGCAAAAGCTTCGAACTCGACCTGCGGCTCCTGCGTGGACAGTTTGGTAACAGGGCCGTGGGCTCCATCGACACGGGACACTTGCGTCAATTTATCGCCTGGGTGCGCGTCTCGCGTGATAACAGCCCGAACTCCCTGCGCCGCAAGGTGGCGACGCTCAAAAACTTTTTTGGGTACCTGCGCGACGAGGGCTATCTGCCGTCCAGCCCCGCCGACGCTCTTCCGTACCCCGAGATCTACGTCGCCCTGCCCGAGTTCCTGGAGGGGGACGCCGCGTTGCGGCTCGCCGAGGCCGCGGAGGGCAACCCTTTCTGGTATGCGCTCGTCGTGTTGATGCTCGATACGGGGCTCAAGCGCGATGAAGCGCTGGCGCTGCGCGTGGCCGACGTGCAAGTGACCGATGGGGCCGCGGGCGTGTCGCCGGGCTATCTGGTCGTGCGCGAGACCGACGCCGCCAAGCGCTTGCGTTCGCGGCGCCTCCCGCTCACGGAGCGGCTGCGCGACGCCCTGCGCGCCTACTACGCGGCCGTGCCGCGCCGTCAGGGCGAGGACCGCGTCTTCGACGTGAGTATCCGAGGGATCAACTTTATCGTCGAGGTGTGCGGGCAACGCGCCGACGTCGTCACCAGCAAGCCGCGTCTGACCCCGCAGGTGTTGCGCGAGACCTTCGCCGTGACGCAGATGCGGGCGCGCGCCGAGGAGGAGCGGCGCTGCCTGGCGCGCGGTTGGAACAACGAGCAGTTGCAACTCTTGACCCTGCGCCACGACGCCGAGGTGCTCGAGTTGCTCGGCCTCAAAGAGGATCCCGACACGGCGCGCAAGTATCGCCAGTTGATTAGGGAATAAGAGAGAGGCGCGCGACCATGGTCATCCAGTCCCATGGCGTTAGCCAGCTGTGGGGGCGGGTAACAAGGGCGCGCTGGTGTTAGCCAGCCGCAGGGGCAGGTAATGCAGGTAACAGGGGCGCGAGGGCGTCGAGGATGGCGTCGGCGATCTGGTCCTTGGGGGCGGGGCCGATTTCAGTCGTTGTGCCGTCGCGCGCGATGATATGCGCGTGGTTGTCGTCGGCTCCGAAGACCGCGCCGCCAGCGACGCTGTTGGCGACGAGGAGGTCGAGCCCTTTCTCGCGCAGCTTGCGCGTCCCTTCCTCCACGAGTCGTTCGGTCTCAGCGGCGAAGCCGACTTTGACAAGCGGCGCCTCGCCCAGCGCGCCCAGGATGTCGGTCGTGCGCGCAAGTTCCAGCGTGAGCGCGCCTTGCCCCTTCTTGATTTTTTGATCCGCGACGGCGAGGGGGCGGTAGTCGGCCACCGCCGCGGCCATGACGAGGGCGTCGGCCGTCCCGGCGTGTTCCACGACCGCCGCGCGCATCTCCTCGGCCGTCGCCACGGGGACGACAGCCACGCCGTAGGGCGGGCGCAACGCGACGGGGCCGCTGACGAGCGTGACCGTCGCGCCGCGGTCGCGCGCGGCCGTGGCGAGCGCGAAGCCCATCTTGCCGGAGCTGCGGTTGCCGAGGTAGCGCACGGGGTCGAGCGGTTCTTGCGTCGGCCCGGCTGTCACGAGCAGGCGTCGTCCCGCCAGGTCGCCCGTTCGGCCCAACACCGCCGCCACGGCGGCGGCGATCTCCTCGGGTTCGGACATGCGGCCGAGTCCCCGCGCCCCGTTGGCAAGCAGGCCGTCCGTCGGGCCGACGACGGCGGCGCCGCGCGCGCGCAGCGTCGCGAGGTTCGCGGCCGTGGCGGGCTGCCCGTACATGACGTTGTTCATGGCGGGGGCCAGGACGAGCGGGGCCGGACAGGCCAGGGCCGTGGCCGAGAGCGCGTCGTCGGGCAGGCCGAGGGCGAGCTTGCCGATGAGCTCCATCGTGGCGGGGGCGATCACGAGCGCGTCGGCCCAGGCGGCGAGGCGGATATGCGTCTCGCCGTCGGGCGATTCGGCCCACAGGTCGGAGAAGACGCGCCGGTTCGTCAGGTTTTCCAGACTGAACGGGGTGATGAAGCGGGTGGCCGCCTCGCTCATGACGGCCTGCACCTCCGCGCCGCTCGCCATGAGCAGCCGCGCGGTTTCGACGGCCTTGAACGCGGCGATCCCTCCGCCGATCCCCAATAAGATTTTTGCCCCTTGTTTCATTGCGGCACGCCCACCACGTGTTTGCCCCCTACGCCTTTGTCGTGTACAATTCTCATCGCATCTTAGAAGGTGATACATAAACATACCGCACTGGGGGTGTCGCGCGTGAAAACGGCCCTGATCACCGGGGTAACCGGGCAGGATGGGAGCTATCTAGCCGAGTTCTTGCTGGAGCAGGGCTACCGCGTCGTGGGCATGGTCCGGCGCAGTTCTACGGAGAACTTCAGCCGCATCCAGCACCTGACCGATCGCATCGAGATCGTGCAGGGCGACCTGCTCGACCAGTACTCGCTCATCGCGCTGCTGCAGACGTATCGCCCGGCCGAAGTGTACAACCTGGCGGCGCAGTCGTTCGTGCCGACCTCGTGGAACCAGCCGGTCCTGACCGGCGAGTTCACCGCGCTTGGCGTGACGCGCATGCTGGAGGCGGTGCGCCTGGTCGACCCGTCGATCCGTTTCTACCAGGCCTCGTCGTCCGAGATGTTCGGCAAGGTGCAGGAGACGCCGCAGACCGAGACGACGTCGTTCTACCCGCGCAGCCCCTACGGCGTGGCCAAGGTGTACGGCCACTGGATCACGGTTAATTATCGCGAGAGCTACGATCTGTTTGCCTGCTCGGGCATACTTTTCAATCACGAGAGCCCCCGGCGCGGTTTAGAATTTGTCACGCGCAAGGTCACCTACAACGTCGCGCGCATCCATCTGGGTCTGTCCGACAAATTGTCGCTGGGCAACCTCGACTCGCAGCGTGACTGGGGGTACGCCAAAGAGTACGTGCAGGCGATGCACCTCATGCTCCAGCAGGACACGCCCGACGACTTCGTCGTCGCGACGGGCGCGACGCACTCGGTGCAGGAGTTGGTGGAGATCGCGTTCGACCATGTGGGCCGCAAGTGGCAGGACCACGTCGCCATCGACCCGGCCCTCGTGCGGCCGGCCGAGGTCGATCTGCTGCTAGGCGACGCGGACAAGGCACGTCGCGTGCTAGGATGGGAACCGAAGACCTCATTCGAGGAGTTGGTGCGCCTGATGGTCGACGCCGACGTTGCCCTAGTGCAAAAGGGGATTGCTTGAGATGCCAAAAGCCGAAAAGACGATGCCAGACGTTAAAGAGACGCAGCCGGTCAAGTATCCCAGCGGGAGCTTCGTGCGCACGCTCAGTATCGTCGCCGCGGCCCTCAGCGCCGCCGCGATCGCCGCGCAGGCGGCGGTCGCGGTCATGCAGCAGCTGACGAAATCCAAACCCGAAAAAGCGGGGCTGGAGGGCGCGATCCGCATGACCGTCGCGGTCACGCTCGCGCGCGCCGTTCCGTCGATTCTAAGCGAAGTGCGCACGATCAATCGCGAGCTGCATCGCACGATATAACTACTCTATGTGCCGGGGCCTGCAACTTTAGTGGCAGTCCCTTGCGTTTTAGTTGACATATCTCTATAAAAAGTGATATACTAGGTTGCTGGGCGTATGACGCCCGGGGAGGACAGGGACACACATGAAGACAGGCATCCATCCAGACTATCATCATGACGCGCGTGTAACGTGCGCGTCGTGCGGCACGACGTTCGAGACGGGCTCCACGGCCAAGGAGTTGCGTATCGATGTGTGCTCGAACTGCCACCCGTTCTATACGGGGCAGCAGCGGCTCATCGATACCGGCGGTCAGGTCGAGCGCTTCCGCCGCCGCCTCGCCGCGAGCAAGAAAGAGGCGTAGCGCCGCCCGCTCCTCGGGCGGGTCAGGATACGGCCGGCGCGGCGCCGGCGCCGTCACGGGAGGCAGACGACGTTCTGCCTCCCGTTTTTTTGGCTGTTAATCGAAGGACAAAAGCTCATGGCATTCAGCTACGGAGGGCAGGCGCTCGTCGAGGGCGTCATGATCCGTGGACAAAAAGGCGTCTCGGTCGCGGTGCGTGACCCCGACGGACGTATCATCATGCATACGGAGGCGCTGCAAGGGGGACTCTATCGCACGCCCGTGGGTCGGTTACCCTTCGTGCGCGGGGTTCTCGCGCTGTGGGAAACCCTGACCGTGGGCACGCGTATGCTCATCTTCTCCGCCAACGTCGCGGCCGGCCGCCCGATCGACGAGGACGAGCCGGCGTCGGTGACCGGGACGGTCGCGGCGACCCTGTCCTTCGCGGTCGCCCTTTTCTTCGTATTGCCGCTCCTGCTGCTCAACCGCGCCAACAGGCGGGTGCGTAATCCGCTGGCGTCGAATTTACTCGAAGGGGCCGTGCGGCTCGGCCTGTTCGTCGGGTACATCGGTCTCATCTCGCGTATAGAGGGGATCCGGCGCGTCTTTGCGTACCACGGCGCCGAGCACAAGACCGTGCATGCCCACGAACATAACGTGCCGCTCGAGCCGGCCGAGGTGCAGCAGTTTCCCACGGCGCACCCGCGCTGCGGGACCGCCTTCCTGCTGCAGGTCATGCTGCTCTCAGCCGTGATCTTCTCACTCTTCGGGCGTCCCTCGCTGGGACGGCGCATCCTGTTGCGCATCGTGATGGTCCCGCTGCTCTCGTCGTTGAGCTACGAGTTACTCCGTGTGGGGGCGCGCAACGAGAACTTCCCGCTCACGCGCCTGCTGATCGGACCGGGCCTGGCGCTGCAACGGCTCACCACGCGTGAGCCCGATGACGCGCAGGTCGAGGTGGCGATCGCGGCCATGCGCGGGGCGCTGGCCCTCGACGGTGTCGAGGAGGGGGCCGCATGAGTAGCCTGCTGGATAAGGTCGGGCGCATCGAGCAGCGTTACGAGGAGTTGAACGAACTGCTCTCGCAGCCCGACGTGGCCTCGGACCGGGAGCTTCTGCAGCGCTACGGGCGCGAGCAGTCCTCGCTGGCCGAGGTCGTCACGGCCTATCGTGAACTGCGCGTGGTGACGGAGCAACTGGCCGAGACCGAGTTGCTGGCCGACGGGGCCGACGGGGCTGATGCGGAGTTGCAGGAGATGGCGCGCGAGGAGCTGCAGACTCTGCGCGCCCAAGAGGAAGAGATCTCCGAGCGGCTCAAGCTCAGCCTCATTCCGCCGGACCCCAACGACGAAAAGGACGCCATCGTGGAGATCCGCGCCGGCACGGGCGGCGACGAGGCGGGTCTGTTCGCGTCCGAGCTTTTCCGCATGTACAGCCGCTACGCCGAGCGGCATCGCTGGGGGGTCGAGCTCGTCAACACGAACGGCAACGCGGCGGGCGGCTTCAAGGAGGCCGTCTTCGAGGTGCATGGGCGTGGGGCGTACAGTCGCATGAAGTTCGAGAGCGGGGTCCATCGCGTGCAGCGCGTCCCCGAGACCGAGGCGCAGGGGCGCATCCACACCTCGACGGCCACCGTCGTCGTGTTGCCTGAGGTCGACGAGGTCTCGGTCGAAATCAACGAGAATGACCTGCGCATCGACGTGTACCGCTCCACGGGGCATGGCGGCCAGAGCGTCAACACGACCGACTCGGCCGTGCGCATCACGCACAAGCCCAGCGGGCTCGTGGTGACCTGTCAGGACGAGAAGTCGCAACTCAAGAACAAGGCCAAGGCGATGGCGGTGTTGCGCGCGCGCCTGTACGCCCTGGAGGAGGAGAAACGCCAGGCCGAGCTCGGACAGGAGCGGCGCTTGCAGGCGGGGACGGGTGAGCGGGCCGAGAAGATCCGCACCTACAACTTCCCGCAGGATCGGCTGACCGACCACCGCGTCGGCGTCACCCTGCATGGGCTTCCCACGATCCTCGACGGCGACCTCGACGGGCTCTTTCAGTCCCTTGCCACCGCCGACCGCGCCGACAAGCTCTCCGCCGCCGCCGAGGTCGCGGACTAAATCGCGGAGATACGCGCGCTCACACCGGGCGCATAGCTATGCGCCCGGTGTGAGCGCGGCTCTTGTTGGTAGGTAACGCACGAGCATGCATGACGACCCTGTTGGGGCGGCTCTTATCGAGGCCACGGGAACGCTGCGCGGCGCCGGAAACGAGGGGCCGCGTCTGGACGCCGAGGTGCTGCTGGCGCATGTGCTGGGCGTGGATCGCGCCTATCTCTTGGGGCGCCCCGAACGACTCCTGACGACATCCGAGCGCGACGCGTTCACCGCTCTAGTCGCGCGGCGGGCGCGGGGCGAGCCGGCCGCCTACCTCATGGGCCGGCGCGACTGGTACGACCTCACGTTACGCGTCACGCCGGATGTGTTGGTCCCACGGCCGGAGACGGAGGGTTTGCTTGAGAGCGCCGTCGCCTGGGCGCGCGGACGCGACATAGGCGCCGTCGCCGACGTGGGAACGGGATCGGGCGCGCTCGCCGTCGCGCTGGCCCGTGCCCTCTCCTCCGCGCGCGTCTACGCCCTCGACGCCTCACCCGAGGCCCTACGCGTCGCGCGTGAGAACAGGGATTGCGTCGATCCTTCGCTCCCGGTGACGTTCCTGCAGGGCGATCTGCTCGCGCCGCTGCCTGAGCGGGTCGATCTTATCGTGGCCAACCTGCCGTACATTGGGGCCGAGGAGTACGAAGGGCTCGCGCGTGACGTGCGTCTCTACGAGCCGCGCCAGGCCCTCGTCGGCGGTCCGCGCGGGCACGAGCTTATCGCCAGGCTATTGGCCGACGCTCCCGCCCGCCTACGCCCCGACGGCGCGATTTTTCTCGAACTCGGACCCGCGCAGGCGCGGGCGTCGTTCGCGGCCGCCCAAACCGCTTTCCCGCGCGCGCGCCTAGAACTGGGGGAGGATTACGCGGGGCTGATGCGCTATCTCGCCGTCGAGACGTAGCGCGCGCCACTTTTTCGCTTTGGTCAACAAGACGCGCGGCGCTCCCCGTGCATACGCGCGTCCGCGCGAAATTTCGGCGCACAGCCGCGAGACAGTCGAGACGTAGCGTGTATGCCCTTCGCGGCGAGGCGATGGTAAAATGCCAGCATGTAGCGATGTATATTTATTGTCGAGCACAGGAGCAGGTCTATGTCTCTCTTGCCACGGCAGGCTTTCGATCGCTACGACGACGCGCCGGACGAGCAGTTCTACGTCGCCCCGCGGCTCGTAACGCACATCGACGACACGGCCATCGCCGCCGTGACCGAATTGTACCGCGAGTACTTTTCGTCCGGAGGCGCGATCCTCGACCTGATGAGCAGTTGGGTCAGCCACTTGCCGTCGGAGGCGTGGTATCGCCGCGTGGTTGGGCTGGGCATGAATCGGGAGGAACTCGACGCCAACCCGCGCCTCGACGAGCGCGTCGTGCGGAACCTCAACGCGACCCCGACGCTCCCTTTCGGCGACGGGGAGTTCGACGGGGCCGGCTGCTGCGTCTCGGTGCAGTACTTGACGAGCCCGGTCGACGTGTTTCGCGCGGTCGGGCGTGTCCTCGAGCCCGGCGCCCCGTTCGTCGTGACCTTTTCGAACCGCTGTTTCCCGACGAAGGCCGTGGCCGTCTGGCAAAGCCTCGACGACCGTGGGCACGGACAACTCGTCGCGCGCTATTTCGCCGACGCCGGGAACTGGCGCGACGTCGAGATCCTCGATCGTAGCCGCGGGCGTTGGCGCGGCGACCCTCTCTACGCCGTCGTCGGCCGTAGCGCCGGCCCCACTCCAGTCGTGTCCACGCCCTAGGTCGGGCGCGCGATGGTCCGTGTGTCACCCTTGGAAGCGTCGGTGGTTTGTTTTGTACCTCCAACAGGGGCGCCGCTCATCCCCCTTCATGGCAGCATGAGGAAAGGCGTGGCCGAGGAGTAGCTATCATGAAAGACACGGGACTCAGAGACAAGGTCGTTCTCGTCACGGGGGCGAACCATGGGATTGGCGCTGCCCTAGCGCCAATACGGTTTAGATACGGTATAAGAGCGGGCACGCCGTGTCTAGCGCGTCATCGAGCGGTGGAGGATCGGCGAGGCCATAGGGATCGGGGGCCGCGTGCGGCAGGATGTGAACGGCG
>JAABUO010007094.1_pt1 | contig 12824 bp, 12 predicted proteins | sample 5559291 | NCBI WGS metagenome assembly JAABUO01 (sample SAMN10711878, study PRJNA513372) | rock metagenome | isolation source: Antarctica rocks | place: Antarctica: Victoria Land, Finger Mt sud
TGGCGACGATGTGCGTCGTGCTGATCCCCTGCGACGAGGACAGCGCGATGGCCGGGTGGTGCGCCGGCGTCGCCGACGGGACCGGTGTGTAGGTCGGGCGCTCCGTCGCCGTGGCGTACGGCGTGTTGGTCGGATAGGGGGTCTGCGTCGGGACCGGCGTCTCGGTCGGCGTGGGGGCGCTCGCCGCATGGGCCATGCGGACGGCGAGCGGCCCGGCCAGCGTCATCAGGAGGATGGCGAGGCCGATCATAGTCGTTAGCGTGCGGCGCATCCCTGCGCTCCTCCCTGCGCCCGCATGGGCGCCGCTATGGTCATCTGCTCGGGCGTTTTGCCCGCAGCGAGCGCGTCCACCGCCGCCCACACCTCCTCTTGCGTGGGATTGGCCGGCTCGCGCGCGATCGCCGCGATCATGCGGTCGCGCTTGAGGCGCTCGCCCTTGTACGAGGCGGTCATCCAGTAGTGGTGGCGCGTGGTCGGGAAGCGCACCGCCCCGTGCGCCGCCTGCCCCGCCTTGGTCTCGCGGATCAGGAACAGGTCGCTGAACGCGCCCCGCTCGCTCTTGAGGTTCTTGAGTTTGGCGACCTCGTGCCCGGTCAGGTCGAGCGTGCCGGCGAGCCAGTCGAGTGCCTGCTGCGCCCCGCCCTTCTTGCCCCGGTCCTTCTGGCGGAACAGGACCTGGATGCTGGCCTGGTTGAACAGCGCCGCCGCGGCCGGGTCCTCGGTCAGGTCACTCACCTGCTGCGTGATGAACGCCAGCACCAGGCCCCAGTGCCGGCCTTTCCGGGCCAGGGTCTCGATCCACTCGCCCGCGCCCTGGTACTTCACGACGTGCCAGCCCTCGTCAATCACCAGGAGCTCGCTCATGCGCTCGGCGTCGTCCTCGGCGTCCACGGCGCGGCCCTGCGCCTCGACCTCGCGCAGCGCCCGGCGCTTGACCGTCTCCGCGACGGCGAACATGGCGAACGCGTGCGCCGGCGTGCGGGGGCGCAGGTCGCGCAGGTCGAATTGGAGGAACGGGGCCTCCAGGTCGAGAGCCGCGCTCGTGTGCCGGTCCACCAGGCCGCCGTAACGGTTGGCGTGGGTGTAGGGCCGGAGGTGGTAGGCCATGTCCGAGAGCGCGACGCGCTGATGCTCCTTCCACCGCGCGGTGTCCTCGGCCTGCGCCGCCAGCCAGTCCACCAGCTCGCGCTCCAGCGGGCTCGACCCGTCCCCGTGGGCGGCGTAGACCGCGCGCACGCCCTCGTCGATAGCCGCGCTGGGGAAGCCCTCGTAGCCGCCGGGGATCGCGGCCAACAGGACCTCGTGCGCGTCGCAGACAAAGGCGACCTTCTCCTCCAGCAGATCCTCGTCGTCGGGGTCGATGCCGGCGCGATCCCAGATGTTGAGGGCGACGGGCGAGCGCGGTCCCAGCCGGGCGCGCACCCCGCCGACGACGCGGCGCGTCGTGTCGTAGTGGTCGGTGCTGTCGATCACCGTGACGCGGCCCCCGGTCTGGAGCATGTGCGTCGCCAGGAACTGCGCCAGGACGGTCTTGCCCGAGCCCGAGCCGCCGGTGATGCACATGAGCGCGTTGCGCAGCGAGGGGTCGGCCCAGTCGAGCAACACGGTCTCGCGGCCCTCCGGCGTGTAGCCCAGGAGCATCCCGCGCGCGGTGCCGGGGCTGCGCAGGTGGTAGGGCATGCCGTTGCCGATGGTCTCGGCGTACATGCGGTAGGCGCTGCGCGCCTTGTCCCAGCCGATCGGCCGTGTGGAGAGGTACAAGGGCTCCTGGTGCCCCTGCGCCAGAGCCACCGACGACGACACGGAGAGGATGGACGCGACGGTCTCGGCGCGCTCGTCGAGCGTGGGCACGTCGCCGGGGGGAGCCGTGACAGTGACGTAGACGCCGACGTGGGCCAGCGTGTGCCGACGCTCGCGCAGCATCCGCGACTCGTCGCGGGCCTCGCGCCGCGCCTCCTCCACGTCGGTCGTGACGTGGCGGCTGACCGCGACCTGATCCCCCAGGTAGCGGTCGCGCCGGGCCGCGCCCTTGCGCTCGCGCTCCTGGTCGAGCCCGCGCAGCGTCACGACGAGCGTGTAGGGGACTTCGGCGCCCACGAGAGCCTGCGTCCAGCCGGGGTCGGTCTCGGGTGGCGGGGCCAGTAGGTAGAGCGTGCGCGCCAGCGTGCCGTCCGGCAACACGACGTGTGCGCGCTCCTCGTCACCCGTTAGGTCGGGGACCTCGAAGGTGATGACGCCGCCGGGGCCGTGTCCGGGCGCGGCGGGGAGACTGTGCGCCAGCAGCGCGGCCACGGCCAGCCCGTCGAGGCGGGCGGTGTCCACGCCCATGTTCGTCAGATGGCGCACGGCGCCGCGCACGGCCGCGTCGAGGGCGGCGCGCTCGCCGGGGCTGCCTGGCGCGTGCCGGCCCGGTAGCGGCGAGATGACGGCATAGAAGTCACGCCGCGCCTGATGGCGGTCGCGCCATTCCTCGGCCCACCAGGCCTGGTTGCCGGCGCGGTACGGGCGCAAGGCCGGGGGGCAGGCCGCCGTCTCGGCCGCGACTTGGGCGAGGAGGTGGTCCCGGTCGAGCGGGTTGCTCCACACCAGCAATTGGGCCTCCTGTGTGGGCAAAAGGCTGGCGACGAGGGCGGCGCTGGCGGCGGCGGTCTGGTCGCGCTCGTCGTCGGATTGGGTGTCATGGTAGACGCCGCCCACCGCGAGCACGGCCCGCTGGCGGCCGTCCACCCCGACCTGGATGCCGTCCGGGCGGACCGCGATGATCCGTCGGCGCGTCAGTCGATTGAGTAGGCTCATCGGACATCCTCCGCGATCGGACGCGGCCGGCGCACGCGCGCGATCACGCGGCCCGTCAGGTCGGTGGGCAGCGCGGAGGGTCGCGCGGGCACCGCCGGGAGGACCGGGCCTCGGGGACGACCCCGCGCCCCCTGGACGCACGCACGGACGCGGGCAGGGGCGCGCCGGACCAGCGCCACACCGCGCCGGCGCAGATAGCCAACGACCTGGCGCGGGTACGGCTCGGCCCCGTCCATAAAGAAGACAAAGCCGATCACGATGGGCAGCGCTACCGCCGCGAAGATCAACAAGAGATGTTCTTTGCCGACCTGGCCGCCGAAGGTCATGCCGCCGGTGAACTGAACCATGAGGTAACCGCACACAGCGGCGGCGACGATCCCGGCCACCTCGGGGATGGTGCGCCCCAAAAAGTAGCGCGGGCGCATGTTGCTGTACTGGGAACTGCGGCAGTGATGGGCCATAGCGTCGGATGTCCTCTCTCTACGAGTGCGCTAGAAAACGTCCCCGGCCTCCGCGAGCGGGAGGCCGGGAACGCGTCGAACGGCGGGACGGACGCCCCGCTACTTCAGGCCCTGGATCGCCGTGGCGAGCGGGCTCGCCCCGAAGAGGATTACGGAGCCCACGATCGTCCCCACCAGCATGTCGCGGGCGGCGCGGTGGTGCAGGACCATGAAGATGCCGGAGATGGCCAGGCCAATGATCGTCACCGGCAGGGCCAACTGGCTCATCCAATCGGCGATCTGCGTGAAGACGTTGCTAAACGGGTTGGCCACGCCAGCCGCGATGAGAGGGGCGATGGCGGCGAAGGTAACAACCTTACCGACAACGAGGCTTTGCGCGGTGGCGAAGCTCAGGGTGTGGGCGTGCGCGAGGTGCGCGAGGGATAGGCTCTGGTGCATGCTGCGTGTCTCTTTCTCCCGCCCTGGGGGGCGGCCCTGTGTGCGACGGCGCGGAACGGCGCCGGGGCGCGCGTATGAACAGGTTTGTGTTGTCCGTGTGGCCCGCCTCATGCTCACCTCCCTTCAGCGGGCCGCGTCGTGGGCCGGGCGCGTGCCAGAGCGCCGCGCTAGATCCGATCCTGACTTTAGTGTCCGGTCCACGGCGGGCTTGCACCAGAGACAACGCCTAGACAATGCCTAGACAAACCTAGACATGTAGAGGTGCTATATGTATGTCGTGCCCATCGCGCACACAGGGCCGGCCCCAGGCCGGGAGAAACGCGCGGGCCGCTCCGGCCGTCGGCTACGCCTCACGCGGACACACAAAGCGGCGGATGGTATCGTGACATCCGCCGCTTCGTGCGCGTCGTGGGGTAGGAGGGCGTAGCCCTGTTAGAGGATGGGGTGATGAGGCAGGCCGGCCTCTATACCGGGATCACCGGTAGCGTCCGCGGCCACGAACGCGTCGATGAGGGTGGCCTGGCGCGCATGCAACTCGGTGAGACACCGGAGGAGCGCCGCGATAGGGGGCGACGCGGTAGCCGTCGATCCGCGCGCCGACGCGTGGGGACGCGCGGCGTCCTCCAGGGCGTGCCACTCCGGGGTCGTCAAGTGGAGGGCGCGGGCCAGGATCTGCACGGTCTCGCACCGCGGCGCCCGCCGCTTGCCGCCCTCAAGCTTGATGATCGCGTCCACACTCAGGCCGGCGCGCTCCGCCAGCCGCGCTTGCGTCAGGGAGGCGCGGCCACGGAAGTGTCTGAGCAACGCGCCGAAGGTGGTCGATTGGGGTACCATATCGCTCTCCCCAGGCAGACGGGACAGGTCGCACGCACGCGCGGCTTGCGGACCCCCGCCCTAACCTGCTACGGTTACGAACAGCGGCTATGCCTGCGCGCTCACGCGACGCCACATGTACAATATAAAACATCGTCTATATAGTGTACAGATGGTCTAGTGTATATCCCAGCGCGGGAGGGTGTCAAGCGCCTGCCGCCGATCAGCCATATCAGCCGGACGCCCCTGTTTGTGGTGACAGCCTCCATGCCGAAGACGCCGCGCGAACCGCGCGAGAGCGATCAGCTTTTCGCGCTCCGGCTCGATCAGTTGTTCGAGACGCACCTGGACCCTGCGGGGAAGCCCTACTCCGTGCGCCATGTGGCCGCGCGGACCGGCATGTCCGCCTCGTACCTGAGCGGCCTGCGGCGCGGGAAGGTCACGGGGCCGGGGGCCGACAAGGTCGACGCGCTGGCGCGCTTCTTCGGCGTCGAGATGGCGTACTTCATGGGCAGCGAACGGGTGGACCTGCCCGCGGCGACGGCGGGCGACGAGCGCCTGCGCAAGGCGCTAGAGAACCCCCTGGTGCGCGAGATCGCCATCACCACCGGCGACTTCAACCGTGAGCAGTGGGACCACATGCTGGCGATCCTGGAGCATCAGGTCGAGATTCAGCGCATCGCCGACAAGCGCGCGCGCAAGAAGTACGAGCGCCAGGCGGCCGCGGAGCGCCCGCCCCGTGATATCGCCAGCGGGCGGCGGCGTCCGAGACAGGGGCAGGCGCGGGCGGGCGACACCGCACCGAACGACGGAGACGACACCGCGCGAGGGTAAGCACGAGAGGACCACGCGCGACACGGCCCTCACGTAGCGAAGGTCCACATGTCGGCGAAGTAACGGCCATTGCGGCCAAGTCGTGCTCTCGCCCTTTACCCTCCCCGGCTGGGTTCCGGTCGTCGGGCCAGCGACCGACCTGTTGGTCATCGCCACGGTCCTCGACGTCTTCATCCGGTCAGCCCCGCGCGCTGTGGTGCAGGAGCACAGTGCCGCACTCGGGCTGCGGAACCGGGTCACGGTCTGATCCGTTGCCTTGTTCCTGGTTCCTGACGCCGTGCGTCAGTGCGCGCGCTAGCCCTCTGGCGGGGTTCATCGTCACGGCGTACCGCCCCGTCCACGACCGGGATGGCCCTGTTGTCAACGCCAGTGAGATTTGACCCAGCAATCGCGAGACTCCGTCATTGACGTTTGTAGAACCCATTAGGGGTATGAGCAGGATACGTGTAAAAATAGGACATAGAAATGCCGGTTTCTGACCCTTCGGGCATCGTGGGTCGGCTCAAATCCGTTAGCGGACATGCTCAACCGGGGTTATGCGAAGGATTAGCAGACATCAGGGGTTCGCTTCCGGCTTTTCCACGTCCGCATAGAGCAGTTAGCAGACATAGCGCGTGCTTTGTGATCGGTTAGAGACCGTTGGGACGGCGAATCCACCTCCGCTATGTCCTATTTTTACACGTACTCTGGCTGTACCCCTTTATGGATCTCAGGCACTCCCAATGAGGCAGCCCGCACGGCTTGCGCGGCTATAGCGCCAGGATGATGAGGGTGAGAGCAAACGCTGCCAACCTGCCCGTCCGGAGGACGCCGATGGCGGCTTCGCTCATCTCTGGTGAACACAGCGAAAAAGGCCTCGTCGAGAGTGCCCAAGACCCACAAAGCGAACAAAGTGACAGCATGCCTCGCCTCGCCACGACGTCCGGCAGATAGGCAGGGGAGCCTATGCCTGTGGGATAGAGCAGACGGCGGCGCGCGACATGGGCCTGTTTAACGACGGCCAGCAGAGACGGGCCGATCCGACGGTGCCTCACCGTCGCTGACGCCCTCTCGCACACATACCTGACAGCCGTCGTGGCAGGGTTGGACGAGTCGTCGCTCCTGTGGCACAGGCCCGCAGATGTCCTGATAGGCTAAAACAGGGTATGCGCTGCCGTTGTGGGTTATGGCACACTTAGGTATGTATAGTGTTCAACGTAAACTTTGCATCGGCGGCATGATCGCGACGCTTGTAGCCGGGACCGTCGTCGCACATGTCGTGTTTGCCTCCTCCAGTCGCTATCCCGTCTTACACCTGCGCATCGATACAGCGCTAGCACCGCCGTCAGGGCGCGTTATCGGCGGCGGCGTCGAAGATGTTTGGGTCGATTGGCATGCCGGCAAAGCGTTCTCACGCAGCCTTGTACCTGGCGAGTTGACAACCAGTGACCATTGGTACCGCCGCCTTGATGACCGCATTCAAACGTGGTCGCTTCAGGTTGATGGGCAAATTATCTCCGACGGCGGTCAGTCACCCTGGGGCGATGTCGTCTTGCAGCGCAGCGCTGGCGGCATCAAAGCACTGCGCCAGCGCTATGCCGCGTTGTTGCCCCGTCGTAGACAGCGCATGGTCGGCGCGCCCGTGGTTGCGGTGAGTACTGCTGCTGATCTCTTCCCTGCTCCTTTGCCTGGCCCAATGATGCAGCAAGGTACTACGGTATGGCTCGATCCACGGTCAATGCTGCCGCAAACAGTTATCCGTCGCTTGCTCCCTTATCTTGGCGGATCGCGAGAGATTGAGATCTGCCACGTACGGGTACTGAATGAGGAGCCAAACACCGCCCTGCCTCCCGACTTTACCGGCCCTCTGGTTACTTCTCCTTGGTCACGCCTGCGTGCGCTGTTTAGCGACGCCCTGAATCACGTGCATCTCTAAGTTCGAGGCCCACGCGTCATCGAGCGACCGCGTACCGTGCCAGTGGGTGAGGAGAAACCTGTTAGCTACCTGCGCTGCCAGATGCCCACAGGCGCGGGCCCGAGATGGCTCCAATGAAACCTCCATCAGTACCGTCACACCGTCCGTGTCACCCTGCGCGCAGCAGTCTCCCATGCACACGGTGCAGAGCGCTCGGTTCGCTTTCCTTCGCTCCATCATGGTCCAGCGCTTCCTGTTGATTACTGTCCGCTGATAGCGCCCATAGTCAGCCCCCGCACCAGCCAGCGCCTAATGGCAACCCCACAGACGATCATCGGCACGAGGACTACTGTACCCGTCGCCATCAACTGTCCCCATGCCACGCCTTGCTGCGTCACGAGTTGTGAGGCCGCCACGGGAATAGTCTGTGTGTCATGACCGGTAAACGTAGTGGCAAAGGCAAAATCATTCCAGGCAAAGACGAGGCACAGCACGCCAGTCGCCACGAGCCCTGGCGCGACCAACGGCAGTGACACGCGCCAGAAAGCACCGAAGGTGGTGCAGCCATCTATCTTAGCCGACTCCTCGATGTCTTGCGGCACATCACGGAAGAACGCTTGCATCAGCCAGATAGCGAAGGGCAGGTTGAAGGTACAGTAGGCCACGATCAAACCTAACAGTGAGTTCAGCAGGTGAAGTTGACGGAACGTCATGTAGAGCGGCACGATCACGGCCGCGATAGGCGCCATCCGCGTACTGATGATCCAGAACGACAGATCGGCTTTGCGCTTCCACTTCGCGCGTGCCAAGCCGTACCCGCCGAGCGCGCCCAGTCCGAGTGAAATAAGCGTGGAGATGCTGGCAGCCAGTAAGCTATTAAGGACGTAGGAGCCAAAACCGCCTCCGCCAAAGAACATGAACCAATAGGAGTATGCGTCGAGGGGGGCGAAGATCTTGGGAGGCATGGAGAGCATACTAGCCTGCGTACGGAACGAGGAAAGCACCATCCAGATCAGGGGCACCAGCGTCCATAGCAGAAACAGTCCCACGAAAATATAGAGGCCAAGACGCCCAGGCGTGAGCGCCGTTTTCCGTTTACGTGGCGCCGCGAGTGACATTGATGTCGCCCTTCGTCATATACCCTACAAACAGCTTACCCAGGACAATGGTCACAACCAGCATGCTCAGACCAATGGCAGCCGCATAGCCGAGGTTGAAGAAGCGAAAGGCCGTTTCGTAGAGCCGGATCGGTATAACTTTCGTTGAGTCGGCGGGACCGCCTGCGGTCGTAATCCAGATGATGTCATAGTAGCGGATTGCGTCCATCGAGCGGATTAACAAGGCAACCAGGATGGTGGGGCGTATCATTGGAAGAACAACGTAACGGAGGCGCTGCCAAGCGGAGGCGCCGTCGACGTTGGCCGCTTCGACCGGCTCACGCGGCAGCGCACTCAATCCCGCAGCCACGATCATGACGATGAGTGGCGTCCATTCCCACACGTCCATCAGGATCACGGCAGGCAACGCCGAACTGGTTTGGCCCAAAACATCGCTGTTGGTAAAGAGACCGAGTTGATGCAGGACGTAGGCGTAGAGACCGTAGGTAGAATTGGTCAGGAAGAGGCCAAGAAGCCCGACCACCACGGGGGCCATGAACATGGGTAGGATAACCAGGGTGAGAACGAGGTTACGAAAAGCGCCGAGGCTTGTAATGGCCAGCGCGACCCCGATCCCCAACACGAGCTCAATGATAAGCGTTGAGCTTACATATTCAAGTGTCGTGAGCCAGCTCCCCCATATCTGTCCGTCACCAAGCAGCGTCTGCCAGTTCTGTAAGCCCACAAAGGTTGTACTGATGCCACCAATGAGCGTAATGCTGCTCAGGCTCATCCAAATGAGATAGAAGAATGGGTAGAGGCTGAGTGCGGCAAGAACCAGGAGCGACGGCAACAGCATCCAGAATTCAGCGGACGGCCCTGTGCGGCGTCGGTGGATGCGTGTGGCACCGACCATCTCTAGATCGCGCGGCTGGGTCGATGGCGTCCCCGGTGTTACGGCCATACTGTCGTTCCTTCTTGGGGGAGCTTCCCTGTTGTACGGGGCAAGAGGTACGACATCTCTTACCCCGTACCACCATGGTTAACGCTAGACGTGGTTGACCGCGTCGAATTGCTTTGCCGCGCTGTGCATCGTCGCGCTCGACGATTGTTGGCCGGCCAGCATTTTGGAGAGTTCCGTAAAGATGATGGAATCGAGTTTGAGCCACGTCGAGACCTTGGGCCGGAAGCCAATATTGTCTGGTTTCCACGCTTCTAGCGTCCCCTGCATGGAGATTAAGTTCGGATACTTGGTGCTGAACTTGGTCTCGGCCGCCTTAATCGCAGGATCGTTGTAGACCGAGGTGCGCACCGGCGTCTCCCCGCCAACCTTTGAGCCAGCGATCAACTTCTCCGTGGAGGGGGACGTCACCCAAAGGGCGAAGAGATAGGCCGCGCCCTGCTCGTCAGCGCTGGCGTTAGCATTAATGGCTATGCCGGTGCCACCCCATAGGTTGCAGCTCCGCTTCGGCCCGTGCGGCAACGCGGCGTACCCAACTTTGCCGACGACTTTCGACTTGGTTGGGTCTTCGAGCGACGAGGCAAATTCGTGCCATTCCGGCATCATAGCAATCTCACCGGCTGCAAAGGCTTCCGAGAGCCCAGACCAGTCCCACGACGTGCTGCTGGGATGAGCGATGTGCAGCAGTTTCTGATAGAACGCCGCTGCTTTCAGCGCGGCGGGCGAGGTGAGTTGCGCTTTGCCAGGGCTCATAACCCCGATCGAGCCGACCGGATTGGGCTCGCCCTTAAAGTACGAGCCACCATAGGCATAGAGGACGTTGGAGAAGTCGGCCATTAAGGAGTCATACTCTTTGGCCTGATGCCCTGTGCCGTACTTCACCTCGTGCTTCAAGTTCTTATTCATCCAGTCCGCGATCTCGTAGTACTGCTCCCAGCTTAGGTGTGTCCCAGGCGTCCAATCGTAGCCTTTGGCTTTCATGAAGGCACCCTTGTGCTTCGCGAAGATGTCCTTGCGATAGATCCAGATCATCGTGGGACAGTCGTATGGAAGGGCATAGAGATGCTTGCGATCAAGGAAGTAGCTACAGCCCGCGAGTTGTGAGGGGATGAAGTCGCCGAGTCCACCTGGAACGCTGGGGAACTTGGGGTTATTGACAAACTTATGCAGATCGACCAGATTTTTGTAGTAGGGGGCAAGGATCTGGTACGGATCGGCGTAGATAAGCTGGTAGTTGGCCGTACCCGCGCCGAAATCGAGTGCTGCCTTCTGCACCACGTCGCCCAACTGTTCTTGCGTGATCGTGACTTTGATACCGGTGAGGTGCGTAAAGGCAGCCATATTCGCCGCTGCCGCCGAACTGGGCGGCGTGTTCTCAGAGATGAAGTTGAGCTTCGCGCCGCTGAACTGGCGCCACTTATCCGCCGCAGCACGTTCCGCAAGCGTGGAGCTCTGCCTCCATGTGAAGCCGCTGGTTACGAGTGCGGCACCCGCCGCAGCCGTTGCCGTGGTGGCAAGAAACGAACGGCGCGTCGTGTGCTGTGCCTTCTCCGTAGTGCCTATGGGCGTCGTGAGGGACGTTTGTGACTCGTTGTTCTCCATCGAAACCATCCTAACCTCCTTTGTCGACGAGGTGGTGGAACACGTCGCCTCCTATGACTCTGACAAGAGTACTCGAATGAGGAAGACCATCAACGGCTTGCCACACCATTGGGAGCGTCGCCTCCTTCCCGGGCACCGGCACAATAATAGTATTAAAGCACACAATGATACTAACACGATCGAACGCTGACGTTCAACTGAAGAGAAATCAGGACGAGTGTGTTGTGGACCTGTAGTGCTCGCGCATGACGCGAGAGGCATCTGGCAAGTGTTTCCCTTTTTACTGCTCCACCCTATACAGTATGACACCTCGCCACGATTGACTTGGCTCTCCCGATGACTTGGTGAAACAGGTTGGATGAGAATGTGAGGGGTCATGGACCAAAATGTGAGACGGCACGCTCGGTGGCCATCGTTGAGCCGCGTAGGGCAGCGAGAAATGCCCAGCGCGCCTTCACATTTTTGCTCCCCGGCACCGTCCGTTTTTCGGTGCAATAGCGCCACCATAAAGTGCTACCTGGCGTTGCGCCTTTCGTAGCTCTACGCGGTGATCTCGCCCTGTCAACGAGCTCGCTAGACCACAGTTCGTCAGTCACAACACGCTTTTTCTGGATTCTGGCTTCACCAAGTCATCGGGAGAGCCCACATCATCTGGCTAGGTTTCCCGTCGTCCCCGATGCGTCGCGCAACAGCACGTACGGGTAATGCCCGTCGGGGCGCTGGTGCTCCTCCTTCCGATTGGTGTAGCCAGCCAGGCGCCCGTTGTACCGCCAATCGGCCGAGTTGGCGTCGCCCCCGTAGCGTTCGGCCAGCTCCTTTGCCGCCTCCGTGGCGAGCTACGGCAGGAGCGGCCGGTCGGAGAGACGCGCCCACACCTGGTGTGGCGCACGTGGCCCGCACGCCTGGCCCATGACGCCGGCTACTGACCGCCCGTCGTTCCGCGCTACGCAACGACAATGGACGACAGAGGGGGCGGCTCCGGCAAGTGGGGCCGCCCTCCATGACGCGGGAACGCGCGTTCCCGCGCTTTAGAACCAGCGATCCCGCTCGCGGTTGGCGCTCCGGGCCGCCTCGCCTCGCACGCGCTCCACGTCCGGGTCCAGCAGCACGTAGCGCGTCGTGCGCTCGGCGTAATCGTAGACGTGGCCCCGCTTGCGCTCCTCGATCCACACGCTACCCTCTCGATTGGTGCGCGTTATGGCGGTTGATTGTGGGCGCACCGTCCCCGTCACCGCCTTTTCCCTGCGCGCGCGCAGCGCGTCTTGTGTGGCGGGGCTGCGACAAGGCGGACCATTCACGTCGTAGACGGCGAGTGTGGGCGCGCCACACACGGCCGCCTGCCGGCGGGAGAAAATAGGGGGCGTCGCCCGCGGGTGCGGAGAGCGCACGTCTTCCAGACGACGCCGCAACGGGATGGGGGCGCTGCTATTGGTCGAAGGTGATGAGGGGGGCGACGGGCTCGATGGCGCCGAGGAGGCGGTCGAGGCGGTAGACGAGCAGCAGCGGGGTGGTGTGGACCACGGCGAGCGTGGCGCGCTGCGGGTCGTACGCCTCCATCAGGACCATGATGGGGATGTAGGGGGGCAACAGGCGGTCGCGGTCGGAGGACGCGAGGAGGCTGAGGGGAAGGTAGCTGACGGCGGCCTCAGCGTCGGGGCGCAGGTCGATGAGGGTAGCGCCGCGGCCGTGCCTCTGGTACGCCAGCCACGCGCCCATCGTCACCGGAATATGCACCTCCCGCAAGGCGAGAGCGGCTATGTCCTCCGGCGTGACGTCGGGATCGGTCAGCAGCGGGCGCACCCGATCGAGCACGCGGCGGTCGATCGCCTCGCCGTCCAGGTGGCCGCTGTCGTCCGTGTCGTCCGTGTCGTCCATAACGGCGGCCTCACCGTCTACGCCGCAGCAGGTGGCGCAGCGCCTCGCCTGCG
>JAABUO010007101.1_pt1 | contig 12815 bp, 9 predicted proteins | sample 5559291 | NCBI WGS metagenome assembly JAABUO01 (sample SAMN10711878, study PRJNA513372) | rock metagenome | isolation source: Antarctica rocks | place: Antarctica: Victoria Land, Finger Mt sud
TCGTAGTGTTGGAATAACAACCCCAGCCACCGGCATTTATGTTCGACTGCATGATGCCGTACAAAGAACAATTTGCCGGCCGGTTACTATTGCCTTTCAGAAGCGGGGAATGAGACCGGAGAGAGATTTTTGATGGCGTCATTGGTCTCGACCGTTTGCAGTGCGTCGAGTTCTCCGCTCGAGGAGCTGTCCACACCATCCTTGATTGAGCGAGAAGGCGCCTCGACGCAGGAAACAATGATGTGTCCACATATGATTGATCCAGTTGTCGTCCTATCTAACCTACCTCGTCCCCCTGTTCCCATCCTTCCAAAGCTGATGATCGGGTTGGATAGAGACGCATGAACGACAGCTGGAGGCTTGGTGGACCTAGTGGTTTTCAAGACGTGGAGGCCACCATCAATTAAGGGCCGCCCCCTCCACCAATCTTAGACCCATTGATCATGAAAGAATGTATGATTTTATCAGAATGTGCTCAAGCTGCAGAATCTACCTCCCATTTCAGTCGTTTACCTCGCAGCAAGCTTATCTACGGCTCATTCTTGAAAAAGGGCCAGGCGATCTTCGAGAGGATACAAGATTGCCTTTCTATTAACGCGGCGTGTGCTCGTTCTGTGCACCATTACTACCCACCTAGAATGTACTACTCTGATGAACACGATTGGGCTCTCGAAACAAACACTCTCGCTTTGGTATCACTTTCTCGCAAGATATATGGAGATAGAGTATAACGTGGGAGATGACGGAACTTCTGCCTTCAATACATTATCTGATTTCCTAACATAATTTGGAAACGATCAGCTTCCGGCAACGAGCAAGCGAACTGTTCCAAGAGCCCAGTTCGCATTCTACCGGCTGCTCCACCGTCTCTCAGCTCTCTGAGCTAAATTCGTTCTGGGTACTAATACTGAAAACAATACGGATAACGTAAATGAGCTTGGCTGCACCATCTCTATTTGCATAGCTGAGCACAGAATAGTAGATCACATACTTAACCTGATTAGCGTTTTGCTTGCGTATGGCCAGGTTAGCACATTCTAGTACCAGCCCGCCTTTAGCCCAGCGATGCAAGCAGAGAATTGTCAGAAAGGCTATTTTGTCACACTCAGCATCACGAGACCCGATACCACTTATACAACCGTCATTCAACTAGGATCCTCAACGAACTGCGCAACAAGCACACCAACTGGACAACAAGCTATTGTGACTGAAACTCGAACTCCAGCGTCTGTCACCAATCAGACCCCAGCCTCTGATGATAATCATGGGAACACTTCAGCTACAACGATTGGAATAATTGTGGGATGTATCATTTTGGGGGTTCTGTTGCTGCTTGTCATTTGCTCCATCCTAAGACGGCAGGGAAAGCGTCCACCACGGCTACTAGCGGGACCTCCGGGACCGGAAGGAGGACAGGGAGCACCAGGTCTCCATGGACAGCCAGGTCCGCCGGGACCGGAAGGACGACAGGGAGCACCAGGTCTCCACGGACAGCCAGGTGCGCGGGGACCAGAAGGACGACAGGGAGCACCAGGTCTCCATGGACAGCCAGGTCCGCCGGGACCGGAAGGACGACAGGGAGCACCAGGTCTCCACGGACAGCCAGGTGCGCGGGGACCAGAAGGACGACAGGGAGTACCAGGGGCAGCTGGTCCTGCTGGACCAGCTGGGATGCCAGGAGCACGTGGTGAACCTGGAAGACGAGGAGGACGAGGAAGACGAGGGTTCCAAGGACCCCAAGGGCCATTTGGGATCCCTGCATCCTATGCACTCCAAGGATTGCAAGGCCTGCCAGGTCCCCAAGGGGTCCAGGGGGTCCAAGGGATCCAGGGGGTCCAAGGGGTTCGAGGCTGATGAGACTTCTATCCAACCTGCTATTGAATTTTGCTGACATAAGGCACACATCGTTGGTCAGCGCTTCAGCTTAAGCCAACCATATATGTCTGTGAACACCTCATAAAATGGGAATGGTTGACTCTATGGAGATGCGGATTCTTCTGTCTTAACTCCCGCTGTATGGGTAGTTGAGCCTTACGATCGCCCGAAAAATAGGTCCCTTACCCCTTGATAATGGGAATCAACTGGTGAAGGAAGGGCGAAGACGAGAGGTCGTTGTCCTGGAGCCAAGAATGCTCCAGTTGACCGAAGGGAGGAGTACATTGCAGAGCTCTATCTATCTTCCTTAATATCACAGAAGCTCAATCTCGCCCTCTCAATCTTGCGTTATAGAATCACCCTTTCCGCTACCATGTCGGCAAGATATGTATCAAGCCAGTTGATCAAGAACATCAAAAAGGGCGAAAGGGCTGTTGCGGTAGAATGTGTCGACAACACATCTGCCTGGACCCGCCCAGAAATTTTCCCTTCCGCCAGCGTCAAGTCAGACTTCACTCAAGTCGCGCAGGAGAAAGCAGCCTCTCTTGATCCTGAGACGACCAGAGTTGCCATGAAGTATGTACCTTGATTGTTACACCAAGTAGTTCCATCTAGATATTCACCAGTATCTCAGGGAATCCGAGCACCAAAGCGATGCAGATAAGCGGGGAAGCATTACACTGCTTACGAAATGGATAGCAATGGCAAGGTTATTGGCACAAGACACTTCGTTAAACAGAGATAGACTGGGAAGTTCTGCCGGGAGACGTAAAATTGCTCACGTTCTTAAACAGGCATGGAATTGGTTCCGGCTGCTGGAACCAGAAGAAGAGCTGTATTACTTTGGTTATCTGGTAAAGCATGATGTCAAGGCAAAGACCGTAAAATGGTGTTGTTTTTAACTTGCTCATTCTAAGTATCAACTGGACTTAGAGAATCTGCATTTTCAGACTCTCAAATCACTATATGAGACGATTTAGTGGGAGTTTCTAGATACCGGCATGATTAAAGCTCGAAGTAATTTTGTCCAGAAAAGCACATTAACGATTAAGCCTAGTTGATACTAGCACCCTCATGGCTATCAGGATACTTCTTGGCGGATGTTCTTGCTTTTGCATGATTTCGAACGTCTTTGGGTGCTTTTGCTGGACGGGATAAGATAGTCGAGGTCGGAAAGAGCGTAGCCTTTAATTACGGAGCGCTGGAGGCAATTCATAAATCTGAACTTGTGGAAAATCAACTACAGCGAGATGTATCTGCTCTTGATTAGATCATTGGCGTTGAGAACAGCGCCATAAGGGCTGGAGGCCACTCGGCCTCCTAGATTCACTCTGGTAGTGGGTATTTCAATCCTTCTGTCGATTCTATATAGATGCCCTAGAATGCCAGCCATCCTTTCCTAGCGGCATGTATTTCTGTATCGCAGTCATCCAAAGCGGGTTGGATGAGTAGCACGGCCTTGAAAGCCTCTTCCAGCAGATCTATAGTTGTGTGCCAAAATCTTTGAAAACACGAGACCTGCTTCTACAAGATCCGATTGCCGTAGAGTGCTTGATTGCTCCGTCTACTGGTATTCATCTATCATCTGTATGAGTAATCCGATCGAGACTCGTCCATCTTGCGGCACCAGTTCCAATACTCCATATGGGTTGCCGGAGACTGTGCCATCGTCTGTGAAGTCGTCCATATCTGAGAGAGAGCCGTGCAGATATGATTGCTAACGACGGTGTAAACCTTCCATCGTCTTATGCAATATCCTTAATTCTGGTGATGCTCCAGCTGGTGCTGCTCCAAGCAAACCGACTTATGATTCACTACTAAGGGGACTCAAAACGATATAAAGAAGTCAAAACGGGTTCCACTCCTCATTCCCCTGCCATATCCAGTTGTAGTTCCAAATGTGGCCCCCTTTTACGGAGCCAGAATTGGGCCCCATGAATATTCTAGAGCTCTCAGTATTTGATCCGTATCCATTCGATGATTGTGCTCAAGGGTCAAGGCTAGGGAAGAGACGAGTCTGTAATGCGATTTGTGGCACGGGATACTCATCAAGGTTGGCGGCAATGTTCAACTAGTCTAACGTAATCTATCATCCTGAATAGTACTAGGGACCCAGAAGCCGGTGGCGGTGAAAGAGGTACGGGTAAGTGAGGTATTTGACGTGAAAAGAGAGATCCTGTCTCGTACCGTTCGGGAGAGGAAGTTGACGAGGATGAAGACAAGAAAAGGGCCGCCTGCGGATGTCGCATAGATCTGGGGGATATCCATGAGAAGAGTATGGAGTGGGGAGACGAATGGTGATATGGGTTAAGAATAGAACGAAGGGAGACAGGGGAAGGAGGAAGTAGAATTAGAAGGAGAGAAGTAGTAGGAAGTAGTAGGAAGAAGTAGGAAGAAGTAGGAGGAAGTTGAGGGAGAAGCTGGAGGATGGCGAGAGCATTTAAAGCAAACGAAATTAGGCGGAAAACATGGAACCAGAAGTGGATGTCGAAAAGAGACCCGTTTTGACTGTCCGCTAAATTTAGAATCAGTAGGATAAGTGAAGATAAAAACATGCTTCGTCTACCCTAAGGAACCATCGACTAAGCTGGCTTGTGAAGCCGGTAGGCGGAGATATTGGCCCAATTGACCAGCCATTCCAGCTAATCTTTCCGCCAGTCACACTGAAGTAAGCGGTGCTGTAAACGTTAGATGATGACCCAGGAACTATTCGCGGCTCACCTTCATTAAATCTTCCACCGACGCGGTAGAGGTCGTCGCGGAAAGGAATCCCACCGCGGCGGAGTCGGATGGCCATCGGTCCAGGTTCTCGACCCCGACAGTTCCATATTTTTTGACGTATTTCTGCATCAACTCCATCATGATCACGCCTAGTATTCTCACGTCTCGGACCCCGGCATTGCCTGATGGAGCAATCCAGCGACAACATTCCTGATCCGCTGTCATATTACGTCAAGAAAGTCCCTTGATACGAGAAGCAGGAAAGCAAAAGGACGTGTGACCTGTGGTAGATACGTACCGACTTTCACGTCTCCTTCAGCGCTCAGTAGAACGTTCGAGCAGCGAAGAGACCCATGCTCCAAACCTCGTAAGGGCCAGATCATCAAGTAGCTACTACAGTCAGTATATACTCGTGTTGCCTGTCAGCCTCATTTACCTGTCCCAGTATGGCGGCCAGCTCCTGCTCTCCGGGATAAGGAGGAGAGGCGACGATCTGCGCACAAGGGAAACAGGTATACGCTCGAGGACGACGTGAAAGATGCCCTCGAAACGAAAAGTCTCCAGGACGGTCACAATGTTATCGTGTCGGATACCATGTATCATCTCCAGCTCCTGGGTATCCGCCCTAGCTGGAAAGCTTGTTATGATAACACACTTGCGGCGAGCTCCTTTCCGTGCAGCGATGGTCACGAAGTTAGTGTACTTAACCTAGAAACACTTCCGATAGCTGTCCCAAGGTGATCCATCTCTCATTCCCTTGTACTTCATTTAAACCCCGGGTCTATTACCTACCCTTCTCGGCGGAGAAAGCGTTCTCTTTCTTTTGAGCGCATTTTTCTTCAGGACTGAGCGATCTAGTAGGGCCGGTGGCTCTTCTGTGGCGTGGACATCGGGCTCTGTAGGCGTAGTCGACGGCTCGGCCCCAGTCAGATCTTCCATGTGGAAGAGGTTGTCGCGGTTGTTTTTTTGGGAGCTCATCGTCGACTTCTTGGTAGATGATTAGATACTAAGTGTATTTGGCGACTGGACAGTCAAGTTGCGTAGAGAACAAGACACCAAAAGGGGATGCAAGTCTTGCAGTAAACGAGGTACTATCTAAAGCACAGGTCAGACGGAACTAGCTGGAGATGGGAAGGGGGAAGGCACCTTTGAAAGGTATCCGAAAATGGCTCACAACAAGGGTCCTGCAACATATTTTCCATGTCTCCAGACAACATAAACCCTTCTTCCTTTGACCCTCCCCTAGTCAAGGCTTGTGGAGATGTGGAGATCTCAACTTCGAGAGGAGGAGTCGAGGCTCGAGGCAGGAAGACGCATAAAGTACAAGGAAACCGCCTTCATCAAGCTCAAGTGGCTGCATTTTCAAACAGACGAGCCAGAGGAGCTGGACGGCAAGAATGTCGGGAGATTGAAATCCATTTTTCGAAAGGATTGTCGTCGGCTTGATCCACACAATTATATAGCAGCCGTGATCGAACAGCAAGCTCTCAATATTGCTCTACAGCTTTCGGGCATCTCAGCGCAGCAACTAAGCGGATACCCGCCGGACGGATATCCGGAGCTTGTTTTTCCGGCCGGCTACCAGGCCGCGAAAGAATTGGATCTCGAGTGATGAATGGTGGATCTATATCTCGCAGGTATAATCATTCTCCCTTGAAGGAACGTAGCTGGCGACTGCCGCGAACAGATGTCGATCCCAGCTTAAGAACGTGCCTGGTCGAGGAATATTCCAATGAGAAGAAGCCAAGCGACGGTAAGATCTTCTGTAAGATCCGACAATATCATCTCCAGCAGAACTTGCATTTCGAATGGCGATGGTGGGGCCGATTAGGTTCGCATGGAAAGCGGTGTCTCAAGCAGCTTCTCGGACATGAGGAGGTGGCCGCGGCGTTGTATGCCGTTTGTGGGATCACCGGCATGCGAGGGGCAATGCGCCTGCATACGTGGCATACGATACTGGCCATCCATTATGACGACGTGAGTCGATGACCGACCGGCGCTTCGAATCTGCTAAAAGTTCAATAGCTCATCCTACGCTACCTGCACCACATCAAGGACACTTAGGGGAAGCTTCTCCTGTAAGACGCAAGCGCGATGAAAAATGCGGATGAAGTCACGGTGAAGGCTTTAGAGCTTCGAGCACCACGGCATCTACGAGAGATGCCGACGAATTACGGTGTCTAGCACTAGGAGGGATTCTCTTCAAGGCCTTCAACCAACAAGATCGCATGGGTATATGGGCTAGGAAAATAAATACCAACTTTTTATAAATATTTAATATTATTTTATTACTTTAATATAAGCTTATAATATTTTATCAAATTATTAAGTCGCTTAGATACTACTATTTTTAAAGCTCTACTTAGTATATCAAGTAGTATATTATATTTACCTCTTTGAATCTCTTTAAGTAGTAACTTTTAATTAAATCTTTATATAAGATATATATAAACTTATTCAATATTCTTAAAGTCTTTAAAGCTTTATTTATAATAAGGTATTAAATTACTTCCTAGGCTTCTTTAAACTCTAGGGTAGTATAAAAATTAATTAGGATAGAGTATATTATACTCTTATTATCCTTAAAGTTAACCTAGGGAGGAGGGGGGGAACGGATGTTTTTTAAGTACCTTTACCTTCTCTTTAAAGTTAATTACTTTCCCGCCCTCCTTATTATCAAGGGCTAGGAATTAGAGGAGTTCTTTAGGGATTATACTCCTTTTCCTTCTTTATTATACTAGCTTTTAAATACTTAATTTCGTTAATAATACTATATAAACTACCTCTTAATAATTTAATATATAAGTTTTTCTTAATATTAAGACTTTATCTCTATCTACCTTTTACAGTCTCTCTTTTATAATAGCTATGCAATAATACTTATAATCCTTTAAAGCCTCTTTAAAAGCCTTTATTACTCTTATATAACTTATTATCTTATATAACTTTAAGTCTTTGAAAGGCCTAATATTAGGGATGGTATGATTTATTATTTTTCAAAGTATTATAATTAACTCATTTATATACGCGTTAATCTCTTTGTATAATATTAATAGATATTAATCTAAGACTTTAATTAGGATAATTATTTATGTATTAATATCTCCTTTTAAAGTTAGTCTTCTTTTAAGCTTACTTCTTATAAGGCTTTATCTCCTCTTATAACTACTCTTAAGATATATATATTTAGAGGTAGTTAGACTTAAAGTTAAATTCTCACTTAGCCTTGTATCTTGATATTATATTATACGCGCGTTTAATAAGGAATACTAGGTTAATTATACTTTATATTCTTTAGCTCTATTATATTACTACGCCTTAAGGTATATTAATTTTTATTCTTTATTACCTTACTACCTTTGATAACTTATCTACTATTATATAATATAGAAATCTACCTGGGTTATTTTAATTTAAGTAGTATAGGTCAAAGTTATTAGTTATTATATATTCCCTATCTCTATATAATACTACTTTAATGGCTAGGATTATAGATAGGCTACTATTAGAACTCAAGCTTATTAAAAAAGGATTATGTATATTATAAATTTAGAGATTTATCTCTTGTATTTGAAAAAGCCTTTTAATTCTTTTAACTGAATTTTAAGGGTTATAAACTTATTAAAAGTAGGACCTTACCTTAAAATCATTATAATATGTTAAGTAGAACCTACTTATATTATAATTATAAATTATACTATTTATTAAGTTCCTAGCTAGTTCTTATATAAAAAGTATAATACTTTCTAAAAGAAGTATTATTATTACATCCTTCTTTCTTTATGTATTATGTTATAGGATTTTTAATCCCCTTATATTATTTATTGAGTAGATAGAATTCTATATATATATATATATATCCTAGCTAAAGGCTAGGGTAGACTCTTCACTATACTATTAATATTAAGGTTATATTAGAAGGGATTGCTAGCTAGGTTTTAATAGGAATAGCTTTATTAACCTCCTAACTTTCTTTATTATAAAAGCGCTATTTACTTTAAGTATTATATATCTAAGTACCTTATATCTTATATTGTATATTACATCTTAATAGCCTCTTATTACAAAAGTTATAACTTATACTACCTTTCTCTTTAATATCTTAAAGTATTTAAATATTATTCTTAATTTAAATTTTATCCTCTCTACTTCCATCTACTTAATTAGGTAGCTTTTATTTCATACTAAGTATTCCCTCTTATAAGCTGCGTACCTTTTTGTCTCGCCTAGGCTAGTTATATAACTATTAACTAGGTAGCCTCTAGTATAATTATTATATTTTACTAGCTTGATATAAATTTTATTATTATACTTAAAGTATTATCTAAGCGTTTTATCTCTTTCCTACCTAGTATAAAAGAGGAGTATACTCTTTATTACTATCCCCTTATTAATTAATCTATTTACCATCTTTATTAGCTATATTTAAGTTATATATAAAGCCTAGCTATTTAATCCTAATTATCTCTAACTAGGGGAGTCTTTTATTCAACTTCTTTATTACTACGTACTAGTCTTCGTTAAAACTACTACTATCCTAAATATATAGACTACTACCCTTAATATTTATTAAAGTATTTATACTAACTTATATACTTTTATAACCTACTTCTCTACTCTTTTTAGTTCTTCTTTTACCTTTATTATATTAGTATAAGGAATAATATTATAATATTTATAACTCTACTTATAACATGAAATAATTATATAAGTTATATAAGAATAACCCCTAGTATTTATTTCCTCTTTTTAATATTATTAACATTTATTATAATTCATTTATTTTTGTTAATATTTTCTACCTCTAGGTATTTATAACTTTAATATAATATATTATATAAACTCTATCTAACTATTAAATCCTCTTTATATTCTTTATATTCTTAGTACTATTAGTATATTCTTTTCAACCTATATTATAATAGCGTATCCCTTAATATTATAATTAATATAAGCGCGTAGTTACAATATTTTACATACTAATTCCTATTTTATACTCTATACTATCTTAAGGAGTTTATATAACTTTTACTCTTTACTCTTTACTAATATTAAAATCTACTCTTAGTAAGAAAGGTTTACTAAGATAACTAAGTATTAATAAGATGCTCTTATAGTCTCAGATAAATTAACTAAGTAGTCTATCTAGACGTAGGATATTGATTCAAATTACCTCTTATTTAATCTACTAGCTTATTAACTAAATATATAAAGTCTAAGGTGCTATATAAGTATATTATATAATATATATACTATATTATATTATAAGGTACTATTAATTATAAGTAACCCTTAATCTTTAATTAATAAGCGAGCTTATTATATAATATTTAATTAATTAAAGAAAGTTAGGGGAAGCCTTAAGACTTGAAGTTATAATTTCCTAGCTACTAGGATGCTTCTAAGGAAGATAGTATTATAGGGTTTTCTTTATAATACTACCTACTAATTAGCTAAGTATATCAAATAATATTAATTCCGCTTATATAGAATATTAACCTATTAAATAGAAGTAATATTTAAATTACTTTACTTACTCTAAAAAACTACTGATTAGATAGCTAATATAGCCTTAGCTATGTAGTTATTAATATACTTTAATACCACTACTACTTATAAACTTTAAAGTAAAGGTAATAAACCTTCTATTAAGCTAAAGGTTAACGGTAATCTCTTAACCCCCTTAAAATATAATAGTTACTAAGATTATAAGGTATAAGTATTATAGGAGTATCTAGATCGACTATTTTTTTAAAGATAACTATCTTTTAGTCGTATTATAATTCTATTAAATAAGATTTTTAAAAACTAATTCTCCCTTATTTTTTTTACCTAGTAGCCTTATTAAGTATAATATTATACCTTAGAAAGCTATACTTAAAAATATAATAAAGTCGACAAGTTTTATTTTACTATTACTTAAACTCTTTGATAATAGTATTTAAGGGAAAGATAGGTAGCTGAGATATTTATATCTAACTAGAAGTAGAGAAAGAGCTTATCAATAATAGGCTTATAAGTAGTTTGATTAAAATAGTTATAACTATATACCTTAATACCTCTTTAAAAGTGCCCCTTCCTTAGGTAATTCTACTTGAGAGCTATTCTTTAAAGCCCTTAATAGTAATATTAACTTAGAGCTATCTAACTTAAATTAACCCTTTAAAGCTTATACTCGCCGTTTTAAAAAATAATATTAGAAGGAAATACAATTATTATAAATAAGATTAATAGCCTACTACTTTATATTGAGAAGTTTAAAGGATTAGAAGGGCTTTAAGTATAAACTTAATAAATACATGAGTACTTAATATCTACTTACCTCCTCAAATTTTATGAAGTAGATTAGGTTATAACTCTTTTTATTTTAACTCTCTCTAACTATCTAATAATTAAAGATATAAACCTACTTCTAAGGATCCAGTAAAGTAGGAGCTTAAGTATTAATTAGCTATTAATATTACAAAGAGATATTTAAATAATAATCCCTTCATAAATCATAAGGATATTAAAGATACTATAAGAAGGCCTTAAGACTAATAATAAACTTATAAGCTCTAATACCCTTAATAACTTATACTATTAACTACTTAGATTAGACTTTAATAATATAAGGATATTATAAATTTTATAACCTACCTTAAGTCTCCTTATAATAAGATTACCTTAATATCTACCTACTTAAGGTTTAAAAGAAACTTCCTGATCTTCCTTTTTTATATAAAATTTGATAAAGCCTATAAAAGGTCTTTTATATTTTATATCTAGATATATAACTTAGACTAATACTACTAAGCTAGCTTCTTCCTTTAAGTATACTATTAATTACTTTATATAAATAGTAATTAACCCCTTAATTAATTAACAAGAATTAAATCTTATTATAACAGCTATTTATACTTTTACTACTGCTGATTCTATTGTTTTAGTCAAAGATTAAAACAGAGTTATACCTAGACTTAATACCTAGCTAATTCAAAAGCTTGTTAAATATTATACTTATTATTACACTTATTGTTACACTTATTATTATACTTATTATTATACTTGAAAGGAATACTTTAAGCTTAGAGATAATAAGCTACCTATAAAGGATGATATTAATAGTAGTAAGAGAAGAGGCGTTAAAAGTAAAATTATCAGGGTCAAATAATCCTTGAAAGATATAGATAAGTTTAATAATTAGTTTAATAATAAGTTTAATAAGAGATATTATAATAATAATGATAATTTAAAACTTAAACTTATATACCTGTTTAATATAATATTAATATAGCTTTTACTACTAAACTAGATATTTAGCCTAAGAGATAAGTAATACCCTCTTATATAAGTTTTATTGAATATTATTTACTTAATCCCTTACTAAATAATATCCAGCCTATCAAAGGTATTAATAGTACTTATTACCCTCTTACTATTAATATAGTCTAATAATAGATAGGAAAAGGAAGGACTTAATTCTTATAATTTACTTTTATATCTTCAAGCTACCTAATAATTTAATCTTATAAGAATAGCTCTAATGTACTTTACTACCTCTTTAAATTACTTTAAATAGTATTAAAATTAATAAGTAGGGTACTATAACCTAGTTATAAAATGATAATCTTTACTACTAATAGATATAAGAGTCTCTTTATATTATACTATTTATAAAGGCAGTATGATAAATATTTGTTATAATATCAAAGATACTCTTTTCCCCCTAAAAAGGAGTTATGAAAGTCTCTATTTAAGGTAATTATATTAAGGTAGAAAGAGCGGGCTAATCTAGTAGATAACATTATTTCTACTTTAAAATCTTTACACCTAGACTCTAAAAGATTAAATTAATAATAAAACCCTTAATTTATAATATACTTATATAAGTTATTCAAGTAATTTAAGTATTAAAAACTCGTATATCTTTTTAGCGGGATTAATCTTATTAAAGCATTTATTAATAAGGATTTATACTTATTATATACTATTTAGAAGGTAAAGTAGGTATTATATGAAGTTTACACTTAAATCAAAAGAAAATCTTTTAACTTTATCTATAATAGTATTTTAAGCCTTTATACTCCTAGAGCTTATAAGAGAGGCTATCACTTTATTACATTTTTTACCTTCTTTGATAATCAAGATAAATAATGTAAAGTAAAGGTAGTAGAAGTAAAAAGTAAAGCTTTTAATTACTATTAAGCTAAGGATAAATATGATTATATAATTAAAAA
>JAABUO010007103.1_pt1 | contig 12813 bp, 22 predicted proteins | sample 5559291 | NCBI WGS metagenome assembly JAABUO01 (sample SAMN10711878, study PRJNA513372) | rock metagenome | isolation source: Antarctica rocks | place: Antarctica: Victoria Land, Finger Mt sud
CTGTCACACTGCATCTTGTGCTAGGCAGCACCACAAGGCGTGTAGATTGTAGTACCACAAAAGATCGTAGTTGTGCTTATGATGTGTGGTCCATGCCTAAACTTAAATTTTCAGATGCAGTTGCAAAATTCAAGATTTTACAGGTAGCAAAATTTGATGAAGCTTGATGATGGTGAAACACACTAGCCTGTACTGTCATATTATGCTCAAAGGCTGAGTGACATCGAGGTATTGTCTCCACTACCTGAAAGAGTCTACAAATCCCCGAAGCCTTGAATCAAAATCTGGATCAAGCTGCATACTATACAAGAAACCAGTGAGCTGCTGTCAGTGATCTGGACAAAACCAGACAGTCTGCTGTCAATAATCTGTACATGGAGGCAATCATGGCTGCTCTAAGAAGAGGCACAGTCACCAACATTACTGTACCAGTAACTTCAGTCTGGTCCAGGCTGCCAGCAGCTGTGATGTTAGTTCTGGTTGCTTCACTTGTTGAGGTAGTATTGCAGTTGATCGTAACCAAACCATAGGCCATCCAGGAGAAGAACAAGTGCGGCCTGCACAATGCATGTAAGACATCAACACCCATGGCACAAATTGCCCAACTTCTGCCAAAAAAGCAGCGAGCACACAACTCCATGCCCAACAAAGGTGTGTGAAATAATGTGATACATGCCACACTGCAAACATGTCTTGACTGACAGTCAGTATGCAACAGTACTGCACACATCTTCAAACCATGCAGACACAGTACAACACAAGACATGCAAGATGTGGCATTGCACGTACCAGCTTCAGCACATTCTGGAACCCTCCGATAAATCCTTCTGTCTGGCTGTTCTGCCGCTGTGCGTCTGTCCAGCCCAAGAACTCAGACAAGCCTCCAATGCCGCCATAGCGTAGGTCAGGAGCACCCACAACTGGCAGGTCCTCCTTACGTGCAGCGTCAAAGCCACCATTGATCCATGCAATGTCACCGTACCCAGCTCTGGACAGCTGCTCACATGCAGCCAGAGATCTGCAGAGCAGTGAGCCATTGTATGGTAATGCAAGGTCAGTCCGACAGGCAAGGCTGCAGAGCAAAATAACCATTGTTATTCATGGGCGCCAAAAGGACATTTCAACCGACAAGCATCTGCTGGTCAGTACTACAGGTATGCACTGGCTGCCATGAGCTTGCTGCATTCTTGCTATGTGTGAATATGCTGGCAATCTTTTATCGTCAGGTGTTGCGACATCACATCACGCTCTCTTCAAAGCCACAGGACAGGCCAGTTGTGCAAGATTAGAAAGCATATGTGACACACAACAGAGCTCGCTGCTGCTGCAGAAAGGTTGAACCGCAGTGGGGCACTGGCAACGGGCGCATGAACATGTCACGACCAGTGTACTGCTGCTGCCGCTGTATGACCTACTCATGCCTTCATCTACTGATGCCTTCTGACAAAGCACAGAGAGTGATGCCTTTTGACTAAGTACAGAGTGTGATGCACAGATGCCAGGCACATTGTATGACGCAGTGCAACTTCGTGAGCAGCAGACCATTCCCACTGGTGGCACAGCAACTGCCAGTGCATGCATGGCGCAACAGTGTCACCTTAGCCCTTTCTGACAGGCCACAATGACCTTAGCTCCATCTACGGGGATTTGCTGCCGAACATTGCTCAGGAACTGGGGGTTGGGCTTCATGTGGCCGCCCCCCAGCCACCAGCCCCCCATACCCAGGGCTGTAGCTTGCTTCACTAGTGCACCAAAGCTCAAGTCCTCCTCATCTACAAAGACTGGCACACTCACACCGCCGTCTACAGACGCCTGCGAGCCACAAATTTGGTTTTGATTCATTGGTTGAACCTGATCCAGCCAGAGCCAAATGGAAGCCACAAGATTGGAAGTGATTAGTTGTTTGATCGATTGGTTGATTGATTGTACCTGTCGCAGCCAGAGTCAGCTGCAAGCCACAAGATGATACTGAGCTCTGCATGCAAGCCTGTCACATCAGAGTTGGCAAAGGAGGGACAGTGATAGATTGCAGCCACTGAGACGCAAACACTGTCCTGTGCAATGCAGCAACGTGCTGCAGCTTGCAGCTGAGGCTTGTGGGCAATGCATGAATGCAAGCTGGGTCAAATCATTAAGCAGGTGCATAGCAGCATGATAAGCAGCAGAACAATCAACAATGGTCATGGTAAGTCTGCAGGCTGCGCATGTGTTGGTATGCTAAATACATCGGCAAGATGCTCAAGCATGCAATCCTGCTGCTTTCCTGTGGCTGTGCACATCATGCGCGACACTGTCAGTGTGGAGAGACACAGCATCAGAGTCCAAGCAGGCAGCAAACGATTGCTTCATGATCTATATGCTGCACCTTTTTGTGCTCTGACTGAGGTCGTACATCCAGGAGGGTCCATCCTTCCTGCAAACACAATATAACATGACTTTCACGCCAAGATAATGAAGAAACTGCTGAACCCTCGCTGCAGGGCCTGTGACTGAAACAAGCAGAGCCAGAGGAGCACATTTCCAGGAAGCGAATCTCAGAAATGTGTTTAGCCCTGGGCATAATCTGCTATGTTGTCAAGCTGTGACATGGCAGGTTGGAAGTCCAAGCCTCAACAGCCATGACACTAAATAAGATTTGACGCTAGGTCATAGGCGTTCTTTGTCAGCTTTCAACTTTATGATCCATTGCCATGTAATCACACACTGCTTTGGTGCCTAAAGTGAAGTGCTTGTGAGCTCGCAGAGCTGAACTTCAGGGACATATAGCAACAATGCTGGAACACATGAAGAGCCTACAACAGCATACATGCAGGCAGCTCTGTACGTGGCAAACATGATGATTCTTACAAATGAACGACAAGACGTCGCAGCAGAACTAACCTTCAGCATTTGCCCAGCAGCCGCACATGTCACATTCTTCACCCTGCCTTCTCTGATCTGCAGCAGCGCGCATCGGTGGTGGTGTATACATGAGTGGTGGATAGCTTGCAGGGGCAGCAGCAAAGGATGTGCCGGCTGGATTTCTGCCACATTGACAGGCCAAGTAGATCTAACCAAATGCAAGCAAAGAACAAACCTGGCTTTCCCATCGCTTTTCTGCTGCCTCCATAGCTTGGGCTGAGTTCTGAGACTTAGACTGCTGCTGTTTGTCAGTGCCAGCGGCCACAGCTCTCACTTTGCAGGGCCTCTGTGCCTGACGTGGAGCCAGGTAACATCTTGACGCTGCAGAATAAAAGACGGACGTCCATGAGCCGAGTGACAGGCAGGGCTGCAAGCGACAATAAGCCGATCAGGTCCTGCGCTCACCAGTTGGTTGAGGGACAAATCGCTGTGCACCTCGGTGCAAGCATGTTTGCTTTGATGCGACGGTCTCCATCTTGGCTTGTCACTTGCTTTGTCGTTGGGAGGAGGTATGCAAATGTCGCCAGCACAAAGTTCGCTTGCTCAAGAGATTTGGTGTCACCTGGATCCTAAATGTACATCGGATATTGGCGATATCATATTGCCATTTCCGAACACAACTACTGCAATCGCCGCGCTCCGCGCTGTGCATGTTGTACGGCAGGCGGAAAAGCACGCCATGATCTTGGCTCCTTACATACGGTACGCTCCGTGCTAGACGGGACACGGAGGACGTCTCACTTTGCTTCTTGCGAACCAGCTTCTTGCCCTTCTTAGGAAGGCGTGTATTAAGTGTATGTGTGACTGCTAATGGCACGTTGCCTTGCTTGTTCCAGTTCACTGCGGTGATCTCGTTTCATGGAGTACACTGTGGAACGCGGCGATACAGTCGTTAGGATCGCTCAGAGGCACGGTACTTTATCGTCGAACGTGGTCACAGCAGAAGGACAGCTTCCAAATCCTTACCGCCTGTTCCCCGGGCAGACATTGTACGTGCGACCCATAAGTGAAACTAAGCCTACAACTCATACCGTGGTGCCTGGGGAAACTCTTCCAAAGATAGCAGCACAGCACAAGGTTTCAGCACAAGCAATTCTGGCTGTCAATCCTGGGGTAGACTTCAGCCTGATTATAGCCGGCCAAATTGTGCACGTGCCATCTGATGCAGGTAAGCCGAGGCAACTATCTCGCTGCCTTGCTTTGCAATTTGCAGAGATGGTCTCTGCTCTCCTGGTACCGCAGGCACAAGCTGGCCAAATGCAAGCTCTGCAGACCCAACCTCTACAGGAGCTTGAAGAACTCGCAAATGATCTTGCAGACATTGTGTCAGAGCATTTGAAGGCTGAAAATGCCAAATTTGTCAGCAGCTTTGCAAGGAGCGGGAGCAGTCGCTGTTGCTATTCTAGGCATCTGCGCAGCTGTGTATCCTGGCAATAGCAACAGCAGCACTGGATGCCGTGGCGAGCAGTCTCTCTGGTTTGTCAAGTGTGTGCAATTTTGCAGGCAGAGCAGGGCAGAATGAAGATGCTGTGATGTACTTTTCAGAAGGGTAAAGCATGGCACTGCGGCGCCTAAAGCTGTTTATTCGTAGTCTCAATGTGGATCCAGATGATGTCATCCAAGCATGTACTGATGTGAATGAGTATGTGGATCCATCTAGCTCAACAGGGAGAAACCAGAGCGAGAGAAAGACTGGCCGGACTTTGATTTCCCTATGCTTGTTTACAATTTGTATCTGATGTAGGACATAGGTGTATGGGTCTGTCAGCACAAGTGCAATGCACACAGAAATAACGCTTGCCCAAACCATGCTTTCAATGTGCAATCCATACAGACTGTCAGTCACCATTGTTTGTGTTTAATGTGTTGAAAACCTTTGCATGCAATGACTCTGAAGCCAAACATAGCAGGGATCAATTTGTGTGTCTCCAATTGCTGCAGAGGGTAGGTGTGTGTGTTAGGGTTGCTCCTAGGATGACACCAGCAGCCTCGAAAATCTGTTCTCAAGGCCTGATTACTCACTCTTCTCTCTCCTTAGAAACTAAGTCTTTCTTAAGAATTTCCAAACAAGTGCACCGTCTTAACCCTATAGTATTATGGTATTATAGCTTGCCCTACAGCGTAAAGTACTAGGGCGCTTGTAGCAAAAGCCCTGTGTACCAGCCCTGTTTTTCGGGAAACCAGGGACAGGTAGGGTATGATTTTGAGTTTCTTTAAACATTGCTTACATAAAGCCCCCTGTTTGTAAAGCTTTTTAGTCACACACCTAAACCCTACTGCTTGACATAATCTGACAAATCACAGAAAAACCGTCTGGTCGGTGGTCAGTTAGGCAAATATATATATAGATAGAACAGCAATGGAACAAAACTATAAGGAGGGAGCATTGCAGCCACATTGCCTGCTTTTCGGTCAAAGACCTATATGCAGCACATGCATTGACAGTCGACACTAGCGTAATGCCCACCAGTACCACACAGACTGTACAATGCACATCAGCAGATTTATATCTTGATAAAGCTGGCATGCACCGTTCCAAACGTTTCAAGGTTTGGCATGCAGCATCAACGAAAGCTCTGGTGCTAAAGGTTCATACATATTTTGCTGTGCGTACCTGGGCTAGAATGCGGCAGCACGAAATGAAGTAAGGCCGCAATAGGCCTGAATGAATACATCAGACTTATGTCACCTCCAGACTGCACAGTCTGATGCATCAGACAGCTTGCCTTGCAATCAACTTAATGGCATACCGCACAAGCAATGGCATGGGGTAGACTGTGCATACTCTGATCACAATTGCAATGTAAGCACTGAATGCTTTACACTATGATGACGCAGAGGAACACTGCAAAGCAGACTATGGTTAGGCATATGGTATGCCAACTCAAGCTTGATTTGATTCTGCTGCTTGCCACCATCCCTGTCAGCCACATCTGTCATGCAGACAACGCTGCAGCAGAGTCCTTTGTGTCTTGTACTTGTGTGAGCTGCTGGCATGTGCATATTCCCTTGTTACTGTGATGCCATGCAAGTGTACTGTTGAGCTGTCGTGCTTCATAATTTGACTGCTAGACCATGACTGCTGCGACTGACTCTCACTGACTCTCTACTTCAATAACGACCTTGCAAGCTGCTCCTTGGCAGTGGCAAGGAATGACTGGATGTTGACCTGCAGTACAGGTAGCCATGTTAGAAATGCAGACCAACAATTGGACTTCCTGTTCAACAAAAAATGATACGTTATGCGGACTCACCTCTGTCACGCGGTCTGTCAAAGGGATGTCTGACTCTGCCCCGCGCATGGACACTCTGCTGGCAATGGTTGGAGGATCTGTCTCAAGTATCAACCTGTTACATAAAGCCGACCATTCAGTGTCAAACATTCTTAATAAGAAACGGTGCAGAGCTGCTGTCACAAACCACTCACCCCTTGTCAACAATCTCATCCATTGCCAGCAGCACTAAATCAAGATTTTCTAGAACAGTTTTTTTCTCTACAGCACTCCTGCATTGCGAAAGCCAGGTGAACTGACGGACTGAAACAAATTTGCAGCATGGAGCAACATGCATTCACAAAAAACATGAAGTTTGAGACAGCCTCGCACCTGAGGAGCAATGTAACAGACTCGTAGAATGCTACAAGGACTGTGTGAAGAATTAGCTCATTCTCATCTTGAGACCCGGTAACATAAAACATCAGGTCCCCTATGAACTTGTAGCAGACCACTACTTCATCAAACATGGTCACCTCAGCTGCAACGGGAAGCAAGTCCACTTAGTGCACGGAAAAAACTCAGCCATAGAGAATGCAGAACATTCTGGGCATACCTTCCCCTCGAGCGTTGGTTCTGCTGGTTTTGGAGAACACGGATTTTTCATAATTTGCTTGCTGTGCAATAGTTGCCCTGCACAGAACCAGTTGTACAGCAAGACAAATTGCCGTTTGCCTGACACAAGGTCGTTCAAGGACCCACCACTGTTGATCGAAATATTTGACAGCTATCCTTTTCCCCTCTGAGTCGAGCAAAAGCATGTTCTGAATAACGGGCATGGTCGGATCGACCTCCATGGCCGTGTGCTGTTTGATACAGTCAGGCTTGTGGTCAGTGCGGCGCGCTGCAAGCTTTGGCACTTCTGCTCAACGCCTGTGTCACGCTTGACTTGCAGCCGAGACTTAGGCTCGCCTGCACACCCAGATTTGATCTTCGTGTTGATGATGGAGTCGAAGTACCTGAATTCAGCCGGGCTGCAAGAATGGAACTTCTCCTATTTCTTCCTGCTCAACGCAATTAGGCTACAAGACGAAGCAGCTTCATACACAAAAAGCAGAAGAGTTGAAGGCCGAGCTCTGACGCTGCACCTCCGGACTCAAGAAGGTCAAGCACAGTCATTGTATAGCTCTCTGAGTTTTCTTCTGCCGCGACACGGATCTGCTCCTGCCGAGTTTTATCAGCTTTCAGAGCGTGACATCAGGCCACAGCTTTACCCCAAGCCCTGTCACACTCGTGCAAGTTTTCGGAGCATGACCGTGCCCGAAGGCGCCTTCAACTTTGACCTGTGCAAACGTAATTCCTATCTAGAAGGAAGAGGCATCAAGGCTCCTGGGTTTACAAAAACTGGTACAACGATCGCTGGTATCATCTTTAAGGTGCGTTGATCACCGCCTCTGCGACAACATGGTGGTTTGCAGCGCCAGCAAGATCATGCGCATGATGCAGGATGGCGTTGTCTTGGGCGCAGATACCAGGTCCACAGCAGGCTCAACAGTAGCTGACAAGAATTGTGAAAAGATACACTACATCGCACCAAACATATACTGTTGTGGTGCTGGTACTGCTGCAGACACAGAGAATGTCACGGGTCCGGTGTCATTTGCAGAACTTTATGGTCCGGACCGCTGTTAGTATGCTATATTGTATCTGCTAAGACCAGATATCTGCAGGGATGATAGCTTCACACTTGGAGCTGCATCGCTACGGCACAGGGAGGGGGTCCCGAGTCGTGACAGCACTGACATTGCTGAAGTCACATTTGTTCAAGTATCAGGGTCATGTCAGCGCTGCTCTGGTGCTTGGTGGCGTCGACCTGAATGGACCTCACTTGTTCACTGTAAGCACCCTAGCTAGCGCATCATCCTAATTTCCTGCTGATCTCAGCATGCATTTCATCCATTACTGTTTTACTGGTCATTCAATGGTTGCCACTACACAGGTATACCCACATGGCTCAACAGATAGTCTGCCATACTGCACAATGGGTTCTGGTTCCCTTAATGCCATGGCTGTATTTGAGGCCAGTTACAAGGAGGACATGACGCAACAGGAAGCAGAAGCATTAGTAGCGCGAGCAATCAGATCAGGTACATCACCTTGTACAATCAAAGGCTTGCAGCATCACCTCAATAATGTGACTGCCAAGTCTCAGGTACAGCGTAAATGTTTGTGCAACTCTGACCAGCAGTCCTGCAGTCAGCGTTTCATTTATCAGCAGTGTTACTTTGCCGATTTGAATATGGCTTTTAATGCACCAGGCACTGCTGACAACACCATGCTGCACTGCAGGCATCTACAATGATCTGGGCTCTGGATCCAACGTAGATTTATGCATCATCACCAAGGGCAAGGTAGACTACAAGCGCAACGTGGAGCTACTGATGGGCAAGACATACTCGCGCCAGAAGCCTGTTAGATATGCTCCAGGCACCGCACGTAAGGGTGTATCTCCTGCCAAATCATCTCTGCTGCGTCCATCAAATGCCAAATTGACATACTTGTGGTATCACTCCTATGTTCAGGCCTGCATCAGCATTCATGTTGTGGCTCACGAAATTTCCTTGTTGCTGCTGGCTCACATGTCTCATAAATGACTGCTGTCATGCAGCTGTGGCCCGAGAGAAGCTGGTGACACTGAAGGATGTGGCGGTACTGCCTGGTGATCTTACTGAGGAGGCAATGGACACCAGTTGATATTGATACCTGCCTGGCATTGACCGCTTGTAGCATTGCGAGCTCATACCTGGTACAAGGCGTGATGAGTTGGTATATGTCCCAACATCAAAATAGAGTGTCTACCAAGCACACATGCAGTGTATCATGCCCTACAGTGCAAGTTTGAACTCACCAATTAATGCAGCTGAACGCCATGGGCTGCCTACTCATATGTCTGAAACTACGTGTTTTGCCAGCAACTATTCTGCGTTGACTACCTTGGGAGAACTTATGCTCATTGCTGCATCGCTCTGGCTAATGGTGGTCGTATGAGTGAATCTGAATCTTGCGTAAATTCTTGCACTGAAGCACCGGATATCTCGTCGCGTGAAGTTGTCAGCGCACAGCCGGCCACCAGTGCGATACGTTACGTCCATCTGTGCTTCTTTTCGATCGCTGTGGCTGAAAGTCCTGACCGGTCTGATTTCCGTGAGCAAGCAAGTGATCAACCCGTGTAGAATTCAACTAGCTTAACGAGGGTCACGCACCCTCTGCATGCATGCATCTGTGATGGAGGGCCTGAATGCAAACGCTTTATTAGTGCGGCAGCGTACCCATTTGTCAGCAAGCAGTAGCAGCCGAGAGTCTGGCTTGAGAAACACGTTCGGCAGCAGACCTAAGAGACGTTCTGCAAGAACTTGCAGTCAAAAGCATGAGCAGCAAGCTGAGAATGGCAACGAGCGCATCAAGCAGAAATTCGAGAAATACCCTGATGGCCCTACCCGTATGGACACTCCTATCGAGGCCTACAGACGTGATGTAGTGCCTGGGAGAGTTTATGAGAGTCTATCCCTTGACTCTGAGGATGAGATACGAGGGTAAGCATGCTGCGTGCACAGTCTTTGTTGCCAGTGGCTTCTGCTGCTGTGGCTTGTCTGTCAGGTCCCTATATGAAATTCTGGAGTTGTGTTGACTGTGCAGACCCAGAAGTTGGCCTGCCAAGGCTGACCTGTACCTTGTACGCACTGATGGAATGAGCTGTGCAAGGGAAACAGTCCGAGGTTTGATGCCTGGCGAACTTCGCTGTCCTGCTGCTGTCAGATACTGTAGCTTAGCCTGCAGCACTCAGTCGAACATTCCAGTTTCTTCAGTATCGCAATGTTGCTGCAGCGTCGGGCTGCCTGTCATTCTCCTGCCCTAGCACTCAACAGCATCTTCTCGTGTGGAAGACCAAGCCATCCTGGTGGGTCTCCTTGCCATCTCAACTTTAGCAGTCATTGCTGGTGATTGCAACCTCTGCCAACAATAGAATAGAGGTTGCGCTGTAGCAACAGACGCTATGCTCCAGTCTTCAACACAGCATGACACAGATGTTTGTGTGTTTGCAGTGTGATGGTGTTGAAGAAGTTGGGGGATGGGTTGACAGAGGAGTTCCATAAGGTTGTAGAGTACCTAGGGATTGAGCAGTCCATGCAAGTTGTTGTTGAGCCACACGAACACGAGAAAATGGTGTGGCCTTCTTTTTGCTATTTATGTAAATTGAATCACTGCCTTTGATGTGATCAACCACACCTGCCTACGTGGCTTCTTCTGCAACTGTCGGCGTATGCGGTTGTCACTTCTGAAACCTAGGTCAACAAAAACATCATGGCTCCACTAATCCAAGGGCCAGCTGCATATTCAATGCTTGCACATGTCAGCATGCTCCTCCAAATATGGAGAATGAAATCGTTGTTGATGCATGCATGCAGGCTCATAAGGAATGGGACTTTGTTGACACCTTCACTGAGGCAGAGCAAGAAAGGTGCTGTCCCAACCTAATAATGACTGTGCTCAATGATGCTGGTCCCCAAAGGCTTGCCATGCATGATAGCTGTTTGGATGGAATCCCAACTTTAGCCATATGAATAAATGCAACTTATGCAGCTGTGATCACCAAGGTTCAGGTGCAAGTTCATGCTGCTACCAAACAATTGTTGACTTGAACCACTCATTATGGCAGATGACCTGAGACTCTAATGTGCTGCAGGCTGCACATGTACATTGATTTTGTTGTGTGCGTGGGCGGAGATGGAGTCATATTGCATGCATCCTATCTATTCAAGAGGGCCATACCGCCAGTAAGCAATCTCAGTGCGATTGCAAACTTGACTTGCACCAAGTGTGTGTAGCAATAATGACTGAGTAGCCTATCAGTGCTCAACACATAGCTGGCATCTTGCCCTGGAAACTAGCACATCTGCTTGTCATCTTGCAACTATGATGCAGGGCTGTAGGGTTGTACAAAGAGCATCATTAGCACATAAGCATTGTTCTGTTTGCCAGGCGCTGACCATGTTTGGAGGCATGGGTTCAAAATCCCTGACCTGCTGTTTGAATGCTGGCTGTGCATACATGTGGTCGTCATGTCAAACCAAGTCCGTGCTGCCCTGGCACACATCTGCTTGTCTGCATTGTACATGAAACCCATGTGACTGCAGGTCATCAGCTTCAACATGGGCTCACTTGGCTTTCTGACAAACCATGACTTCAAGAGCATGCACCAGGACCTCAATGAAGTCATTTTTGGCTCAGAAAGCTTGGAACAATGCTCCATTGATGGATCGGTACCTCTTTTACCTGCTCATAGCAACGTGTGGTGATTGCAGCATGGCCTATGCAGGGATCGTCAGTATGCATGCAAAGGCAGCCCGATTGGCCTTTTCCAACATCTGCGCTGGCTAGTCTCTGCATGTTGGCCTGTCCGAATGTGTGACCAAACAGGCATGCAACTAACCGCCAACCATCTTGGCTTCAAGCAACATGTGTTGCTTCTGATGCATGATGCTGCTTGCAACCAACCTTTCAAAACTGTATGGAATGCGCTTGCATTTCCGGAGACAACTCAGATGTCAGTCTTTGCTGACACTTGCTCATGATGTTGTGTTCATGTTGCACGTGCAGATGCAAGGCGTGCACATCACACTGCGTATGCGCCTCTTCTGTGAAGTGTTCCGTAATGGCAAGCCCATGAAGGGGCAGCAGTATGAGGTCCTGAATGAGGTGGTGGTGGACAGGGGGGCCAACCCCTACCTCACTAAAATTGAGTGCTATGAGCAAGGCCGCCTCATCACTAAGGTAGATTCTCAGAGCCCATCTGCCATGCTTTGTGGATCACTTTGGACGGTTGCAGATCAGACATGTACCTTTTTTAACTGGTTTCTGCAAGCACCCCTGTTTTGGCAGTTATATTTACAAAGCATGGCTTCCACCAATTTGCGCATTGCAGATATGCCATGCTCATGATTGTCTCATGCTGCTATTTCTGCTATTCCTGCCTGCTATCAGTTCTTCTGCTGTGAAGGCACACTCAGAAGCAGAGCGTGTGCTTTTTGCTGCAAACTCCCAATAGTGCTGAGTTCCAGGAAATGTCCTGAAACCTTCCTCCATCAATCAAAACCTGAAGTCAAAACTGGCTGAAGCAATGTCTGGCCCTGTTGACCTGTGGTGAGCAGGTGCAAGCGGATGGGCTGATGCTGGCTACCCCCACAGGCAGCACAGCCTACTCAGTGGCTGCGGGGGGGTCCATGGTGCACCCCAATGTACCCGCTATCCTCTTCACCCCTATCTGCGCACACTCACTGTCCTTCAGGTGACCAGTAGCCTTCATTGTGTAGCCCTTGCGCTATGCTCACCTGTTTCTGCTGTGTGACATCATCCTGATAGCGGTTGTAAGCAAAGCTCAAGGCCACGTCTTCCTAGACCTGTTTGTGTGTAGTCAGGAGTTCAAGTGAGACACCGTGACTACCGTTCTGCTACTTGCCAGATCTCATTGCTATGCTTCTGCGCCACTGCATAGCGCTGCAAGTCAACATTGGTACTCATGGTGTGTGTGACTTCGCTGTGCTGACTGTCTCTACAGGCCTGTCATCCTACCTGACTACGCTGAGCTTGACTTGAAGATTCCCGATGACGCCAGGTGCCCTGCCTGGGTTTGCTTTGATGG
>JAABUO010007104.1_pt1 | contig 12813 bp, 21 predicted proteins | sample 5559291 | NCBI WGS metagenome assembly JAABUO01 (sample SAMN10711878, study PRJNA513372) | rock metagenome | isolation source: Antarctica rocks | place: Antarctica: Victoria Land, Finger Mt sud
TCTTGCTTGAGAACTGTGATTACAACAGCTCATATCTGACAAGAAACTCATGTTAGACCTCTGCTAAGTAAATGGAGGATGTCGACACGGTGTGCTTGTACTCAACTCGATGCTGGCTTTCATGTGTGCGCCAATTGACGCTCCACTATGCATTGCAGACAAAACTATCAGCCACATTGACTAGTCCATCCATGGAATCAGTAGCTGTTGCATGAGCTGGACATGTTGCAATGCCTCACTCAACCCTGTCAGTAGACATACAGTACCTCTATAGTTCAAGAAGGTAATCAGCTCGCCAACATGCTCTGCCGTCTTGTAACAGCCCCAAGAGTGAGCCTCCCCTTGGTCGTCAGGGATCTGCACCTTCCTGCGCATTGCACGCTGACCTTCTGGGTCGTCACGCTGTGCCAGCTGTCCCAAAGGCAGCTCTTCGTCTTCAGAATTTGAGGAGCCCCTGGGACGCCCTTGGCCCTGCACTGGTGGTGCCAAACACCTCTCGACATACACCCATGCTGAAGCTGGTGTGTCATCAGATGTCACAGCTTCTGGGCAGCTTCCCTCCAGCAGCCAGTAGCGATTCCAGTGACGGTCATAGCCCAACATGTCTTTGCGCAAGGAACATTTCCTGTGGGGCAAGCATTGCAGGTCACGTTATTACTGTACAGTCAATCTTTCATCTTGAGTGAGCAATGCAGCGTGAACACAGCGCATAAGCGCAGTATAGAACCTTCCAAAGCTATGAGGGAATCAGGCACAGATCATACAGTCCTCTTTGGCACATAGTCCTGCAGTCCTATCAACCACCTTGAGCTGCCAAAGCAGAAGGGATACGCTTGATTAAACAGGACTTGCATGTAACAGGATCTGCAGTGGATATACCGAGGAGTGATCACACACCAAATTTGAACCATGCAGGACTGGTGCACATGTTGCGTGTGTGATCTGAAACATGCAAAGACTGGTGTACATGTTACATGTGTGATACAAAACATGCAATGACTGGCGTACATGTTGCATGTGTGATTTGAGACATGCAAAGACTGTTGCACATGCCGCATTTGAGAATCTGAACCATGCAAAGCCTGGTACACATGCCGCAATTGGGAATCTGAATGTACAGCATGAGACTGACCTGATCTCAACTGTCAGCTCTTCAATACGCGCAAGGTCCCGCTGCAAATCGGCTGCAGCATCGGCCTCTTGCTTGGCCCTTGTCCTGCACCACAAAGCATCATGTGAGCCTTGCACAGTAACGCATCTGGGGAGATGAAGCAAACTGCATGCGTCAATGGTGCAGGCACAATGATGGAGGAGTTAGCCAATTGCTTGGCTCAAGCTCTACGCCACAAAGCATCATGTGAGCCTTGCACAGTCAGGCACTTTGGCAGATCAAGCAGACTGCACACACCAGTGATGCAGGCAAAGGGACAAGTTGACCTCTTGCTTGGCTCATGGCCTATCAGTGAGGACGCTTGGAAGATCAAAGCAAGCTGCACACGCTGGTGATGCAGACACATGAAAGGTAGTCACTTCACCAATGTGACATGGCAACAAGGCAATGACTGTTGAAGCAGGCACAAAAGCTGTTGCATATTATATTTACTTTGTGGTCAGAAAGAGAAGCTATATCTTTAAAGTAAATTCTCAAAAGGTGGTGTCATGGCATGCCTGTCAGTAAGCTACTGCTGACAATAGACTGCTTTTGGCCCAAAGAGTACACATGCAATGCAAGCTGTCCTACCTGGCATTGCCTTCAAGTTTCTTGGCTGCCTTCTCAGCTGCCTCCTTGCCTTGTACAGCAGGCGCTGACTGAGCCTCAGCTGCATCTGCAGCTGCTGCAGCAGCTCTTTCCTTCTCTTCCCTGCATGCAGCACTGATGCTCGACCACTGTGGAGACTTCCCTGATACACCTAAAGTAATTTGACAGAGGTGCTTTTGACTAGAACAATCGTTGCTATGGCAGGCTGTGCGTGCAAAATGCTTAGTTCTTATTCAGGCTTATGCCAACTCAAGAGGGATTGCATTCTGTTGCCTCTCACGCCAAAATCCAAGAAGGGCTATGTCTCTAGCAGCCATGGCAGGAGCCTCCTGAGGCGGTAGCAGCATAAACCTCTCTTACAGTCATCCAAGCAAGCCCAGCTGTGCTGGCAAACATGTAACCATGGATTTACCGTTTGAGCTTGGTCTTGAGAGCCAGCTGCTCCTTGCGCATCTCCTTCTTGCTGTCCTCTGCATCTGTCAGCTGGCTGCGTGTCACGGCAGCTGATGTGGCAAGGCTGCACAGAAGGACTGCAATCTGCACCCTCTGGCCTGCTGATAACTCATGATACTCCTGCTGCCCTGCAGAGAAACAATCATTTGCATGCATGTTTGTGTCTTGATACAACTCTGACTATAGGCCTTACGCAATCTGACCTGTCCCCAGCCCATAGGAGGGCCAACTACATGTAACATAGTTGCCACTGATATCAGACTTCTCTCTGGAGTACAGTACAGTACAGTACAGTACAGTACAGTACAGTACAGCACAGTACAGTACAGTACAGTACAGCACAGTACAGTACAGTACAGCACAGCTGATACAGTTTGATACAGTACTTGTGCAGTTTGCATAGCTCAGTGCAGTGCAGTCGTTGTGCACAGCAGACTGACTCTCTAAGTGCCACACAGGCCTGAACATGTCACAGCAATCTGACTGGGCAGGAGGCATACCGAGGGCTGCAGCCAGGCTTCTGTAGCAGTCCTCGTGGTTCATGAGGCGGGTGGGCACCAGGCTGCTGTGCATGGGCTCATTGCTGCTGTCCAACTCCAGCTCAGACCTGCATCTTGGACAGAACCACTCCCCTACAGTGCAGTTCAGAGTCTTCAGACACCTTCGAGGGGCAAGTCTGTCTGACAAACTGTGCATTTGGTCCTGTTCCGAAGTGTATGTCTGTCTGACACGCTGTGCGTTTGGTCCTGTTCAGAACTGCATGTCTGTCTGTCTGACACGCTGTGCGTTTGGTCCTGTTCAGAACTGCATGTCTGTCTGACACACTGTGCGTTTGGTCCTGTTCAGAGCTGCATGTCTGTCAGACACACTGTGCGTTTGGTCTTGTTCAGAAGTCGTATGTTAGGGAATAGGCACACAGCAAGGCGACATGAAGCTCCATGGCATTCAGCAGTCAGCATTTAGACATTCAGCAAAGGACAGGTCACCGAGAGGCTTTTGGCCTGTTGCCCCTCAGCAGCGCGCTGTAGTGTAGCACTCTGTGGGATTGTGAAAGCTACAATGCATGGGCAGACCTACGCGCTTCCAGTCCATGCTTTGCAAACAAATGAATTCCTTCTGCTTTGCAGAGCATGGGGCACAAGGGTGTACCTTCAGGCACATCCTCCAGAGGAGGGTCTAGGCAGTAGGTGTGGTACTCGGCATCGCACTTGTCGCACAGCAGGATGTGCTTCCGGTCTTCATCCTCCCAGCACACGCAGCACCCCTCCCAGGGCGCAAATGGCCTGCAGAGGCACACCACCTAGGAGTCAACAAGTTTTGTTGATGGTTGGAGATTTGAGCTGCGCAACACAAAAAAAGGTGAGAATGCAGACCCCCCCAACAGGGAAGCCCAATATACCTCACCCTCGGGCTTTCTGTAATTATTGCCAAAAGGTCTTGACCTGTTCATTTCTTCCCAATGCAAAGACACGCCAGGCGCATTACAGTGATTCAAGAGCCATACAGCCACGTATCACAAACCCTGACCTGGTTTGGTGCTCTGGTTTGAGCAATGGGTTGTGGCTTAGGGCTGTCTTGAGCAGTATTGCAGATGAAGGGGTTTAGAGTCACGAGTCAAGGTCTACTTGAGCTATGGCATCAAATCGGGTGGGGTCATGCAAGTTGCCAGATGCAGACTGGTTCTTAGCAGCGGTGTGATGCATGATTGTGACCAGGAGAAGTAGAGCAGTCTCATGGCTCGAGCAAACTGCAGGCTGTGTCATGCACATCTGATTTAAGTGTTTGAGCAAAGTTGCAGGCTGTGTCATGCAGAACAACTTGTAAGGTTTGAGCAAATTGCCGGCTGAATCATGCACAAATTCTCTCAGGACTTGAGCAAGCTGCAAGCTGTGTCATTCAAAACAACATGTGCATCGTAGGCAATAATGCAGCCGCCTGCTTTTATATGTGTGCTATACCTTGCCAAGTCTTCAACGATATTGACAGTTTTTTCATTAGAGCTTCCAGGCTCAGTTGACGTGCCAGGCGACGACTCAGCGCTGCTGCCCTTCTTCAGCTTCTTCCCAGGGGTGGGTGCCTGATCAGGCACTGCCAGCCCATGATGCTGGCTCAGCAGCTTCTCCATGCGCAGCGAAACCAGATCTGCCATTGCCGATGCGTTCTTGGTGTTCAGTTCGCCAGCAAAACTGCTGTTACTGCGCCTGCTGGCAGCTCGGAACAGATCACAGACAGACTGAACATCAGCTGCAAAGGCATCAACGCCTTGAATGGTGCTGGAGTACACACCTACATCACAAGAAGATGACCTCTCTTGCACATACCCTGCTTGAGCCATTTGAGATGGTATGCAACACAGCTTGGAACAGCAGTGACATGACATGACGACTACAGCCACTGAATGCCTCATGCATTTGCTCATATGCTTTCTGACATGTCACTGCTTGGCGAGCGGCCTCATACAAGCTGCCCACCTGCGTCAACTCTGGCAGCCACAGTCATGAGGTCAACTGGAACCCCGCTCTTGGCAGCTGCAGCAGCAGACTGCCCATCAAAAGATAGGCTGCGTGCAGAGGCATGCCCACCCTCTATCTTTGGACCCTGCAGACATGATGACACTGTTGCCATTTAGGGAGCTTGCCAGTCTCTGCTGGCAGTGCATGCACTGCTGACATGAGTGCGTGTCGCAGGATCATCGTCATCGTTATCATCATCCTTGTCATCATCATTGTCTCATGCCTTCTAGTAGGGTTGCAGGGCCTGCCTAGATATCGGTTTCAAAGGACATTGTGCAGATTTGCTACTAGCTGTCGGCTACCTGACTGCTACCTGACTGCTAGTCACAGCGTGTGTCCGTAAAGCCAGTAGCAGACGTGCAGGGTTTCCCAGTTGGCCTCAGTGACTGGCAGCACTGTGGTAGTTTGCCGTTTTATAGATGCACAACTGCTGAGCGGCGCAGATTGCACAAGCAGCAACTTTGACAGGTAACAAAGCACTAGACATGATGGTGTGTATGGCAGATTCACCTTGATTGAGGCTAACTCCAGAAGCATCCTACGGCAGGTGATGATTGCCTGCTTCTGCTCTTCATCAGTGGGCATGGCAGCACCCCCACAAGCAGCCAGCATCTGTTCAGCAGCTGCCAAAGCGAATGCATCCTGCTTGACTTGTGATGCCTCAGGTGCTGTTCTAGACGCCCCCTGCCAAGACACGGGACGGCAAGGCTCAGCCAGGAGCTTCAGGTGATGACACACCACAGCGCATGCCACAGCGCTGTGAAAACATGTTTAGACACGCGCTGCCATCATGATGCTGACGTCCTTGGTGAGACATAGCTGCAGTGCAGCTGGAAGGACAGATCTGTTGCCTCAAAAGAAAGTATTGATCAAGACTTTTAAGCTACAGGCAAAGTGACACATCTGAAGCAAACGTAACTTGTGGGAGTAGGCGCTGCTGAGCATGCCGTTGAGGCTGTGGCAAACTGGAATAAGCATTGCTGACGTGACCAGCACAACAGATATAGTGTCAAGAGCTGAACATACAAACAAATCGAATGTCACACACATGCATGCAGTTGCTATGTCTACTGATATCGCATGTGACACTTCTAGTACAATGAAACGAAGCTAAAGGCTGAGGTTATAGGCACAAATAGCATATCAATATCTTATCATTATATCATCATCATTATATTACCAGTGGCAGTCTGGCTGCTCCAGCTTCACTTGGCTCTCCACTGTGAGCTCCAGCCGTCAGGCTCTGCAGCACTGCAAAAGGCCCTAGAAGGCTCAGGGGAGTAGCCCCTACCAGCGCCCCTAAGGCGGTGTCCAGACCCCCACTGGCTTCTGGTGACTTCACAAGGGCAGCTGTGGCAGCTAAGGCAAAGTAGCGGCGCACCAGCTCCGGCCAGCTGTCACCCTGTAAAAGCACAGACATTTTCATAATGACTCAATCATTTTAGTCTAACAACTTGATGATGATTATTATGGATTGGTTATGATAATACATTGGTGCACACTATGGTGGTTATGATTACAATGTTTTTACTATAATTACTACACCTTGATTGTTACAGCTTAATTATCACTGATTAACGACAACTTGATTCTTGGTTGTTTTGTGGTGTTGCAGACAGCACAACTGACACAGCAGCTGGGTAATGGCTTGTCATCTGCAGCATGTCTGCCTTTGCTGATTGAGCAGTTGTCATGCACTGTGCGTCTCAGCAACAACACAGGTCAGCATGCTGCCTGATTTTGCACGACCTGCACAGCTAAGACACCTCCCTAAAGTAGAGACGCCTGATAGTAGTGCTCAGGCATTTCTGGTTTAAGGTAAGAAACATATATTTCATGCTTACAGTGCAAATCGGACATTTCAGCTTTACAGTAGGAAACGGTCGTTTCTCTCATAACAATGATGTTTCTATATCTTCATGAGCACTGAGCCAGCAGAAGGGTGATAAGGCGCTGTCATGCAGCCTGTTCAGGTGCAATATCAATCGTTTGTGTTACCTTGTTGCAGGGCGGCATGGCATAGCGCATCTCATGTAGCCTGATGTCCAGGTTCTCCTGGCCAGCCACGTCTATGGCGGCCTCAAAGGCCTCTGCCACCACCAGCTCCAGCAGTGGCTCATGCAGCTCTGTCAGTAGCTGCAGCCAACCAGTTCAATCATTCAGTCCTTCATTGTCAGTAGCTGCAGCCAACCAGTTCAACCATTCAGCCCTTTCATTGCCCCCAAGTTTGCCCTGAGATGAGGTACATGCAGCCAGATAAGACAGACTGGTGAGACAGTGTGTGCTTTGTTGATACACATACTTTGCCATTTGCTGGACATACCAGTACAGCTCATATGCCACGCTGCAAACGCAGATCTTATCACGAGTTTTGCAAGTTCCTTGTCTATTCTTGTATACCTGTTTATGTTTGCATGAGTAGGCAGCAAATGAACATCACCTCATCAAACCATGATGTCAAAGACAATGAGGTGATGCAAATTTGCTGCCCACTCATGCTAAGGTGGACAGATGGAAAACAACCCCTATATGCCAGTGCTGGTCAAAGAGCCCTACCCACGATGACATTACATGTAAAATAGCCAAAAACGCATCCTCACAGTTGAGTGAGGATGGCTTGGACTGACAGATCTTGACAAGACAAGATTGCAGGATGTTGTGTGTGGGCAAACCTGTCACGACTGTCTACCCTCCGCGCAATTTGACAGTGTAACACAAGGAGAACGTGCCCCAATCGATGTTAAAGCAACATGTGCAGCAATTTCAACTGAGATCCACCTGCATGTGCTGTTGGCTGTGTGTTGGGTCAGCAAAGGCTGCTTCCAAGTCGTCCAGATCTGGCACGCGGTCAACAAACCGTGCCATGAATTCCCTGACCTCAATCAGGCCTGCAGGAGGGCAATAGCTGCTACAGAACAGCCCAAAACTTTACTGATCCCAACTTAAATACTGTTGTTTGGACAATCTTTTGCTGCTGATGTCGAAGTCAAAAGATTGTAAATGCACTGATTGTGCGGAAGGTTCGGACGCCTCGTTGCTGGCTGCAGTTGCCTTTGGATACTCAAACTTGTGTTGGGCATTGAACAATGATCACTCAGACAGCCGGTCAGCAGCAACAGCACACAGGGCATGCACTTCAGTGACAGTGTGCCCTTTACATACTGATAAAGCAGCAAAAACACACGTGAAACCTGACTGTGTTTTTGCCTCTGTCATTCACCATGCAATGCTGTACCATCAACTGACAGATGTGTAACATGGCATGACAGCAGTTGGCAGTTAGTGGTGCTGTGCAATCATCATGCATGCTATAACCCATCTCCCCAAAAAATGTTCGCAGCAAGGCACGGCAGCACTACCTGAGATCTGCTGTGGTGTGAGCAGGCCTTTGCCCACTGGATCTGCAGCAGGGGGTTGCATGGCAGCGCCAGGCAGCTGGCTGTCCTCAACACCTAGCACAGCCACTGCTGCTTGTGCCGGCTGCTGGGCTGCAGCCTCGGATGCAGACTCCTTCTTGGGCTTGCTGTGGTCTGCTGAGGCATGCTTGGCCTGCCTCTGCTCCTCACGCTCCCTGCAGAAAGGCACCTTGTTGAGCTTGATGTTGCACACGGTCTTGGTCTCTTACCATGGCAAGTAACATCTGTGGTCTCCCTGCGTGGTCTCGCTGTGGTCTGGCTGCATGGTCTTGCTGTGGTGTCGCTGAGTGATGCAACATATGCGGAGGGTACCAATGCTGTGGGATGTTATGCAGACCATGGCAAGTGAGAGTGGTGTGGGTTGCTGCATGATGCAGCATATGCTAATGGGACCAAAGCTGTGAAAGTGCATGCCGACCAAGGTGAGTGAGAGTAGTATGGGTCCCTGCATGATGCAACATGTGCTGGACCATAACAATGTTGTGGGACTGCATGGTGCAGTTGTGTGCTGTCCAGAGGCCTGGCATGCACAGAGATACAGGCATTGCTGTGGTCTGGTGATGGCTACTCAATTCAAGAACGCAGGAAGCTTAGGTGTAAAGATCTTGTGCGAAGGTCCTTGTGACAACATGCATGCAGCTGTTGGCATGGGCTGTTTTTGATGTTCTGTGATGCGTGAATTCTGATGCACTGTCTGCTGCAAAAGACAGAAGCCCTAGTTCCAGCCACATCTGCTGTACAGTCTGGCACACAATCAGTCTGCTGGTAGGCTGTCATGGGGACAAATTCCGATTTGGATATGGCACAGCCTGAGAAATCTTGGCCAGCCTGATTGGGTTGGAAAAAGATGCTCACCTGTGGCGTTGTGCTTTAGCAGCATCCTTCTCTGCCTTTGCTGCCGCCCTTTCTTGCTCCCTTTTGTATGCTCTTTCCACCTGCATCGTTGGCAGTCTTTTGGCAAACGCGTTGACCATGCAGTGGCAGGATACATCGGTTCTATTTGAGGACGGATGCACCAGACCAGATGTGTACTTGCAAAGGTGGCTCTCGGTCAAGCTAAGTGAAAGTGCAGCGGCCCTGTTCTTTCCTTTTCACGGCTGTCCTGCCCTTTCAAATGTAAAATGCTCTGCGCGTTAATCAATGCTTACAAACCTATCAACTGCTAACATTTCATGTAGCTTCTGAATGTGATCAGATGGCAGCTTGTTACTTTGTGCATAGTTCGTAGAAGGGTTCCCACTACATGCTGCTGTGCATAGCTTCCAGGTGAAGCTTCCATGACAACAGTCTGTACGATCACATGTGTATGACAGTGCTCCAGATTCTTTGGTTCACTTTGTTCCATGATGACAGTTTGTATAAACATTTCACCCACAGTGACACTTCGTTCATTCATTCATTCCTTCCTGCTTTCACTCACTCACTCACTCACTCACTCACTCATTCATTCATTCATTCATTGATTCATTCACTCACTCACTCACTCACTCACTCATTCATTCATTCATGCATTCATGCATTCATGCATTCATGCATTCACTCATTCATTCATTCATTCATTCATTCTTTCATTCATTCATTCTTTCATTCATTCATTCATTCATTCATTCATTCATTCATTCATTCATTCATTCATTCATCCATCCATCCATCCATCCATCCATCCATCCATCCATTCATGCATGCATGCATGCATTCACTCAGTCATTCAATCATACTGTTCATTCATTCACGACTTTGACGGTCATTGGGGCCACCTGTGACCCATTACACAACCACATGTGTATGGAAGCGCTCATTGCTGCAATGTGACTGAATGTGAGACTAACCTGCCCAATGACCTTATACAGGACATGCTGTATGTCCTTTTCAGATTTGTCCAAGCCAGACTTCCTGCGCTGCTTGGGCTTTGGATCAGCAGAAGATGACACCTTGGGTGCTTTTGCAGCAGCATCAGTTTCTGGCTGTAGTGGGTCCTTGTCGGTTGGTTCCTTGCTTTGACCTTGCTCTTTCTTGGCCCTGCGTTCATGACACCAACTAAGGCAACTCATCTACATCCAAAACACAGCGTCGGCAGTTGTGTGCTGCTGAAGACATGTCTCATGCAGCACCTGCAGCAACCAGTGATTTGCAAGGAATGCTGAGCATCGTCAGAGGCAAAAGACAAGCATCTTGTTGCTGATGCTTTGGGAGTGCAGTTAAGCATATTCAGCTGCGTAGAATCTGCTTGTTGACTAAGGTTTAACACGCACAGCATTCGGTTGTGTACTGTCCACCTGCAAGCTTGTCCCATGCACAATGTGTACTGTCCTTAGCAAGGGATATGATGGACTGTGCATGTCAAAAGACCTTTTCAGCTGGGCCTTCTCAGCCTGCTTCTCCTCTTGCCTCTTCCTCTTGGCAGCCGCCTTGGCTTCCAGTCTGGCTTCTGCTTGGGTTGCCTTGGCCTGTGCACTGGCCTCCAGTGACAGCAGCTTTGCACCCTTCTTCTCCAGACCCTTGCTAGCCTGCATGGTATCAATCAGATGCCTCAGCTGCAATGTCAAGCGCCAAAGGCTGGGACTGTGGTGGGATAGCGCTATCCGGCAAGTGCTTCAAGCTTGGCTGCCAATTGGGCTGTCTTGATCTGTGTACGTACAGCTTTGCTCCCTGCTGCTCTACACCCTTGGAGGCTCTATGCACCAGGCAAGAAAATGCTGAAGTAGGGAGATACACTTCAGCATGCACTGTTCTGTGTACAAGATGGTATACTGTGCCAGCCACAGCACTGCAGAGATGTACTGCTGTGCAGACATTGTGCATGTCACTGCCATGCTGGAGCTACCTTGGCAGCTTGCTTGTCATGCATGTCCAGTTCTTTCTTGAGGCGCCGCTGCTCGGCGTCCCAGCCCTGCCGTTGCTCCACATACTGGTAGTCTGTGCAGTGCTCCTCCACCCCTGGATGCAGACAGCAATCATTCACAGCTGTCGGAACAGAAAAGCATGCTCTAGCCTTGGCATCAAAGCTCAATATCAGGTGATAGGATGCTATGGCATCAGCCCCTCATGCACACATTGATGGATGCATCGGTGGTGGTGCCTTCAACACAAGCAGTACAAAAGATCTGCGGACAAAGGTACTGAAGAGGTTTCCCCATTTTACAATTTTGGTATTGTCAACCAGCTGGCATCTGCTGGTTTGCTGTGAGCGCTGCAGATTGCAAGACATGACACATGCTGTAGGCAGCCTGTACGAGGCAGCCTTCAAAGCTGCCTCGAACTCCTGTCATTCCCCTGTCCATTTTGCTGTGCAAGCAGCAGAATGCTGCCTTGCGGCCCAGCATAGCTTCTTAGAAGCTTCCCAAGTGAGACACCCAGAGTGCAGACCCCAGGCCACAGCTGCGTGAGCAAGGGCTTGCCAATAACATGTTTACAATGATTCCAAGACCTAACAAACGACTCTCAATGCAGACTGCCTTTCACAGAGTGTCGTCAGCTCACCTGGCAGTGCTTCAATCAGCTTCAGCACAGTGACATCAGCCAGACCAAAGCGCTCCAGGCCCCAGATGCCTGCCAGAGGGGCAGCCTTGACTAGCAGCTGCCGCTTGGCTTCTGTGGCTTCATCCACCTGCTCAGCTTCAGCAGATGTCTCCTCGTCTGCTTCAGGGTGGCTGCCATTGGCCATGTCACCTGTGTCTGATGCTGTCACTTCCTGTGGGGGCTTGTCTGACTTCTGCAAAGCAGAGAAAATATCACAGTAACATATTGTGAAATAGTACATGTAAGTATCAGCCACACAGTGATACGTACGGTACGATCACCATCACCCACGTAGTGATACTTACAAGTACGACCACCATGAGTGCCACTGTGAGTACTATGTGTGTTCCTATTTGTAGCCATGGCACTATGTTGCTTGCAGATCTGCATGCAAGCAGCATGACAACAGCGCCACAGAAGATAGACAGGCAGCAGCTGCCCTACCTGGCTCTTGCTGATGCTTGAAGTGCCAGATGGCATCTGCCTGTTAGCAGCCTGGTTTTCCTCAGAAGCCAGGTGCCCATTTGCATCTACACTGCTGCCCTCACTGGGGCCATGTGCTGCATCAGCCTCAGAGGCTGTGTCCTGATTAGGCAACCCAGACGAGACCTCAGCCACCCCATTGGCCTCAAAGTGGGGTCCATGTGCAGTGGCATCTGCCTGTGGTGCCGCAGGGCCTGATGCTGCTTTGGCTGGTTTGCTCTTGCGTGACTTAGACTTGGCTGCTAGTGCTGCATCCAAGCCAGCTTGCTGAATGTCAGACAGCTCTGCCCACGTAGAGTCGATGTCTCTCGCCATACTCAGGCTCTGCAGCACATCAAGATGGAGCTGTGAAGTGTTCCATGCTGGTACTCCAGCTCTGCAGCGGATCAAAATAGCAGCTTTGAAGTGTTTGACGATGGCACTCACCCTTTGCAGCGGAAGAAAAACAACCTATATTGTGTCCAATGCTGACCACAATGCAGGTCAGCAGCCTTCCTCACTGGACATTTGAAGCCATTGCATTTACACTTTTGGCTGAGCATGAGCAGCCTGCACCTGGTCCATTGCTGCTCATTGCTGAAAAGAGCTGTGCGTCACTGTGATGCCCAGACATGCATTCCAGCTCTGTGTGACTGCTTGACAGTGTTATGTATCAATGTCTGTCTGCTTC
>JAABUO010007107.1_pt1 | contig 12810 bp, 12 predicted proteins | sample 5559291 | NCBI WGS metagenome assembly JAABUO01 (sample SAMN10711878, study PRJNA513372) | rock metagenome | isolation source: Antarctica rocks | place: Antarctica: Victoria Land, Finger Mt sud
ACCGTGGCATTTTACAGCGTTGCGATCAATTGCATGTGAATGCCGTCTATTCAGTTCCTCTTCAACAGAAGATGACGTTCCAAGCAGTCGGTCGCCCTCGAATTGATGATTCATCCAAGAAGTCTGCTCGAGGTAATATTTCTCATGGGTTGAGGCTTCCAATTAGATTGATTCGATGTGCGAAGATAATGGGAGTTCAGATCAGCGATTGGAGGCATCTCGAGGCGGGGTGTTATATTGCGCTAGTGTTTAGCGGCCGCAATGTGGGGCGGGGCTTTGTGCTACTGTGTGTGGGTGAGAGACACTTTGAGGAATAATAATCATCTCAACTACTTTCTTCTCACTCTTCCATTTTCCTACTCCCCAGACTTGGAGCTCATGGCTCCGCTCTTGCTTGAGCCTGCCTGATACATCTCACTCCGTTCTCTCTGACAGGACTCGCTGTGAGCTTACCACGACCGCAGAGGCAGCTTCACATTCACAACTCTCGTTACCTCTATCAAACGAAAGTAGCATTGAAAGACCTGCCTACGTCCTGCAACTCATTCTGGCGTCAGTGCGATTCAACCTTCGCTTGCAGAAGTATCGCATCAGCTTCTGCAAACTGCAAGTGAGAGCTTTATCTTTTTCTCAGATGTTGCAAGTTGGTAGCCAATCCACCAAGCGAGATCGCATTCCAGCAATTGACATCACTCACCTAGACCTCGCAATCTATGCTATACAAGAAGGCTACTACGAGCACCTTGCTTACAAGCTGAGCCAGCGAGAAAATCGGAGCGAGTAGGGTTTGCACTTCTCAAAGAGAGCTTTGCACCATGGCTGCAGCGGTTGCTCAACAACACTATCCGCAACAATCCCCTACCCCTCCGGCATCCCAAGGCCCTACCCTTAGTCTTGATATCTCCAAGCTTGCTACTGCTCCAATCCCTAATAAGCACATCCCTTATTGCTCCCCAGGTCCTCCCTCGAAATCGCAACAACGGTCGCCCACCACACCGCCCGCGTCTCCGCCTACAAAGCACCCTCACGTCCAAACCTTCTCGCTCCTTCATCCAGCAGACAAATATCCCAAAGTCTGCGAATCGCCCCCAATTTACTCGATCGACTCTCCCGGGTTAGCTGCAGCACTCGATCATCTTTCAACACAACCTTTTCCGGAGCCTAAAAAGCTATTCCCCTGGCTACATGGGCTGCATCCCAGCAACCAGGTCCAGCATGCGTTCTTCACCGCTCGACGAAAATCTTCACGGGCCACGCCAACGTGCTTTAGGGGTATCACGGTCGTAAAAGCGGATGGGGATCTCACAAGATCAAGATTAAAAGGAGCGGTGGCGCCAGATGAATTGTTGTCTCCAGATAACGGTCGAGATGCTGCATTCCTGGACATAGATCCAAGAGAAGGCTTCTCAGTGCGGAATTTTCACATTCAGACTGCCAAAGTAGCTGTGATGTCCGATATAGTAGTCTATGGAGATGAACACACCCACGACAATGAGCTTCACAGCGTTACCAAGCGAATGGCCAATGCACAGATTGCGTGGCGTGAGAAGCACTCCTCTGGTGGGCTCGAAATACCACGCTTCGAAACTTTTATTATTTCCAGTAAGTAAAAGGACGCGCTCGTCCTTTTGCTTTAAACACTTTAACGCAAATCCTGATCTTTACACAGGCAAGTTCTGCGAGTTCGAGGAGAATCACCCAGAACTCGTAGCAATCGACTCTAGGGAGCAGCCAACAGGGGCAGTCATGGACTTTTGTGAGTTTCGAGCACCTTCTCCAAGTTTTGGGAGCAATGGAGGTTAATCAGTTATAGTTCAGTGGGAGCGGCAGGAAATGTGTAACATGTCAAAGGCATCTGAAATAGCGAAGAACGTTTGGTTGGGCCCCAGCCCTGACTCCTCACTTTGCCGACTCACCGAAACGGGAGAAGAAGAACCTTTATATGACGTCCTCATTGAAACTAGTGATCTTGCACAGGCTCCAGATTCTCATACACTCAAGCGAATCGGCGAGCTTAGTCATTTCGGCCTCCAGCATTTAGAGTTCCCTTCATCAGGGAGTGTGATGCCCCCGAAATGTGCCAACGCAGGAACTGATCCTCTCACGGAAATGTGTCAATGGATTCATCGATTGGCGAACCCAGGGTTCACGCCTGATACTAGCGATGAGGAGCAGGACTCTGATGGCGATATTCCCATGAAGCTACTATCGCCCCACCCCCGCAGAATTCTTATTCACTGCACAGATGGCTACACTGAGAGCACGTTGCTTGGTTTGGCTTACTTTATGTACGCAGAACGCATACCCGTACATGAAGCTTGGTTACGTCTCCACTGCGAGAAGAAACGCAACTTCTTTGCTTACCCTTCTGATGTTGCTCTGCTTGCACAATTACAACCAAAATTACTGGAGTTGTCGCCAGGTCCTGCAAATGGCATCTCAGGATCTGTGCAGGAAGAGCCGAGTTGGCTATCGAAGATAGATGGAAGTTTACCGAGTCGAATACTCCCGTATATGTACCTTGGTAACCTAAACCATGCAAATAATCCAGATTTGTTAAGGGCCATGGGTATTAGCAAGGTACTCAGTGTTGGTGAACCAGTCAACTGGACAAAGAACCAAATCGACAGGTGGGGCTTGAAGGATTTGCTTTTCGTCGACCGTGTGCAGGACAACGGCGTGGATCCTTTGATGAAGGAATTCGAACGGTGCCTAGCATTTATTCGTAAGATATTTTATAAAGCTCCTCGAAAACAATGCTGACACTGTTCGCTGCAGAAAAAGGCAAAGAAGATGGCACAGCAACCCTAGTCCATTGCCGCGTTGGGGTCTCTCGCTCAGCAACAATCTGCATAGCAGAGGTCATGGCTTCCCTCAGTCTCTCTTTTCCCCGCGCATAGTAAGATATAATTTCATTTCATAATGTCTTACTTTCCCTCGTAGGGGCTAACATCTATATACAGCTGCTTCGTCCGCGCTCGCCGCCTGAATGTTATCATCCAGCCTCACCTTCGCTTTGCGTACGAACTCCTCAAATGGGATGAGCTCCAGCAGCAAAAGCGCGGTAAACCGATAAAGCGGGAATTGGAGTGGGCGACGATTGCGAGAGAGATTGCGGCAATGAATCGACCTTATGCAAGGTGATCTAGATTCCCCTTTGAGATGTGAAAAGTTAAGAGCTTGATTTTGCTTTTGCTTATACGGACTTTCTGGGAGTTTAATGATCTGCGCGCTTGGGAAAGGGTAATGATCTGTATGATATTATGGATATTCTAATGATAGAAAATCGGGATGGTACGGTAAGAACTACCTTGGTGGGACGGATAGGATTAAGGAGCACTTGGAGCTTGGCTCGAGCCGCGATATTTGAAGTTGCTATCACTTTCTATATTCGCTTTGATTTGCTGATGAGATGGCTGGGTCTTTTACTCCTAACATTCTTAATTATCTAGTGGGGTGGTATACTTTTACATTTGCTCACATGGCTCACATGGTGGGATTGTAGATTTACATTTCTTGTCCCTGGATCTCATCTTTCACTCTCACCCTTCATTAAGTCTTGCCATACTTGTGCGACATCAAACCCGGCCGACTGGATCACCATCAATACCTCAACCTACGACGCTGATCGTACATTTAACCTTCACCCTACAATTAGTGACCAATCAGTCCGGATAGCCTCGGTATTAACTTCGTACTAGACCCAACAAGATGAAGAGTAGCTAATTATGGTTAGCTTGTACTCGTACTGTGGGTCGACTCCGGGTAAGAACGAGCAAACTTGATCATATTAAGATCACGCAAACGAAAATTATTCTTCTTCAACCAATAATGGATTTTATAAGCTTCTGTGACTACACTTTCTTTAGCTCCAATTGATAAGCTGTATCTATATCTACCTTGTACAAATCCAGAGTCTGTGCCCGTTGGGCATAGCCTTTTGTTCCCCTTGGCAAAGGTCTATCGGAATCTGTGAAGAGAACTAGGCCTTTGTTGAATTCTGCATCAATCGGACACAGCTTGTTGGCCTCTTGCAACGTCGGCCAAATCTCTCGGAGTAGCTCCTCTTTGGTATCAGCAGAAGGGAGACGTTCTTTCGTCTCTATAACTAATGCTATGGTTCCGTTGCGTTGTTCGCAGACGACAGCAGCCGCAATACCGGGATGAGCTTGTATCATGCTCTCCATTGGGTTGGGAAGGAACCTATCTGCGTCTATAGAGACTATAAGGTCGTCCATTCTACCGCAGTACAGCCACAAATCAGGCTTCGTTGGGTGCTTCGAGAATAGATCTTGCATTGGATATTCCGTCATATGTGGGAATATTTTGAAAGCACCTTGGCAGGAATCAGTTTTATCATTGCGAAGCACGACGAGCTCGTAATAGTCTTGGCAGACATGGCGGTATCTGTGTGATACCATGGGGTGGAGCTTGATATACCCAAAGTCGTCCGTGTCAGTGACCTCCGTCGGAAGTATGTTTGCTTCAGATGATCCATATAAGGTTGTCAGCGGGGTATACTGGATGATGATGCTTCCAATATGTGATGGGCATGGGGCACCGATATAACTCATGACCTGTAGGCGCCGGAGGTTCTGTAGGTAAGTCGTGTTCTCGCACGTCTGCGGCAAGATCTTGGGGGAGACAAGACATGCTTGAACATTTCCATGGATGATAATTTCGTTCAGAATATCAGCTGTCACTGGGGTTGATCGCGGCGGTGGAAGAACAATGGTAAAGTCGAAGAGAACATTCAGACCAAGTATATTATATGCCCCAGCAGCGATAGATATTGGAGTCAATACTGCTACCCTCAGACCGCGCCATTGCTCATACGGAATCCGCTCTAGAGATGGTAACTTGGCATATGATATTGACTGCTGGGCCATGTGGGCATGCGTTGCGACAATCTTCTTAGGTATACCGGTTGACCCAGAAGTATGTATAACAAAATAGGGATCATCATTAACTTCGGCCAAACTCTTAGAGTTCGTAAATAATTCAGTGGTGTTCTCGCCAAAGTCTTCCTCTTCGAACCAATACTCCACTTCGGGCACTTCTAGGACTCTGATGTTCTCTCTCTCTGCTCGGATGCTTTGTGCCTTGGGTAATGGCGGGGTTGAGTGCATTAGGATCGTACACCCCGTTTCGTCAATAAGCGAAATGTGGGTCGTCGAAGAGGCCGCCGGGTGGCACGTCAACAACTTCTCACACCAATTCCATCAGTCTCTCCCTTACATAGAGCAATGGTACTCCCGAGCAACAAACTCGGAAGCAAAGTTCTCACCTTCCTTCCTGCTTTCGAGGCCGCCAGCACGAATATCATGTACCGAAGATCTTGAGGCCCCACATAGTGTACTGTCTCGAAGCGAGCTTTGCCTTCTCTCCCCAATTTCTGTACCATGTACCGTGCGGCTTTGTTCACTGCCTTTGCAAATTTTGCATACGTAATGTCACGATACCCATCTTCAATTCTTGCGTTGTTACGAGGGATGGAGGCAAAAAGATGATTTGGAAAACGGGCGGCAATATCGTCGAAGAGTGCTGGAAAGGGAACTTTCTCGCAAGAGCGTCGAAAATACTCCGCGATAGTCAGTCCTTTAGTCATCTCTGCCCGTAGTGTCTATTGACGGCGAAGAGACCAAAGAAGGATACCAACGAAAGTAGAGCTATGAACAGGGGAGAGAATAGTGTGAAAGCTAGAAGGCTAACGCCCTTGTGAGTTTCACTACTGTGACTGGGAAAGAGCTTCTTTATATAAATACGATTTTAGGCCGAAGCTTGTGCCGCGAGCGCGCAGCGGCTGTTGAGCTCTATTCTGATTAGTAAATGAGAGCTTTCAAGTTAATTTTACGTCGCCTCTACGTCGCCTCTCGGTTCAAATCCCTCGAATTAGGCCTCTATCCGATAATCTTCGACTCCTTCAGATGGAATCGGAACAGTCACCCTATATTACACGAGCCATTTCCATACCGTCCCAGTCTATAGGTAAAAGATGAGCATGCTATCTACTTTACTACTCAAGAACGCCGCGCCGAAGTTCAAGACCTTCTAAAACCTGGTTCGGTCTAACAAAACGATATCACGCTCCGGATCGAAGGCGCTTTGACTTGTAGATATCGTCGTTCTCACCTGAATCCCGGTTTTTCCATTGGAATCGACTCCTCCACTCGCTCTATGTATTCGCTGTGGGTTCGCTTTTGTCTGCCCGTAGGGAGTTCTCCAATTCAAATTCTTCGGACGAAAGCGAAGGAGAGGACGAAAGGTGGGAAGACAGGCGGATATGACGCCAAAACAGGGTTCCAATGATGTCCAGATCACCGTTTCGTTCATGGCCCCTTAATATTGCAGATAATAAAGGTTAGCTTTGGTCGAGAAACAGATTCGGGCGGTACCTAGGGCTCCGTACAAGTGAAATCGGGATCGTCGACTTTGAACTGCGCGGCCAGGCGAATGCAACTGGAAACCACAACGCTAGGAACGTTCAGAACTTGTCAAAAGCAGATGTTTCTTAAGGAAGGAAGCTAGTCAAACTCACAAGCTTCCCAAAAAAAATATGATTGAGAGCGAAATCTTTTGGGGCCTTGTTGTATTCAGACGCCATATCATGCGAATCGGAAGGACAAGGATAATGATATCAGTGGCAATGTTAGGCACAGCGTTGCCAATGAAAAACGTCTTGCTATTGATGCAGTCTGGATGGACCGTCTTATCCCAGAAACCGTATATGGGTTTACAAGAGAAAATTGACACAAGTACGACAGCGATCCACCACGCAGCCACTAGGCCCGCAACGGCGGAGGAGATCAATCTGAAGTCCGGCGTTGCGAAGACACGGCGGTAGAATGCTAGGACCGAGAACTTGATGGTGACTATCGTGGAGGCGTAAATCAGCTCGTACGCGAACAAACACTGATGCCAATCAATATTCTTGGATGCATAGTTTGGGATCGATAGTACGAACTTTAAGATAGGGTGCGTAGTTCTTCGGTGGGACCGCAGCCACGTGCTTGCCTGACCCAAGTTCCACCACTGCGATCCATGAGCTCTTTGCATCAGAAAGAGTGAATAATGCCGGGATAATACTTTTGCAAGAGAGCGTAAAGCAGCCCAACGTGAGGCACTAACTCCATACTTTCAGAAAGCGGCCAAGATTCGGAGGAATAGGACAGAAGGAGGGAGAAAGAGGTTGCAGCAATGAAGATTAGGGTATAAGGGTCAAGCTCACCAAACTAACCACGCTCAAATAGTCATCAGCCTCATACCGTAGCTTTTGTACCCTCCTTGCTAACAATCGTAAGACTACTGCTACTAGCGCTAAGATCGCGAAAAGAATAATCACACCCAGCGTCGGCTTTTGCTGGCTCTCATATAAATCGCCTCCTGCTCCACTAAAAGATGTGGAAGCCATGTTCTTGTAAGTTGAGGAAGAAACCAACAAAGATTGTGGAAAAGACTAATGACCCGACCATATTTTGTCATTAGCAAAAAGGTGGGCAGTTATGCTGATTATGTCACGTTTGGGTGTGAGGTTGATTCGAATTTGCTGTATTTCGTTCTGTCATTTGATTCTTGTGGCACGTTTTCGTCAGCCGTGCATCCATATTGTTGCTGACAATGTGCATTGCCGATCTTTCTTACACGCGTCAGAAACTCTGCATGCAATCCTTTAAGGTTAGAAGTGTGCTTCCTTCCGGACCATTCGGGCAGCCACGGCGGCATTTTAGGGAATTCGACACGAGACACTGGGGTATGAGGCGCGAGCTTATTGTAGCTTCGAAGCTGCAATTTTTGATTCCCTTGTCTGTTTCTGCAATTCCATTGGTTTTGGTGAGAAAAGACGACCACTCTTTCCAACCTTTCCCTTATCTCCTATAAGAAGAAAAGGTAACCGTCGTCGCCACTTCTCGCAGTTATTTCTACTATAAGCCTCTTTTACTTACTCTTCCACCATCCCTCTCGCCAAATCTTACCTTTAGGTGCCTCTCTACTCGCCCCCATTATTTATACCCATACACCATTTCTATCTCTGTCACAATTTATGTTCCAGCGAGCAGGGAAACCCACTCCTTTTTTTTCCCCATGGCGCGTGGCACAACTTCTCCTGTTGGGACGGCGTCCGCTCCAAAAGTACTCCTAGCCTTCGGTGACCGTTGACCTCCCCAGCGTCGGATGCAATCCGCCAGTCACGACCCATCTGGGAGTCACGGCCATTGTTCGCAAACTACTTGAACGATCAATTGTCTCGGAGTGCAAAGATGTTGTGCTGATCATGCATTCCTATGGCGGCGTTGCCGGCGGAGGGGCTGTCAGCAGACTAGAAAAGACCGCAAGGCAGGAGGCGGGCATGGAAGAGGGCGTGATTGCTTGTGTGTTCCTCGCGGCGTTCTTGGTTTCCAAGGGCTGGGGTCTGCTCGGCATGTTCGACAATCAATTCCCGCCGTATCTCGCCGTTGACCCTCAGGATGAGAAATCCCTGGTTATCATCCATCCGACCGAGGCTTTCTACAACGATGTTCCAGCCGACATCTCCACGCCATGGATAACCTCGATGCGGCCCCAGTCGTACGCATCGTTCCAAGCGCCCGTGGAATTGGTGTGCTGGGAAAGCGGCTTGGTGCCTTGCACATATGTGATGTGCGACAGCGACAGTGGCGTTTACCCGCCACTTCAGGAGTCGATGGTAAAAGAAGTCAGTGAGGACGGCAGGCCGTGGATCAAGTCAAGCTACAGCGTATGGCTGAGCCAGCCTAAGGCGGTGGTGGAGGCGGGCCCGCAGGCGGCTAGCGAAGAGGTGTCGGCGGCACGATGGGTGATGATTCAAAGCCTGGGTTGATATTTTCTTCTGCATGGTCCGTCGGAGCGGGTGGTGGGAATAAATTCTGTCTGTAGGGTCGGTGTTGAGTACCGTGAATCAGTCATCAATTATACACATAGCAATTTATGGAAAGCCGTTGGCCGAATGAAAACCCCACTCAATACAGTTCATACATGGCATACCACTTCACGTGTAAGGTAACCTATAGGGTACTTTCATGCAACCTCCGTCCCATCTCATATCGAACCCGCATTAGCCTACATAAGCATCCTCCATGCCGTGTAACCCCGGCGTGGCGGAGTAAAATCCGACCTATCAAACGCCGCCGGTTGGGCCTCTATAACTTACTTGCATAAGGTATGCGGGTCAAAGAACGCCTACATAGTACAAACTGTTCGGCCGAGCGTAATTCCTGCTAGATTATTGCTCACTTACAGCGCCAATTCCGGGCGTTGGTGGAAGAAGCTAGACGTGCAGAAAGGAGGATGTTTTGATCAAAAGGATATGTGCTGCTGCTGCTGCTGTGTGTTGCTTGTGGAAAGAGGGTGTGTGTATTATTCGTGCTATGTAAGGTAGGGCGAAGCAAGCTATGACGGGTTGGAACTGCTCAGAGGGAAATGGTGGAATTGATGAAGTTCACTGGAAGGATACGACACGAGTAAGATTACTTTACTACGTATGGCCCCGCGATATCGTGATAGGAAGCAAAGCCGAGGTTTGCCGAGGCCCAATGGGGTTCCATCGCTGTCTCATGCCAAACCCATCGCAAAATCTTCTCTATCAGGTAACCATCGCGCCAGCATGATTTTTCACGAGGGGCTCTACAGTCTTGGGCGGGGCTTGCCGTCCGTCTCTCACGTCATGAGAGAGAGATGTTGTACAGCTGTTGCGAACGGGAGCGAAGGGCGGTAGAAATGAGTCCGGCAGATCCGTACGCTGCAAGATACTCCATCATCACGCTACCGAGATGCACCCCTAGAAGCATCGCCTGCTTGCTCTCTGGCGATTGCCCCACTAACATCGAGTTCTACGGCTAGAAGCATGTGTATACACATGGCTACGTACTAATACTTCTAACATGCATCCAACAATCGAGGTATCTTCCTCCTCCTCAGATGGCTACGGCCTGCTCCGTACATATGTCTCGTCTACAAGGTCAATCAGACCGCTCTATGGTCGGCCTTTCTTCTGTAACTAACCCTCGCTGCCAGATTAAACGCGCAGCACTATCTGTGGAAAGAGGCCGTTGGACACAATATTCATCCGCGTATCCCAATCAAGAACGAAAGCGATGTAAGAATCGCGGATGTGGGAACAGGTACTGGGTATTTAATACAGCCCTCTTTTCTCTCTCCTTGCAAAGCCCCTGTTCCTAAACTCAACGGATTGATTAACGACGAGATAGCATCTGGCTTACCGACACACACCGTGAGTTCCCTCTAGCACAAATCGACGGGTTCGACATCTCCTTGGCTCAATGCCCACCTCAAGAGTGGCTGCCCAAAAACACGTCGATACGAAATCTTGATATTCTTTCGCCGCTCCCGGATGACCTAGTCGGTGTTTACGATATCGTGCACGTTCGACTGTTCCTTGTCGTGGTCCAGAACAACGACCCAATACCAACCTTGCGGAATTTGTTGAATATGCTGAGTTTGCCTCCCCCTCGAGAGCCTTGACACTGCCGTCTCTGAACTTTTCCAGTCTCCACGCGCTGAACTTCCTTCACTGATTCTTATGGTTACCTATCAACAGAGCCAGGCGGCTACTTACAGTGGGCTGAGCACAACTTAAGCACCATGTCCGTCACGGTAACTGCGGCGGAAAGAAAGAGCAGTGCCATGCAAGAAATGCTACATATAATCCAGACGTGTGGATTTGGAAGGTACGCCAAGTTTGGATATGTTTCTGCCGATATCCATCTTATGCTGATGTTTGACAAAAGCTGGATCCCGCGTCTCTCAGAAACATTTCGAGAGCAAGGTCTGCTTGAAGCTCAGGCAGACAAGTATCCCATCGCACCGGACACTAGGTTGTTTTGGACGCAAATGCAGTTCAATTCGACCGAAGAGTTTAGTATTGTTGCCTTGGACAACAGCAGTCCTGAGGCAAGGGGACCGCAGTGTCGCAAGGTAATAAAAGAGGCCGTCGAAGAGTCGAGAGAGGGTGTCGCTCTGAATTTTATGTTGGAGGTGACAGTTGGTAGAAAGTCTCTGTAGGATGATAGAAAAGAGCATTAGTCGAACGGAAGTGTCTTTTGAATTAGAGCAGTTAGATGAGATAATGATTGATGAGGTGTGTGAGCCTTTGACAGAATATAGAGATTTAGTCTAGGTAGTAAATCTACTACTCTTAGTCGGCTCTGAACGATTGATGCAGGGCTCCGCACACGCCCCAAAGCAAATCGGGGTGTGGCCTGCTACTACTACTGCATGATTACATACAGGCTAAGGTAGCCTACTTTATTCCGTAACGTCAGTCCCAGCTCTTCTCAATGAATATCCGTTGATTTCGCATTGAGGCTCCATCTGCTCAAGCAGTGGGCCCGTCCTACAGCATATGATTATCTTTACCATTAACACGCTCGAAAATGTCAAAAGAAACCCAAAGCCCACAGTCCTCAGACATCACCGACCTAACAGCCCGCCTCTCATCCCTAACGCCCTCACTCTCCACCCTCACCGACGAGGCCGCGCGCTCAAGACTCCTCCACGCCGCCCGCCAAGTCGTCCTCGAACTCGAGAAACCGGAAGAAAAACTCATTAGCCTCGCAAAAGCAGTACGTTAAATAATATTCTTTCATCAATATCCATTCCTAACAAGGAAAAACAACAATCCTTAAGAACGAAAAATCCAGAAGAGGAATGAGCCCTGACGATTAACGCCACCCTGTTCATCAGCCCGTTGGTCATGCAGTACTTCGATTCGCGTTCAATGTCAGCCTGTTTGAAAAGACCAGCGATGGAACGACGGTGACGTTGAATGAGCTAGCGACGGCGTGTGGGGTCGAGAGGTTGTTACTCAGTAGGTGGCGATTTTGGGGCGGCACAGGCTGGCGAATAGCATAGCTGCTGAAATTTGGGGATTTAAAGAGTTGTGTTCGGGGGTTTTGAGGAAAGGGAGGCGCTGATCTGCGGGGAATATAGTACGGATGATGCGCACGCTCACCTGCCTGGAGATTTTCAGCGAGGACGAACCGGGCGTGTACGCGCATACTGCACTTTCGAAAGCGCTGGTGAACCCCAAAGTACGGGCGATTATCAGGGGCATGTGAGTCCTGCCCCAAGCCAACCAGTATCCCCCTTTCTTATACACACCAAAAAAAACCAAAAACCCCCACCCGTTTGTAAGCTACAACAACAACATCACCGCACGCACATTTCCATCACTAACTCCCGCTTTCTCCCTCTTTTCAAAAAAAGGTCAGAAACCGCAACCATAATGCCCCATCTCCCCTCCTACCTCGCCTCCACCCACTACCGCAACCCCTCCGACCCCGAAAACTCCTTCTTCGGCTACGCAAACAACACCTCGCAAAACATGTTCGAATGGCTCGAGACCCGCCCGGAGCAGCTCCGCATCTTTACCGAGTACCAGTCTGCGACCGCTGAACTTTCTCTATATAGCTTACGCCCGCTGCTGGAGGAGTTTCTGAGCAAAGATGTGGATGGGGATGGCGATGGAGAGGTGGAGCGGCCGGTGCTCTTTGTAGATGTGGGTGGGGGCAGGGGAACGACGCTGAGGGAGGTATGTAGGAGTTTACAGCCATTGAAGGGGAGGGTTGTGCTGCAGGATTTGCTAAAGGTGGTGGAGGGCGTCGAGGGGGCGGAGGCGGATGAGGTGGAGGTGATGGCGCATGATTTTTTGAAGAAGCAGCCTGTTAAAGGTATGTTTTGTGTCCTGTCTTTCTTCCTCTCTTTTTTCTCCCTCCCCCTACCCCCATATTTTCTCGCCTTTCCACACTTCCCCCCGTCCACCCCAACAACCAACGA
>JAABUO010007108.1_pt1 | contig 12810 bp, 7 predicted proteins | sample 5559291 | NCBI WGS metagenome assembly JAABUO01 (sample SAMN10711878, study PRJNA513372) | rock metagenome | isolation source: Antarctica rocks | place: Antarctica: Victoria Land, Finger Mt sud
GCGGCGTTGGTGAGCACCGCGCAGCCGTAGGAGTGGCCGACGGCGAGAACCGGGCCGGGGATCTGGCGGAGCAGGCTGGCGATGTAGGCAGCGTCGATGGAGATGCCGCGCAGTGGATTCGCGGGGGCCGTCACCGGTACCCCGCCCGCCTGCAGCAGCTCAATCACGCCATTCCAGCTTGACGCATCGGCGAATGCGCCGTGGACGAGGGCGACGGTGGGCCCGACGTGCGCTGTGTTCTCCGACATGACATCCTCCTTGTCGTGCGCTTGCGGATGACGTGGGTCGATAGAACGGGCGGTTTCGATCGGCCTGAGGACCGCCCGTGCGGCGCCGGAACCTTGATCCATGCGGCGCCCCACTGGCAGGGATCACGCGCTACGCTCCAGGAGGCGTTCATCGCTGCGCACGAACGCCAACAGGTCGGCGTTGAGCCGATCCTGGAGCGTCGTGGGCAGGCCGTGCGGCGCGCCTTCGTACACCTTGAGTGTCGCCTGGGGCGCGATTGTCGCCGAGCGTCGCGCCGCCGCGCCGATCGGCACGATCTGGTCGTCGTCGCCATGGATGATCAGGGTCGGCACATCAATGCGCTTGAGATCCTCGGTGAGGTCCGTCTCGGAGAAGACCTTGATGCAGTCATAGGCGCCCGTGATACCGGCCATCATGCCTTGCAGCCAGAACGACTCGCGCACACCCTCGGACACCCGCGCGCCCGGGCGGTTGTAGCCATAGAAGGGCAGCGACAGATCGCGGAAGTACTGGGCACGGTTGTCGCGCGTGCCCGTGCGGATCGCGTCGAAGACCTCAATCGGCGTCCCGTCCGGGTTGGCGTCTGTCTTGAGCATCAGTGGCGGGATGGCGCTGATGAGCACCGCTCTGGCGACGCGCCCTGTGCCATGCCGTCCGATATACCGGGTCACCTCGCCGCCGCCGGTCGAATGCCCGATCAGCACGGCGTCGCGCAGGTCCAGCGCCTCAAACAGCGCCGCGAGATCGTCGGCGTAGGTGTCCATGTCGTTGCCGGCCCAGGTCTGATCCGAACGCCCGTGGCCACGCCGGTCGTGCGCGATGACCCGGTAGCCGCGCTGTCCGAGGAACAGCATCTGGGCGTCCCAAGCGTCCGCGCTCAACGGCCAGCCGTGGCTAAACACGACGGGCTGCCCGGCGCCCCAATCCTTGTAGTAGAGCTTGACGCTGGTGGAGTTCTCTGTGCCAACGGTGATGTACGCCATCTGTCTATCCTCCCTATGTATGTGAGCGTGTGAACAAGTCTGCCAATTGCGTTTCTTGCGCTTCTTGCGCTTCTGTACGATCTCCAGCCCATCGACCTGCTGTTCCCGCTCCCGGCGCAGCGCCGCGCGGCGCGTGCCGGGGGCAATGGCGGAACAACGGCGTCGCGGACACGCGTCTCAGATATGATCTATGGAATGTCCGCCTGTGCCCGCGTAGGATCGGTTGCGGTCACGGGTGCGACGGGCGGCGCTCGCGTTCGCGACACCAGCCGCAGCCGGGGGCCGTTAGACGTGCGCGGCCGCTCTGAGGATGAGGTCGGCCACGGCGTCCGGCTGCGAGACCGGCAGCGCGTGCGCGGCGCCCTTGATCTCCACGGTCTCGCGGGCCTTGGCGCGCTCGGCCATGAAGCGATGGACCGCCGCGGAGATATTCTTGTCGAACTCCGCGTACACGAACCAGGACGGAATCGACGCCCACGCCGGCGGCCCCGTGCGCTCCGTCAACGTGACGTCGCGAAGCGGCCGCTGGGTGGCGGCATCCACCATGGCCTCGGCGAGCGGCACGTCGGCCATGAACTGCTGATGGTACTTGTCCTGCTTGATGTAGAGGTCGTGGCTGCCGTCGCTCAGCGGGACGCTCATCAGGTTGCTGACCAGCGTGCTCCCCGGGAACCGCCCCGTCAAGTCGCCGAGGGTCTCGCCCTCCGCCGGAGCATAGCCCGACACGAACACGAGCGACGTGACGTTGGCGTGGCCACGGGCCGCGGCGGAGATGATCGCGCCGCCATAGGAGTGACCGACCAGCACGAGGGGGCCGGGGGTCGAGCGCACGATGTCGGCGACGAACGCCGCGTCGCTCGCGATGCTGCGGAGCGGGTTCGCCGCGGCGATGGCGGTGTAGCCCTGCTCCTGCAGGCGGTGAATCGAGCCGTTCCAGCTGGCCGACTCGGCGAACGCTCCGTGAACCAGGACGATTGTCGGTTTCGTGCTCATCTTCTCCCTCCTCGTGACAGCAGTGGCTGCCTGTGCAATGGTTATTGGTGCTGTGGACCCGACGGCGGATACGGCGAGCGCTGTCCCTGCCCCGGCTCCGATCCGGCGCAACAGAGCGCCTCTGGTCAGCGACGGTGTGGACATTGCTGTATCCCGTGGCCCGTTGTGATCGTCCATCGATGTCCTCCACGTACGTTGGTGGGTAACGCCGGTTCAGCGTCGGTGGTGACAGCCACGCCGTTCGCGTCCTGAAGGAAAACTCCCCGTCGCACGCTGGCCGCAAGATGGCCCGTCGTGTCCCGCTCCTCCCATCGCCATCCCGCCGGCGGGGACTGCGGGCCGGTCGGGCTGGAGCCATCCGGGACGTCAGCAGGGCAAACCTGATCTAGCGCCGTCGCTACAGACGTGGTCACGGGTGGCCTCTTGCTGCTCTCCTCCGGTGATGTACGCCACCTGTCTATCCTCCCTATGTGTGTGAACAAGTCTGCCAATTGCGCTTCTTGCGCTTCTTGCCCTGCGGACGACGTGTCGCGGGGACCGGCCGTGCTCACGACGCGGTCTACCCCTAGGACGGGCGCTCGACGTGCGCGGCCGCTCTGAGGATGAGGTCGGCCACGGCGTCCGGCTGCGAGACCGGCAGCGCGTGCGCGGCGCCCTTGATTTCCACGACCTCGCGCGCTTTGGCGCGTCCCGCCATCCAGCGGTGGACCGCCGCGGGAATATTCTTGTCGAACTCCGCGTACATGAACCAGGATGGCAGCGCCCTCCACCCCGCCGCGCCCGCCGGCTCATTAAACGCAAAGTCCCGAATCGGCCGCTGGGTCACGGCGCCCAGGGTTGCCACGGCTATCGGCACATCGGCCATGAACTGCTGATGGTATTTGTCTTGCCGGATGTAGAGGTCGTTGCTGCCGTCGGCCAGCGGCACGCTGATCAGCGTGGGGGTCAGGGTGCTGCCGGGGTAACGCCCCACCAACGCCCCGAGCTTCTCGCCCGGCTCCGGGGCCAATCCCGACACAAACACCAGCGCTTTGACGTTGGCATTCTCCGCACTCGCACTGCTGATGATCGCGCCGCCGTAGGAGTGGCCGACCAGCACCACGGGTCCCTTGATCGACTTCACGATGGCGGAGACGAACGTCGTATCGCCGGCGATGCTACGCAGCGGGACCGCTGCGGCGATCGTGGGAAAGCCCTGTTCCACCAAGCGGTCGATCGAACCGTTCCAACTAGCGGACTCGGCGAACGCGCCGTGGACCAGGATGATCGTCGGTTTGGTACTCATGGTCGTCCTCCGTGCGGCGGCCGTGGCCGCCTGTGCAACGGGTGCGTGCGGCAGCGACGCGAGAGCGGAGGCGGCCAGCGCCGCCCCTGCCCCCCGTCCAGCCCGGCGCAACAGCACGCCCCTGGTCAGCGTCGGTGCGGGCATCGCCGTGCCCCGTGGTGCGTTGTGATCGTCCATCGATTCCCTCCAATACGCCTATGGTCGACACTAGCTCAGTGTCGGTGACAATGGCCGCATCGCTAGCGCTCAAGGGAAACCCCCTGTCATGCCTCGGCGGGCGACGGTCTATCGTGCCCGGTGTCTCTCATCGCCGTCCCGTCGGCGGGGACCGTGGACCGGTCGGGCTGGAGCCACCCGGGGCGCCAGCGGGGCAAAGCCAACCTGGCGCCGTCGCTACAGACGTGGTCATGGGTGGTCTCCTGCTGCTCTACTCAGTCGTCCGGATCGCCGGCGGTTTCGCTTGCTACCTTGCGCTCACCGGCGCCCGCTCCCCTGGCCGCAGCCATGATCGCTTCGGCCACCTCGGCCGGGTGCGAGACCGGCGAGGCATGGCTGGCCCCCCGCACGGTGGTCGTGGTGGCGCCCATGCGCGCCGCCAGCGCGCGCTCGGCGTCGGGATTGACCATGCGGTCGTCTTCGGAGACGAGGTACCACGACGGCAGTGTCCGCCAGGCCGGCACGCCCACCGGCGCGCTCAAGGCCACGTCCGCGACGGCCCGTTGCGTCACCGCCAGCGCCCGCGCCTCCGCCGGATCGACATCCTGCATGAAGACCTGCGGATAGGCGACCGGGTCGATACGCAGGTAGCCGGGGCGATCGTCGGGGACGAGGTACTCGAAGCCGGGCGCCCGCGGGAAGCCGGCCGCGGCTGTCAAGACGGACTCCCCCTCGGCGGGCGCGAAGGCCGCGACGTAGACCAGACCGATCACATGCGGCGCCCCAACCCCCGCCTCGCCAACCACCGCGCCCCCGTAGCAATGGCCCACCAGGACCGTGGGGTCGGCGTGCGCCGCCAGGACACCCCGGGTGACGGCAACGTCGGCGGCCAGGGTGGCTAGATCGAGCTGCACGGCCAGGACGGGGTGACCCGCGGCCTGCAAGAGCTGGATCACCCCGGTCCAACTCGACGCATCGGCCCATGCCCCATGCACGAGCGCGACCGTCGGCTTTGCACGCGCCTGCACTGAACTCCTCCTTCTCGTTACGGTGTGGGCACGACTCCGAAACTGAACTGCGCGGGCTCGACGGGCGAGGCGGTGAGGACGCCGCCGCACGCGGCGAGACCGCCCTGGCCGGTCCAGACGATCGTGGACGCGGACGCGTTCGGCGGCGTGATCCGCACGAAGGCGGCTGTCGGACAGGTCTGGCCCTGCGTCGGGATGCGGGTCCAGGTTAGGGCGACGTAGGCGTCGGCCCCTGTGGCGAGCCGGCGGGGCGGGGTCGCGGCGTCGCCCCACCGCAGGGAGGTGGGCAGCCCCCGATAGGCGCCGTCGAGCAGCTGCACGCCGGGGTAGCCATAGAGCGTGCAGGCCTGCCCCGCACGATTATGGACGAGGAAGATCAGGCTGGCGCGCCCCGCCGCGCCCGTGCCATAGTCGGGCGCGAGGGCGAGCTGCGGCGTCTGGCAATTGGCCACGGCGGCGGGACGGGGCGGCGGCGCGGCGTGCGCCCCATCACCCTGGCCTACCGCGAGCGCGGCCAGCGCGGCTAGCGCGCCCAGACCAATGGACACCGTTCGCTTTGTCATGTCGGAAACCTCTTTCTGTCACTGCTCGGACGCTTCCGGCCTGTCCGCCTGGAGAGACCGCTGGGTGTCGGTCGAGATCTGGGGGCGCCGTTGCGGCTGTCACGGCCCGGTCTCTCTTCGAGAAAATCTCGCTGACGCCGACGACGATCTCTTGATCGTGGCGCGCCTGCCGCCTGCCCTCCTTCTCCTTTCACTCTAGAGGTTGGCGAGCGCCGTGTCAGTAGGACTCACCTTCCATTTGCACGTCCGGTCACCTTACATTTGCACGTCCAACTATCCTCCCTAGCGTCGCCCCAGGTCAGGACAGGGGCGGTCATGGGCGCAGGCGCTGGGCGTGGTCGTGGGCGCGGGCCGGCCTCCGCCGTGACCATAGTCGCACACGCCGGGCTGGCGCAGTCACGGCTAGCACGGCGACGTCCGGCTCGTGACAGCGGCCCGCCAGCCGTGCTACACTGGGCGCACCGGGCAGCGGTCCCGCGTGCGCTATGGTGTCGCGCATGGTCGTCGTGCCCGGGAAGACGCGGTCCCCCTATGCGGGGCGCCGCGGACTGCGCGAGCACTGGAGCCAGCCATGCCCTCCAGCAATTTTGACGACGGACGTGACTACGGCTTCGCCGACCAAGCGGTGGCCCTGCGCAAGCGGGCCGGCCTGACGCAGCGCGAACTGGGCGCCCTCCTGGGTGTGAGCGAGAAGGCCATCGGGGCGTGGGAGGCCGGCCTCACCTATCCCGGGGCCGAGCGCCTCCAGCCTCTCATCGCCCTCTATCTGGCGCGCGCCGCGTTCGGGGCTGGACGCGAGCAGGAGGAGGCTGCGGCGCTGTGGGAGAGCGTGCGCGCGCGTGCGCCGCGGCGCACGCCGGCCTTCGATGCGCACTGGTTCGCTGCCCTGCAGGGCGGGGAGCGGAGGGCCATTGCGCCGCTGGATCCGCCGTCCCCGCCCCCTACCGTTGATGCACAGCCGCGCCGGCACGACTGGGGGGAGGTCCCGGCGGCGCCGGTCATGCGGGGACGCACCGCGGAGTTGGCGACCCTGGCCGCGTGGGTGCGGTCGGAGGGCTGCCGCGTGGCGCAGGTGCTCGGCCCGGGCGGGATCGGTAAAACGACCCTGGCGGCCCAGGCGGCCCGCGACCTCGCCCCCGCGTTCGCGGCCGTCTCCTGGCGCAGCCTGCGCAACGCGCCCCCGCCCGAGGAGTGGCTGGCCGGGGCCATCGCCACCCTCTCGGGGGGGCAGGGCGTCGTCCCCGAGCGGCTCGAGGCGCGGCTGGCGCTGCTGCTGGAGTTGCTGCGGGAGCGGCGGGCGCTGCTGGTGCTGGACAACCTGGAGGCCGTGCTGGAGCCGGGCGCGCCCACCGTGCGCTACCGGGCGGGCTACGCGGGCTACGGGGAGGCGCTGGCGCGCCTGGCCGAGAGCGCGCACGCGGGCTGCCTGCTGCTGACCAGTCGCGAGCAGCCGCTGGGAGCGGACGAGGGGGCGGTGCGCGCGCTGCACCTGGGGGGGCTGGGGGTGGAGGAGGGCCGGGCGTTGCTGAGCAGTCGGCATCTCAGTGGCGACGAGGCGGCGTGGCTGGGGCTGGTGGAGCGCTACGGCGGCAACCCGCTGGCGCTGCGCGCGGTGGGCGAGACCATCACCATGGTCTTCGGGGGCGAGATCGCGGCCTTCCTGGTCCAGGAGACGGCCGTCTTCGGGGGCATCCGGCAGCTCCTCGACGCGCAGGTGGGACGTTTGTCCGCGCTCGAACGCGCGATTCTGACCGTGCTGGCGGTGGAGCGGGAGCCGCTGGGGTTCGCAGAGATCGTGGCCGCCCTGGGGCCGGGGATGGACCGGGCCGAGGCGGTGGAGGCGGTAGAGGCGCTGCGGCGGCGCTCGCTGCTGGAGTGGGGGGCGGGCGGCGCGTTCACCGTACAGCCGGTGGTGCTCGAATACGTGACCGTGCGCCTGATCGAGGCGGTGGCGGACGAGCTCGCGGCGGGGGAGCCGGGGTTGCTGGGCCGTGTGCCGTTGGTCAAGGCGACGGCCAAGGACTACGTGCGGCGCAGCCAGGAGCGGCTGATCGCGCAGCCACTGATAGAACGCCTGCGCGGTCACATGGGCAGCGGGGCGGCGGTGGAGGCGCGGCTACTGGCCTTGCTGGAGGGGTGGCGCGGCCGCCCGACGGACGAGCAGGGCTACGGGCCGGGCAACGCGGTCAACCTGCTGCGGCTGCTACGGGGCGACCTACGGGGCCTGGACCTCTCGCGCCTGATCATCCGGCACGCCTATCTCCAGGGGGTCGAGGCGCAGGACGCGAGCCTGGCCGGCGCCCACCTCTCCGAGGCCGCCCTGGATGAGGTCTTCACCTATCCCTCGTCAGTCGCGCTCACCGCCGATGGCACGTTCTTGGTGATGGGGACGTCCTCGGGCGAAGTGACGGTGCGACGTGTCGCGGACCGCGCGCTATTGATCGCGGTGCGGGGGCACACTGGCCCCATACTAGGTGTGGCGTTGAGCCGCGACGGGCACCTACTCGCCAGCAGCGGCTACGACGGGATAGTCAAGCTATGGCAGGCGTCGAGCGGGGCGCTACTGGCCAGTCTGCAGGGACATAGTGGCATGGTCCGCGGTGTGGCGCTTACGGCCGATGGGCGTCTGTTAGCGAGCGGTGGCCAGGATGGCACGGTCAAGGTGTGGGACACCAGGACTAGGCGGCTGCGCGCAACCTTTGAGGGGCACACGGGCGTGGTGTGGGGCGTGTCGCTCTCGGCGGATGGGCGACTGCTGGCAAGCGGTGGTCAGGACGGGACCATCAAGCTATGGGATGTACAAGCTGGGCGCTTGCTCACCATCCTAGAGGGACATGCCGACGTGGTCCAAGATGTGTCGCTCTCGGCGGACGGGCGGCTACTGGCCAGCGGTGGTCGGGATGGGACGGTCCAGGTGTGGGACACACAGGCTGGCCGACCGCTCACGACCCTACAGGGGCACGTAGGCGGGGTCTGGTGTGTCACATTGAGTGCGGATGGGCGGCTGCTGGCCAGCGGCGGCTACGACCGTACCGTTAGGGTATGGGAGACAGAACATGGGCAACCGCTGGCCACCCTGCAAGGGCACGGTGGCCCCATCCAGGCCGTGGCGCTCTCGCAGGATGGCCAGCTCCTGGCCAGCGGCGCTGAGGACGGGACGGCCACGTTATGGGAGACGGCGAGTGGGCAACTACTCGCCACCGTACAGGGCCAAACGGGCGGCGTCTGGGGCATGGCCTTCTCGGCGGACGGGCGGCTGCTGGCCAGCGGCGGTCAGGATGGAACCGTCAAGCTGTGGGACGCAGCAGCCGGGCAACTCCTAACCACGTTGCGGGGACACGCCAGCGTGGTCCGAAACGTGACGCTCTCGGCTGATGGGAGACTCCTGGCGAGCGGCAGCTGGGACGAGACCATTAAGCTGTGGGATACGGCGGTTGGGCAGCTACTTGTTACCTTGCCGGGGCACCGCGGGGGAGTCCCGGACGTAGCACTCTCGGCACATGGGCGGCTGCTGGCCAGCGGCGGCCAGGACGGGACGGTCAAACTGTGGGACACAACGAGCGGGAAACTATTGGCCACGTTGGACGGGCACGGCGGCATGGTCCGCAGTGTGGCGCTCTCGGCGGATGGGCAGCTCCTGGCCAGTAGCAGTTGGGACGGGACAGCCAGGCTATGGACCACGCAGGCCAGCGGACGATTGCTGGCAACCCTGGAGGGGAGTGCCGGCAAGGTGTGGTGTGTGGCGCTGAGTAGGGACGGACGGTTGGCCGCGGGAGGCGGTGCTGACGGCGTAATCCGGCTGTGGGATACCGCGAACGGGCGGCTCCTCACGCACCTGGACGGACATGCCACTGATATCAATCACGTCGCGCTCTCAGCGGACGGGCAGCTGCTGGCCAGTAAAAGTTGGGATGGGACAATCCGGCTGTGGGACACGGGAAGCGGCCGGCCGCTGGTGACCCTGGAGGGGCATGCCGTGATAACCCGCAGCGTGGCGCTCTCGGCCAACGGGCGGCTGCTGGCCAGCGGGGGCTACGACGGGACGATCACGCTGTGGGAGGCTGCCAGCGGCGGATGGTTGCGTAGCCTGCGTGGAGATCACCGCTATGAACGGATGGATATCACGGGCCTGACCGGCGTGACCGAGGCCCAGCGGACGGCGCTCGATGCGCTAGGCGCCGTTGAGCAGGCACGGGCGCCGGTCACTCCACTCCCGTTGGCCGCGGCGCCCCACCCGTCGTCGACCGTGAAGATCACGGCATCAACGCCAAGGGTGGAGCCGGTCGTCGCGCGTCCATCGCCACGGCCGCCGACCAACGTGCTCCCGGCTCGCACCTCGTTCATCGGCCACGCCGCGGACCTGACGGACCTGGCGCGGGTCCTGGACCCCGTGACGGGAGCCGGTGCGCGCCTGCTCACGCTGAGTGGGATGGCCGGCTGCGGCAAGACACGCCTCGCCCTGGCCGTGGCGGAGGCGCTGCGCGACGCCTACGCGGATGGCGTCTGGTTGGTCGCGTTGGCGCCCCTGACGGCGAGTCCATCGACGGATCCCACGGCGGTGGCGGGTGCGGTCGTGACCGCCCTGGACCTGCGCGAGCAGCCGGGGCAGGCGTTGCTAGATACGCTGATCGCGTACCTACAGACCCGGCGTCTGCTGCTGGTCCTGGACAACTGCGAGCATGTGGTGGTGGCCTGCGCCGCGCTGACCGCCCAGTTGCTGGGCGCCTGCCCGGAGCTGCGTATCCTGACCACGAGCCAACAAGCGCTGGGGATCGCGGACGAGACCATGTGGCCGGTGGGCGCGCTCGCGCTGCCGCCGGCAGTGGATGGCACGCCGACGCCGGAGACGCTTGGCCTGGTAGGACAATCCGAGGCGGTGCGGCTGTTCGTGGAGCGTGCCCAGGCCGTGCGACCCGGCTTCGCTCTGAGTGTGGGGGACGCGCCTGCGGTGGCGACCATCTGCCGGCGGCTGGACGGGTTGCCGCTGGCCATCGAGCTAGCCGCCGCGCGGCTTTATGTGCTGCCAGTGGCGGAGCTTCTCACCCGCCTGGACGACCGCTTCCGGCTGCTGCGCCGCGGCGGGCACGCCACCGGTGACCGGCATCAGACCTTGCAGGCGACGCTGGACTGGAGCTACGGGCTGCTCGACCCTGCGGAGCAGGCGCTGCTGCGGCGCGTTTCCGTTTTCGCGGGTGGCTGGGAGGTGGCGACGGCGGAGGTGGTCTGCGCGGGAGACGAGGTGGCGGCGGAGGTGGTGCTGGAGTTGCTCGACGAGCTGGTGGAGCGATCGCTGGTGTACGTCTACGATGTGGAGGGGACGCCACGCTACGGGCTGCTGGAAACGGTGCGCCAGTATGGCGCGCAGCGGCTAGAGCGCGCGGGGGAGATGGTCGTGTTGCGCGACCGGCGCCTGGCCTGGTGCGTGGCGCTGGCCGAGCAGGCGACGACGGCCCTGCAGGGCGGGGAGCAGGCGGCGTGGCTGGAGCGGCTGGAGCGCGAACACGACAACTTGCGGGAGGCCCTGACGTGGGCACTGGACCGCGGCCTGAGCACGCTCGGCCTGCGACTGGCCGCCGGGCTCTGGATGTTCTGGCTGAGGCGGGGCCATCGGCGCGAAGGCCGACGTTGGTTGGCCGCGCTGCTGGCGCTGACGGCGGATGATGACGACGCCGCGAGCAGGGCCGTGCGGGCGAGCGCCCTCGAAGGCGCCGCGTGGCTGGCCGACGATGGGCAGGACTTCGCCCAGGCCTCCACCTTGTTCGCCCAGAGCAACGCGCTACGCCACGCCCTGGGGCAGGACGAGCGCAGCACCGGGCACCTCATCAATGCGGCGATGGAGGCGCGCGCCGGGGGGGACTATGCGCGCGCCACAGCCCTTCTGGAAGAGAGCCTGGCCCAGCACCGCGCGCTGGGGAACCGCGAGGGCATCATCGTGGGCGGCCTAGGGCTCTCGCTCTCGCGCCTGGCCTTAGTGCTGGCGGAGCAGGGCGCGTACGCGCGGGCAACCGCGCTCTACGAGGAGTGCTTGGCTCTGGTTCGTGAGCGGGGGGATCGCGAAGGCATGGCGCTTTCGTTGTTGGGTCTGGGCGATGTCGCGCGCGACCTGGGCGATGTCGCGCGAGCGCAGGCGTATGGTGAGGAGTGCCTCGCCCTGTTCCGGGAGCTGGGCCATCCGTGGGCCATCGGCTTCGCGCTCAACAACCTGGCGCTGGCGGCCTACCTGGACGGCGACCTGGCGCTGGCGGCGCGCCAGGCGGAGGAGGCCGTGGCTATCTTCCGGGATATGCAGGCCGGGCCGAGTTTGGCCGAGGCGCTGGTCACGCTGGGCCGTGTCCGCGGGGCGCGCGGCGAGGGGGAGGCCGCCCGTGCGGACCTGGCCGAGGCACGCGCCCTGGCCGCGCCCGTGGGTCCGCGCTTGGTCGTGGCCGCGGCGCTGGACGCGCTCGGCGTACTGGCGGTGGGGCAAGGGCAGGCGGAGCATAGAGTTCACCTCCTTGCCGCGGCGGCGCGGATGCGCCAGGAGATGGGCACGCCGGTGCGGCCGGCCGACCGGCCTGCGGTCGAGGGCGCGCTGACAGCGGCGCGCTCTGCCCTCGGCGACGCGTCCTTCGCGCAGGCCTGGGCCGCCGAGAAGGCGCTGCCGGAGGAGTATCTCGTCGCCCAGATCGCGGCCGGCCCGGGGGACGATACCAACGGATAGCGATAGCGGTGCGGCGAGCGCACGGTTGTCACGACGATCGGCAGGTTCAGTGCGGCGGGCGCCGCGCCGACGCCATAGGCAAGGGGCATATCGAGTGCGAGCGGCGCGATGCCGACGAGTCGCCCGCGCCCGTGGTCAGCCGGATATGGAGGGGACGGCCGTCCGGTTGTGGCCACGACCAGCGCCGCAGCCCCGCGGGGCTAGTGGATCTCCGCAATGGGCGCCTCGCTTGCCAGCAAGTCGTGGACGAAGTCGTAGAGGCGCGCGCTCACGCTCACCTTGTATGGGGTGGAGTTTACCGCTCGCAGGTGGTCTTGCCGGAAATGGGCCAGCTGCCCCAGGACAGCGGCGCGCACCCCTGCCGGGGGCGCGACCGCCCCGCGCCGGGCTGCGCCGTCCCACACGACGCTGTAGAGGTCCTCCACCCGCAGGGGCGTGACCAGGACCCGCTTGGTCTCGTCGAAGGGGTGCTGGCGGAGGACCGGCCGGCCGACCACGGACGGCTCCTCGCCGACGAGCGTCATCAGGTCGACCACCGGGACGGGCTGCCCGTCGTCGTCGCCCGCGAACAACAGGTAGGCTGTGCTGGCCGAGAAGTCCGTCCGCGTAAGATCTAGGGACGCAGGACGTGGCAACACGTCCCTGTGAGCCTACAAAAATAAGCAATGCACGCATTGCTGACGGCCGCACCTGCCATCGCCTGGGCAACGCGCAGCCTATTCCACTGCCGCTATGTGTAAGTCGCACATGTGTTTAACGTCAACTAGAATTGCCGCTGACGACATTTAGATGTTCCGGTGTTAGTGGTAGATTAGCCCTCTTGGTCTTGGTGGTGGTCTTGGTGTCGGGCGCG
>JAABUO010007109.1_pt1 | contig 12810 bp, 5 predicted proteins | sample 5559291 | NCBI WGS metagenome assembly JAABUO01 (sample SAMN10711878, study PRJNA513372) | rock metagenome | isolation source: Antarctica rocks | place: Antarctica: Victoria Land, Finger Mt sud
TCTTCTGTTTACATATTCTTTATTAATTAAGTGCATTCGATGATTCTCTCGTTAAAAACTCAGTGAAAAAAGAATAAAATTAATACTTCGAATACTGCTTACATCGACAGTTTATAAAGAATGACAGAGACAGATTTTAACGCTTTATGCGATTAATATCTTAAATATTCGTTAAATCTTATGTCTTAAATTTTCGTCGCATTAAGCTGAGACATATTTATAAATGCGTTAATATTCATAACATTCATAAAAACGTTAACATTCATCGAAGCGTTAACATTTCTAAAATGTTCATGAGCGCAGCATTTACTTTTGTTTATTAATTTAATAAACTCGAGTTTAATACTTATAATATTAATAATCGCAATGTTAAATATTATTATTAAAGTACGTAATTTACTTTCATCTTTGCATGTTCTTTTTTCGTTAAATTCATTAAATACGATCTTATTATTAATAGCACGATCATTATTTACGACGAACATAACTTTAAAGTCACGTAAATTAATTAAGATGCTCATTACACTTTCTTCTTTTTAAGAATTAATATCATTATACGCGTCTTCGTGATTTTTCTTAACATTATTATTTCTTTTTTTTTGTGCACTCGCGTTACTTTCGACATTATATTCACTCGTGTTAACATATGCGACATTAATGCTCTCGTATTTTCATGTAAAATATGCGTTATATTCGATTAATGCGCTCGCATTATTATTAGCATTATGTTTTCTTATGTTAATATATTTAACACGAGCGCTTTCGCAGCATGAAGCAAAATATGCGCTGTGTTCGAAACATTTAATTATCGTGATTATTATGCTTAAGTTTTATTATTTTATAATTTCTTTCTTTTCGCGAGTTACGTTTATAATGCTTTTCTTTTTCATTTTGCGCACGAAGCTTTCATATTTCGTTTCATCGCTTAAAATCTTCTTCATCTTATTTACTTTATATTATAAACGTTCGTCTTTCTTCATGTTTAACTTATTTCATAAATTATTAAATTTTCATTCTTAGCTAATCTTAATCGTTATTAACTCGTTATCTTTTTATCGCGTTATTACGAGCTTATATTCGTTATTTCGCAATGTAATACGTGATTAATCTTTAATTTATAATGTTAAATAAGATTCTTAATTAAGAATTTATCTCTTATTAACTTAAGCGTTATTAATTAACGATTCGCTTTCTGTATTCGATTTAATTAATCTTTTTTACATAGCGTTAATGATAAAAGATTTAATTACGAGTTATAATATTTATAGCTTTATTTAATAATATTACGTTCGAGACGAGCGACGATAATCTTAAAGATTAAGATATAAAAATGCTTTTTAAGTGCGAGAATGTTTTCTTATAACTTACGTTTAAATCGAGTTACATGTCATTTTTTAACTCGTATAATGAAAGATCGTTAATGTTATTAACGTATATATTAAATATAGCTTAAGTGTTAATAATTATCTCGATATCGTTATTATTAATCTGTTACTTAATACGATATAACAGAATCTTTAATATTACTTTTTTACGATCGCGAACTTATTAATTTTATGTCGCGTTAACGCGCATTCATGTTACTACGTGTTATAAATTTCAGCTTCGCTTTAATCACTTTAGTTACTAATATATGTAAATGTTTACTTATTCTTCACGTTTAATTTCTTAAACTTGTTTAATCTGTGTTCTTTTAATTTAAATTCTCGTATATAATGAATAATCATTATTACTGCGATAAAAACGACGTTAATAAAAAGCGAATTAAAGAATATCTTCGTGTATGCTTAATATGTTATTTTATTTCTGACTTTGTAATAAAACTTCTGAGTTAATACGTTAATTATGATTCTCGCGCAGAATCTGTCTTAAAAAGTCTTTTCATGTTAGTTAATGTTATAATATTCGATTAATACATATTTAATTACACGCAAAGTCGTCATTATTTAGTAAACTCTGAGTTAACTTCTTTCGTATTTTTCTCGTAAATTATTTTTATTAATCGTATTCGCTTTTAATTATGATTCATACTTAACTTAATACATTAAATCATTACGTTTTAAAAATATCGTACATTTATTTATAATGAGTCTTATTCGCAACGAAAGATTTAAGCATATTATCTTTTAAGTCTTTGTCTTCGTTAAAATGTTCTTTACTTTAAAACGTTTATAATTTAACTTCTTATTTAAGCGATTTGCGATCTTCTTTCACGTCTCTCTCATTTTCTTATTAAGTCATTCTTTTTTAGCGTTTAATCATGAACTGCTGTTATTATTAACATAATCGCTTAATATTTACGCAAGTAAATAACGAGTGCAAATTTTAATAATCGATTCATGATTTACGATGAATTAGCATTTAATTTAACGTAATGTCTTTTCTCATAAATATAATGTTATTAATTCTTAGTTCGCTTTCTTAACATTATTATCATTAAAATTAATTTTAATATGTTTATTATTAATGAATTATAAAGAATCAGACTGTTTAATGTTATATACATCGAGTTTTTAAAATGTTGTAATAACTTCGTGAAAATATTTTCACTGAATGCTTTAACAGTGTTTAATTCTTTTTATTTTCAAATTAATCATTTATTCTTTTAAATCTTTAAGCGAGTTCTTATTTTAAGAGTGACACGTTTATCTTCGTTAAAGACTCTTTTTATAAAATCGCTGTCGCTTAAGTTTATTACGATCTCGTCGTTATCGTAAGTCTTTATGTATTTAATTACGCTGCGCTTTAACGATAATAATGTCTTAAAATTACTTATGTAACGACGTTTTTTTTATAATGTTATTTAATATTTTAATAAATTCATTATTATTAAGATCGACGTATTCTCATATTACATTTAAAATAAGAATCGTTTAATGTGATTTAATAATGTATGATCGTTAAGAAAATTTATGTAATAAACGATTAAGAAGAAGAACAGAAAAGAATATTAAATTGCGAATGAAATTTTCTTAAATAAGAAAAAGATTTACTTTATTTTAAGCATTAAGAATGATTCATTTAACATTAATAAGAATTTATTAAATCTCTGTTAAGATTAAACGAATCATAAGTCTTATCATTAAATTTTAAGATTTCTTAATTATGACATGATCTCGTCATGTCATTTTATACTGAAAATTTTAAGCGTGAACATGTTCTTTACGAGCATTTTATATAATTTCTTCAGTAATTAATTACTTAAATCGAGTATTATAAAGAATCTGAAATTTATAATCGTTGTTTGCAATAAACTTAATTATAAAAAGAAAGCGAATAAACTCTTTCGCATGCATTTCTTTCAGTGCTATTTTTCATTCGCGCTCGTTATTAATATATATTCTCGCGAATTTAGCTCGATCGTATATTATTATATTTATAACATAATCGTAATTCAGCTCGTTCTTAATTAGCTTTATAAATTTATCGTATTTCATGTCATTAATGCGAATTAAATTCTTCATTACTTCACGTTTAAGAAGATTTTATAATTTATAACATATATTATAATTAAGATCGCGATTAATTTATATTATGATACTTTTAATCGATTTAATTAATATTAATTAAGATCTCTTACGATCTCGTTTATCGCAGACGATATAATTTAATATGTATATGTGTCTTTCTAGTTAAGACGATAATGAAGAATTATACTTAAAATTATTTCGTCGTGTTTTTTTAACATTAAGTCGTTTTCTTACATTGTAATTTAATCGTTGTATCACGAATATTAATATAAAATCATTTCTTAATCTTGCGACATCGTTAAATATAATATAAAACTCGTAATATACGACTTCGAATGTTAATCTGAGAATCTCTTTTAATTTATTTATATTTAGCTTTCGTTTTATAAGCTGAAGAAATCTCATTTAATTTCGTATTCGCGCCTTTAATTGTGTATATTCAGACTCGTTAATGTTAAGTTCTTCTTTTACTCTGTTTACTGATCATTTATAATGTATATATTCTTTACATAACATCTTTAATAATGCATTCATTATATTAAATAAAAAACTTAATGTTTATTAAATCTTTTCGCGTTAATGATTAATAACTGCGCTTATCATAAAAAAACTTTAGCGTTAATAATTCATAATTTCAGAATTTAATTAATGTTACATTCGCTACATCTTGTTTATATAATAACTAGCGTTAACTTTCAGTAATTTACTTATTATTTAAGCTCTTAATTAAACTTATAAAATACATATTAATCATTTAAAGCTTATTACTGAGTCGCTCATATTTCTTTATAATATAATCGCTCGCGATCATTAAGTTCATTTAATTTTTTAAATTAATTCATTAACACGATTAACTTTAATTAACTGACTTCATGATATTAAATTTGTAGCTAATAATACTCTTACGACGAGTAAAGCTTTATTTATTACGTATATTTCATACGAACACGACTCTTATGAGATTAACTCTGACTTTAATTCTTATTAGTTCGTAGCTGAGACTTCTATTCGTTAAGAGAAATTTAATTAAGCAAAGTTAAAAGATGATTATATTTCTTAATTAATTAATCGTATAGCATCGTTAACTTTAATGATTTTATATATGCTTTAAGACATAAACGTAATACATATAAATTATTTAATTTTCGTCTGCGATGAGATTAAATTAATTTTAAATATCTTTAGCTTTCGCGTTTAAAATAGTATTCTGCTATTCTTGTTTCTTTATGTAAGAAATTCTTTTCGTAAATCGAGTTATATAAATCTTAATCGCTAAAGTTATTAATGTAAAAGAACTTGTTTTTATTTAACTCGTTACGATTATCGTTTACTAATATAATATGTATACTTTTCAGAATTGTGTGCGAATGAAAAAATTAACTAGCTTTAAGCGAACGAGAATTTTTAACGTTATCTTTAAATTAGTGCTTTATCTTAATCATTTCATGCATAGCATGTTAAGTTTTCTTATTACGAAGTTTAAGTAATTCGACGAGAACGTTATTATGTCGTAGCTTATTATTCTTATTATCTCGTCGTAACGAATTTATAATGAAAAGAATAAATCGTAGCTAATTAAACAGTCAATCGTTTAGCAGAGTTAATGCTTTAATCGCTTCTTTTAATCTCTTCTGAATCATGACATAATTACGTCTTTAAACTTTTTTCTTTTTCTATTAATTCGATGAGCAGTATACTCTATCGCTAATCAGATTCTTTAAGTCGTTAACGTCTTTTTCGTCTCGTTTTCAGCATTAAAGTAATTCATGAACGCTTACGTAATATGATTTAACTCAGATCGAGTCTTTCTTCTTTTAATTTAATTCTCTGTTTAATACGACTTTTTTATTAATTATGTTACGATACTCGCGCACGAAGATTATTAACGCGTTAAAAAGCTTCTTCATGTTCAGAATTTTAATTAAGATCGATGCATGACATTATAATTTTAAATTAAGTTCTGTTTCTTATATTTAATTACATTATTCGCGAATAAATGCGTCTTAAATTTTATGAAGATTAAAGACTCGATTAAATCGTGTTATCATAGCAGTTAATGTATGCTTATTAATCTTACTCTGTCTTATATTCTTGTAAAGAAGAACATCTTTCATCGTAAGAAGATTTAAATATCGAGTATTATGATGTAATAACTGCGTTTAAAACGTGTCTCGTTTATTAATGCGATCGAAAAAGATCTTTATTAAATACTTATGTGCAGCCTTATTATGTTCTGTATTAAAATTATTAACATTATCGTATTTTTAAATCTGACTTGCATAATATATTATAACGTGTAATTTAAAAATGTTAAAATAATTAACGTTTATATTTAAACGCTCAGATCGCAAATGACGAAAAACGTTCTTTAGCTTGTTTAATTAAAAAAGCGCATGTTTAAGATATTAAAGAATTTCTTCGTCGTGCGAATGATATTAAGTAAGTATTACGAAGTTTATTATTGCTTAAGCGAAATGAATTATTATAAACGTTCTCGTAATTAAAAGCGATGCGATGATTAAAATAAGTTAACATATAATTAACTTTCGATTTGCATTAGTTCATTGCTTAATCGTATTATATTTAAAAAATCTTTTCATGTCTTTAAATGACGAAATGACGCGAAATCTTTAATTCAGCTAAGCTGTTTCTGATGCATCGTTTAAAGTTAATCTGATTTCTTTTCTTTTTTAACTTATATAAACGCTTTCGTTAATGATTTAACTGAGTCATAATATTACATACGAGACGATTCTCTTAAATAATGAATGTAGCACGTTTATTATTATTATCTCGTGAATATTAATAAACATATGTAATCATGTAAAGTTTCTTACTGAATGTATTTAAGCAGAATTATTCTCGATTAAGCTGTTCTTTCTTTATTACTTTTGTTAATTTTTAGTAAACGTATGCGTTCGAATTAATCATGTCTTGTTTAAATTTTCGCGTTCATGAGATGATACTTAATAAATAAAGTAATGTTAATTCATCTTAACGTTTATAATTAATATTTGTTTCTCGTAATTTATTATAAACTCGATGATTATTAAATAACATTATTTTATCTTATTATTCGCGTAAAGAATAAAAATGTTGTTTCTGATCGTAACTTTAACGATTGTTTCGTATAAGATAATGTATTAATGCATGATAATACGTGTTTAACGTACGCTTAAATATAATTAATAATGTCATATGTTAAATCTTTAACTTAATATCGTCGTCGTCATTATTAACTATGAGAAGAAATTTTAGAAGAATCAGTTTCGACCGTTTTTAAGCATGTCTTATACGTCGACTTAAATTTTCTATCGTTAAATATATAAATCATGCAGATAAATTGTCTTAATGCTTAATTAAGATTATTTTATTAATGAAAATTAATAATAATATTATAATAGCATTATCAGAAAGCTTTTTCTGTGTCTCTTATTATTAATCAGTAATATGCATCTCGTCGTAAACTCGATAATTATTAACATTATAATGTTAAACTGATGCGTAAATTAACTCGTCTTAAAATGATGAATGACTTAACAAGAATTAAAGTATCTTAATGATGTCGCGATACAACATGTAATGCTGCTCTTCTTAAACTTCTTCGTAACTGAATTTAACTGTGAACGTTTAAGAATGTCATTCGTCATTTTTAACATTATACGAAATTTAATATAAAAGTATTTATTACTCGTTCGCGTCGTGAAAGTTAACATGTTAATGTAAGACTCGTAAACGCGAGTTTTAAAAAAATTATTAAACACTGTCTTTAATAATCTTCGTTTAATAAAGTCAGTAAGCGAACGCGTAATTTGCTTCGTACTGAAATAAATAATATTAATTATTATTTATGTTCTTAATCGTTTAAGAATTCGAGCTTAACGACTTTAATATTTTCTTTAACACGTTAATCGTTATCTTAACATTACGATTAGTTATTTTAACGAAGATTTTAACTCGAAGCGTTAACGATGTAAAGAGAAGTTCAGTTTAAAGTTATATCGTCTCGATTCTTAACGATATACGCTTTACATTTTAATTTATATTAGCGCTATTCATTTCAGTATTCATGTGCTTCTCTGCGAAATCATTTATTAATATGCATTCTTAATTCTCGTCTTTAATATTCGTTTAAACGCTTTTATTATAAGAATTATTCGAGTTTAAACTTCATTTTACAATCTCGTAATCGCGTTAAATGAGCTATATTAAATCGTATAACGACGATTTTAATAATAATAATAACTTTTATTAAAGAATCTTTCGTGATTAATCATGCAAGCGTACATAATAATGATAAAGATAACGTTTAAGCTCGTTAATGTTATTTATCTTCGTTTTACACGAAGAATAAACGCGTTACATTATTTATAAATCTTCGATTAATGTTATTATATAACTTATACGAAAAAATAACGAATTATTAAAATTTCTTACGCTTAATTATTTATCTGTGCATAAAATATTAATAACGAGATAAATTAAATAATGTTAATCGTAATGTTAATGAATTATTAAAAGTTATTAATTTTAATTTCGACTTAATAAATATGTAAATTATATAAACTATATTTAGTTAAATCGTAAATGAAATAAAAATAATTACTCGAATAATTATTATCGCTATTTTTACGAACTAGCTATTATCGCTCAGAATGCGATCATTTAAATCTTTTATGAAATAAGAATAACGATTATTAAAGTATTATATATCTTAAATCGAAGTAATCTTTAAACTTTTTAAACTTTATCTTATCGTCGTTATTTATTTCGCTTTTATCGTAATTTAATAAGTAACTCAAAAGATATATGATTATGCATTTATTTTCTTCATCTTTCTTTTAAACTTTCTGATATTATATTAATTACGCTTAAACTTATCATCGCTTCTTTTAAGCTTATCATAAATGCGAAGCTACTTAAATTTTATATTTATCGTTATTTAATGTATAATAAAGACTGAGAAAATTTAAGTATTAAAGACTAAAGACTCGAACTTAAACGAAAAGATTAATTAATCGTTAAACGTAAAGATAAGCTTATTAATTAAATAAGCGATAATAACGAGCGAAGATGATTATTAACGATGAGATAATATTAAAGATGATGTAATTTTATTTCGAAGAATTTCTCGTTTAATGATTCTTCGTGTAACGTTAATTACTTGTTTAAGTAATAATAATAATTTTAATATATTTAACGACATGTTTTAATTAAACTCGTTTATTATTATTATTAATAATTAAATCATGAGTTTAATTATAATGCGCATATTAATAAATCATATGTTACTATAAATGTTAACGTTAATAAAAACGTGCTTAATGATATCGCATTATAAATAATGCTCGCGATAAATTAATTATTTAACGAAGACTTTAATTTTATAAATGAATTTTCATTTCTTAAAAACGAATGAAGTCGTTTAATGACTAAATCGAATGAAGAATTATTATAATTAATTTCTTCGTTATTTTTCGCGATTATTATTACTTAAAATATCGTATTATTTTTAATTTTATCGTTTCATGAAAATAATTTATATTTTAACGATAATAAATGTAATTAAAGTTTTTGCATTACTCGTAATAATATCGTTAACGAGCAAGAAGATTAAGTATGTATGACTCGTCTCTCTGCAACTATTTCTTACGTTTATTCTTTAAGCGCTTCGCACGAATAATGTCGCTGATCTGAATAAAAGTAATTAATTAATTAATACATAAAAGAAGTAACTCGAAATAATGATTAAGATTTCATTTCTTAATATTCGTATTTCTCTGTCTTTTTTTAATACTTTAAGCTTAAAAGAAATATTATTATTCGTAATATAATCGTTAAAATCTTTACGAGTTTATAAATTAATTAATTCGATAACGAAATCTCTCTTATCGTTATTTTATAAATGAAATAATATATTCTTTAAATTTCTTCAGTCGTTACGTCTTTTTAACGTCTTTAATATTTTAATTATTTAATTAAAGTAACGAATAATAATTTAATTATAAAGCGAAAATTGCGTGTAATTTTAACTAATACATTAGTTTAAGATTAAACGAGATTAATGATTACGTTAAAGCTCGAAATTAAACTCGCTCGCATGATTAAATATTTTTATATTTAAGTCGTATAAAATCTTTTTATTATTAAATACGATTATTTAATTTACAACGTAAGATAAATCATATATATTTAAATCATCGTTTTAAAAGTTTACAGACTTCTTAATCACGTTCTCGTTTTTCTCTTTATTATATATTTTAAAATTAATTTTATTCTTTTAATTATTATCATTAACATTTAAGACGATCTCGAATCGATGCTGTATGTCGCGTTTAATTCGTGAATTTAAATTAATAAATAAGATAATATCTTTAAGAAAATATTTAATGTTTTTTAAATTAAACCTTTTATTTCATGATTCTGTTTTATTTATTTATTTTAAAACATTTAATATTCTCTTTACGACTACTTTTTTAACAGATTTAAAAGATGAATGAAGTTCGAAAATAATATTTTTCTTTTTTTTAACATATTAAGTAATAAGAGCTTATTTAGCATTAATCGTAATGTTTCGTATACGTTTAATTAACATTATCTTTATAATAATATTACTTAATGTTTAATAAATTATAAGTAACGTAAAGTGCGATTAAGAAAAAAGTGAAATTATATAATACGTTTAAAAAATTAAAATGTATAAGATTTAATGAACTTAAATAATGATTCTTTAAATCTGCTTTAACTTAAAAATGTCGTTCTTTAACGTCTTAACTTGAATAAAAATTTTTAACTTTTTCTGTTATTAAATTAATAACGATATTACATTTCAGTAACTTTACGATAATTATTATCTCGTCTTTTAATCATGTAAATTATAATTCGTATCGTTAAACGTTTAAATGTAATTTTATAATAAGATGTTAAAGTCGTATTATTCATGAAAACTTTAAATAAAGAATTTATTTTCATAACTGTATTCGAAAAGCGATTAATAATAATGTAAAAGTTATATAATCATTAAGTAAATAAATGTAACACGTTCTAATTAAATTATATAATTAATTTACTCATTAATAATAAATGAATCATCGTGATTCGCGACGCTTTTATGAAAACGTTTATTATTACATTTTTACGAGTCGTAATAATAAAAGTAATAAACAGATTCGCTCGAAAGCATTATAACTTACAGTACGATATTAATTTAATTAATAAACGTTATAATGCTAAAAGATAATTAATTATGCTTTTTACGTAAAGAAAATCTCGATTTAATATAAATGATTAATTATTTTAACAAATTCTGATTAAATTACGAAGACACATATCGTATTTTCATTATGAATTAAGTTATTAAAAATATCTTTATTAATAATAATTATTCTGTTTAACTGCATCGTCTGTTATGAATGTATAAATACATGAAACTTAATAATAAAGACGTGAAAGATTGCTATTAACGACGTATATTAATTAATACTCTTTCTTCTTTCGATGAATTATTATTTTCATAAAAAAAAGATTACGACTTTTTATATTTAATGTTATTCTGTTATTAAGAAACATTTTATTAACTCGAGAACGACGTTCTTTAATCTTAATAATTATTATTATATCTCTTATTAAAATAAAAAACGATTTAAATCTACGTAATACAAGTGTATTTAATTAAAATAAATGTTATAAAGAATTTTACATTATTAATAAATACTCGAATCAGTAAAGATAATAATGTTAAATATTCTTTATTAAGATTATTAGCGATGTTAATAATGCAGTTTAATTAACATTCGTCTTTTTCGTTTTAAAGAACGTTTTTAATATAATTATAAATGTTAATAAATAATCATCGCGAAAAGACTTAACGTGAAAAATGTATAAATAATTAAAGATATAATTAAAATGTTTACGATGTAGCTTGTTTACTGATGCTTAAAGCGAAACATAATAAGCGATAAATATGTAAACGATATTTATTATATCATTTTAAATCGTTAACTTAAATATAATAAAGAATATAAGATAAATAAGCGTAATTCATTAAAAAATAAATAATAACTTTATTATATTATAATTAAAAGAAGAATATAATTCATTAACGAGATTTTACTTACTTTATTCGAGTATGTACTTTTTTTAAAAACTTAACTTTAAAAACATTATAGTAATTAATCGCTTACACAAATTCTTATCTTTTAATCGCTTTAATTAAAATCATTTTTATCTTTTATTATAATTAAATAATAATTTTAATTTAAACTGCGATCATTAAGATTAATCATTTAATTTAAACTCACATTAGTTTAAAATTTAACACTTTATAATCTCATTTTATTTTATTATTATACATTTTATTATTTTATTACTTTTTATTACTTTTTTACATTTAATAACTTAACGTTATTTCACGTCGTTATTTTATATCTTTTAATAAACATTTTATCACGATGCTTAAAGAAAAGTTTAAAGCGATAACGATAGAGAAAGATGCAGCGATTAACGTCGTGTATTATAAATCTCGAGCGATAAAGTTTAAAAATAATAATTTCATTAATCTCATTTTAAACGATAAGAAAAAAACGTAAAAAGTAAACATAATTAAGTATTATAACATTAAGTCTGTTATCTTTTAAGTTAAAATTATTTTTAATATTAATAAAATAATTAAATTAATAATTAATCCGTTTAATGCTTTAAATGATGATTTTTACGTTACTTATAAGATTGTAACGAAAATTTTAATGAATTAAGCATTTAACATTTACTTCGACATTAAATTACATTAAGTTACATTATCGTTATTCGAAAGTTATTTTTTAATTTATAATATTTTATATAATTAAGTCTTTTGCTTATATTTAAATTTTAACATTCGCGACGTTCTCGTTATAAATTATTTAATCATGTTTTAATCGCGCATTTCATATTTTAAAAACATGTATTTTACATATAATATTATAAATATAAAGATTAACGATCTGCGTCGAGCAGAATGAATGACTTTTCTTAAATTTACATTTAAATCGATCTCAGCTTATACTTAGTTAATTTTACTTAAGAATCATTAAGATTTATTAATTCTTTAAAGTATAAAGAATACATTTAAATATGTCTTCGATATATTAAAAAATCATACAGTTAAGCTGAGTGTTTTCATCTTAACGATTAAATAAGATACATTTATAATGAATTAGTATTAAAAGTTTAATAACAGCATTAACATAAAGCGAGTCTTTTTATTATTTAACATGTAATTTAGTCTGTTTAAAATTAATAAGCATATCATTTAAGTAAAATAAGTAACTTTAAAGAATGATTATTTAATTATTTATTTATC
>JAABUO010007112.1_pt1 | contig 12807 bp, 8 predicted proteins | sample 5559291 | NCBI WGS metagenome assembly JAABUO01 (sample SAMN10711878, study PRJNA513372) | rock metagenome | isolation source: Antarctica rocks | place: Antarctica: Victoria Land, Finger Mt sud
CCAATCGCGCTCCATCAGTCCCGTCAGCATGTCCGGCTCCGTGATACCGCTCACGCAGTGATTCGAACAAAGACCGATTCGGGATCCGTCAGAAACGCATGTCAGGGATTCCGTCCACACGCCCTAGCCTTCGACAGCTTTCCCTTGGTTCCAGTAAAATTAGGCCGCTTCACCGAATTTAACTTGCATCCGCATTGGTAAGACGTGCGTACACTCTTGGCGATGCAGAGGGTGCGGTGCATGAACTTTGTGATTTAGTTAAGGCTGATAGAGCGTGTGCTCGCATTGTGATGGTTCTTACCGGCGCTCAGATATCAAGGGCTATAGAATTAACACCAGGAATTGATTTTGTGCCGTTTAGTGAGCTACAGCCACCTGCGTGGATTAAAGAGTTGCACGAGGAGGCCTCATGGCCGCTATCACCTACGTTTGAACGTGTGGCCCCTTCATCCGCCTTGGTTATGCAACACCCGTTATCTCCAATATTCACGACCGAAGATCAAATTGAACATAGCTTTCCGCTGTCGCAGATCGCTCAGCTTCGGAAGATGGCCTACTGCATCGCCCTCACTGCGGAACGCTCGCCAGCTATCCTGACGGTTTGGTGTGAGGATGACGATCCTCGGCTTCCAATCCTATCAAGTGGGGTAGGTTATGGTGATCCTAGATGGGGTCGTGGGACAGCGACACCCTATAATGTCGATCCTGAACAGGTTCACTCCCTCTATGCGAATTATATAAAATTCCGTGGTGATCTTCATCCAATTGATACCGCGATGTCTCGACTTGCTGAGGCATGGGGTGGATGGAGTCGTGAGGAACGTGCAATCGACCTCGGCATTGGCCTGGAGGTTGTACTTACTCACACAAGGGGCAAAGATAGCAATCAGAACACAGAAATTCGCTACAGGCTTGGCGTGCATGCCGGCTGGTTGCTTGGAGGAAACGCTGCCGAAAGAAAATCTATTTGTCAGAAAATCCGTCGCCTCTACGATCTCCGATCACAGGCGGCGCATTTTGGAACAGTAAAAGGAAAATTGGACACTTGGACAGCAATAGATGATGAGATCGAAGCAGACATCGCCTTAGGAAGCCGGATTGTGACCGCCATCCTGAGTCAGGGGGAATGGCCAGATTGGAACGATCTGGTGTTTGGTGAAACTCCTTGAAGCTGGGGCTTTAGCAGCAGAGCCAAAAATGTAGTTCGGTTTGATAGACTTGATGGCTTGTGGCAACTTCTCAAGACAAACACTTGGGCAATTTTATTTTAAGTAGTGGATTCCAAAGGCTTGCCTTTGGCGGAGTTTGAGGCAGAGCCTCAACCTTGCTTGTTTTCTCCCTTCAAGGACGCCGCCCTACAGCCGCGCCGCCTGGCGGGCGATCACGGAGAGGAAGCGGCGGCACAGCAGTTCCTGGCGCGCGCCGGTGGCCTTGCAGGCGGCTTCCACCGCGCGGGCCTCCCCGATGGCGCGCAGCAGGGCGGGGGCGGACCACAGCGACAGGGTGCGGGCGAACTGCGCGGTGCGGCGGAAGAACACCGGCGGGCAGGCGGCGCGCATCGCGTCGGCGGCCGACGCGCCGTCCGCCATCATCAGGCGGGCCTGGTGCAGGCGCTGCAGGTGGGACAGCGCGGGGCGGATCACGGCGATGGCGTTGGTGCCTTCGGCGAGCGCGCGCTCCAGGGCGCGGTCCAAGCTCGCGAGGTCGCCCGAGGTGGCGGCGAACAGGGCCTCGTCGAGGGAGAGCGCGGCGGCGTCGCCGATGCAGGCCTCCGCCGCGTCGAGGTCGGCGGTGCCGCCCGGGCCGACGTAGAGCGAGAGCTTCTCCACCTCGGCGCGGGTGGATTCGCGGTCGGCGCCGAGGTGGCCGGCGAGCCATTCCAGGGCGGCAGGGTCGGCGGCGACGCCGCGCTCGGCGAGCAGGGCACGGATCGAGGCTTCGAGCGCCCTGCCCTCCTCCGGGTAGCAGGCGATGGCGGCGCCCACGTCCAGGGTTTCTACGAAGGTCCGCAGCCTGCCGCGGCCGAGCGCGGGGGCCTCCAGGACCAGCAGGGTGTCGCCTCGGGTCTCCAGGGCGCGGCGCAGGCCGGCGAGCACGGTCTCGCCGCAGTCGCGCAGGCGGACCACGCGGCGGCCACCGACCAGCGACATCGCGCCGGACTCCTCGGCGAGGCGGCCGTGGGCCTCGCGCTCCAGCACGGCGACGCGGAACGGGTCGTCGAGGCTGGAGGCCACGGCGCGGGTCAGGGCCTCGGCGCGCTCACGGATCAGGCCGGCATCGTCGCCGTGCAGCAGCACGACACGGGCTGCGCCGGGGTCGCGCAGGAAGGCGGGGACGCGGCGGGCGTCGAGCTTCATGGCGGGGCGAGGAAGCAAGCAAGGCCGGGCTCTGCCCAGACCCGCCAAAGGCCAAGGCCTTTGGAAACCGATTTGCTTAGGTAAGGGATTCCAAAGGCGAGCCTTTGGCGGAGTTTGAGGCGGAGCCTCAACCTTGCCTGCTGTGCCGTCACGGCGCTCAGGTGCGGCGGCGGAAGTAGGTGGCGAGCTTCTGGGTGATCTGGTCGGCGACGTTGTCGGCGAGGCGGCGCTGCACCGCCTCGTTCTCCAGCACGGAGAAGAACACCTGCTGGTCGAGCGTGTTGAACCCGTCGAGCACGCGCACCGTGCCGCTGGCGAGCGGGGCGCCGGGGGCCGCGATCGCGGTGAGCACCCAGGTGCCGCGGCCGATGGCGCGGGTGCGGGTGTTGCTGTTGGTGGTCAGCACCGAGATGGGCTCCTCGTCGATCGAGTAGGCCACGGCGAGGCTGTAGGCCTTGGCGTTGCCGTCGTCGGTGTCGAGGCGGGCCTGCAGCGCCTGGCGCAGGAGCTGGCCGAGGCGGTTGGGGATCAGCTCGACGTAGATGCCGTCGAGCTGGGCGGAGACCGGGCCGCCCTGCGCCTGGGCGCTCGCGCCGCCGCTGCCGTAGAGGGGGTGGAAGCCGCAGCCGGCGAGAAGCGGGGCGGCGAGGAGCAGGGCGGCGAGGCAGGGCAGGAAGGAAGGCCGGAGGCTCCGCCTCTGGACGCAGCCATCGGCAGGGCCTTTGGAGTTTCCTTTTCTCAGGAATGGGATCAAAGGGCCGCCGGCCCTTTGCGGGTCCGGGCAGAGCCCGGCCTTGCTTTCTGGCTTGGGCACGCCGCGGGTCATCCGGCCACCACGAAGTTGACGATGCGGTTGGGGACGTGGATGCGCTTGACGATGCGGCGGCCGTCGAGGAGGCGGGCGACGTTGGGCTCGGCGGCGGCGGCGGCGAGGACCTGGTCGGGGGGCGCGTCGGGGACGGCGTCGATGGTGGCGCGGAGCTTGCCCATGATCTGCACGGCGATGGTGACGGTGCTGGCGGCGAGCAGGGCGGGGTCGGGCTCGGGCCAGGGCAGCTCGGCGACCAGGGTCGCGTCCTCGCCGGGGCCGTGCAGATCGGGGCCGCGCAGGCGGGCGTGCAGCTCCTCGGCGAGGTGGGGCATCATCGGCGCCACCAGGCGGGCGGCGGTGGCGAGCGCCTCCCAGCGGGCCCAGGCGAGGGCGTCGTCGGGATTGGCGCCGGCGGCGGCGGGGGTGATGGCGGGGCCGTTGGCGGGGGCGGGGGCAGCGGCGGGGGAGTCGCTGGCGGGGGCGCCCTGCCCTGCCCCGGGCGGCTGAGCGGGGGGGCGCGCGGCGCGGTCGGCGTCGGCGATGGCGGCGGCCAGCTCGTAGAAGCGAGCGACGGCGACGTTGAAGGTGAAGGTCTCCATCGACTCGGTGACGGCGGCGATGGTGCGGTGGGTGGCCCGGCGCAGGGCGGTGGCGGCCGGGCCGAAGCTGGCGGGGCGCGGCGGGGGGGCGCCGGCGCTGGCGTCGCACAGGCGGTGCAGGCGCTGGACGAAGCGCCAGGCGCCGGCGACGCCGGACTCGGTCCACTGCATGTCGCGCTCGGGCGGGTTGTCGGAGAGGATGAACCAGCGCGCGGTGTCGGCGCCGTAGCGGGCGATGATCGCGCCGGGTTCGATGGTGTTGCGCCTGCTCTTGCTCATCGCCTCGACGCGGCCGACGGTCACCGGCTCGCCGGTGTCGCGGTGGGTGGTCACGCCGGCGGCGGTCCGGGTCTCCTCGGGGTAGAGCCAGCGTCCGTCGGCGCCGCGGTAGCTCTCGTGGGTGACCATGCCCTGAGTGAACAGGCCGGCGAACGGCTCGGCGATGCCGAGCCGCTCCGGCTCGGGCGAGGTGGCGCCGAGGGCTCGGGTGAAGAAGCGGGCGTAGAGCAGGTGCAGGATCGCGTGCTCGATGCCGCCGATGTACTGGTCGACGGGCATCCAGGCGCGCACCGCGTCGGCGTCGAGCGGGCGCTCGGCGTGGGGGGCGCAGAACCTGGCGAAATACCAGGAGCTGTCGACGAAGGTGTCGAAGGTGTCGGTCTCGCGCTGCGCGGGGGCGCCGCAGGACGGGCAGGCCGTGTGCTTCCAGGTGGGGTGGTGGTCGAGCGGGTTGCCGGGGCGGTCGAAGGCGACGTCGGTGGGCAGCACCACGGGGAGCTGGTCGTCGGGCACGGGGACGGGGCCGCACGCCGCGCAGTGCACGATGGGGATCGGGCAGCCCCAGTAGCGCTGGCGGCTGACGCCCCAGTCGCGCAGGCGCCAGTTGGTGACGCCCTCGCCGGCGCCCTGTTGCTGCAGGCGGGCGATGGCCTCGCGCCGGCCGTCCGCGGTGGAGAGGCCGTCGAGGAAGCCGGAGTTGATCAGGGTGCCGGGGCCGTCGTGGGCGCGCTCCGGCGGGGCGTCGGGGGCCGTGTCGGAGGGGGACGCGTCGGGGCGGACGACCTGGGGGACGGGCAGGCCGTACTTGCGGGCGAAGTCGAGGTCGCGCTGGTCGCCGCACGGGCAGGCGAAGATGGCGCCGGTGCCGTACTCCATCAGCACGAAGTTGGCGACCCAGACCGGGAAGGTCTGCCCCGGCAGGAAGGGGTGGGCGACGCGCAGGCCGGTGTCGACGCCCCGCTTCTCGGCCTGCTCGATGGTGGCCTCGCTGGTGCCCATCGAGCGGCACTCGGCGACGAAGGCGGCCACGGCGGGGTTGGCGGCGGCCGCGGCGGCGGCGACCGGGTGCTCCGCGGCCACCGCGAGGAAGGACATGCCGAACAGGGTGTCGGGGCGGGTGGTGTACACCTCGATCGCGTCGGGCAGCGGGGGCGTGGCCCGGGTGGCGGGAGCGGCCGGGTCGGCGTAGGCGGCGGGGTCGAGCAGGGCGGCGGTGTTGGGCGGAGGCGTCGTGTCGAGCGGCGGCGCGGCGTCGGTGGCGGGGCCGGGGGCGAAGGCGGCGGGGTCGAGCAGCGCGGCTGCGTTGGGGATCGCGGCGGGGTCGGCGCCGCCGGCGGGGACCAGGGGGAAGCGCACGCGCGCGCCCTCGCTGCGGCCGATCCAGCGCGCCTGCATGGTGCGCACGCGCTCGGGCCAGCGGTCCAGCGTGTCGAGCGCGGCCAGCAGCTCGGGGGCGAAGGCGGTGATGCGCAGGAACCACTGCGACAGGCGGCGCTGCTCGACGGGCGCGCCGGAGCGCCAGCCGCGGCCGTCGATCACCTGCTCGTTGGCGAGCACGGTGTTGTCCACCGGGTCCCAGTTGACGGAGCTTTCGCGGCGCTCTGCCAGGCCGGCGCGCAGGAGCTGGAGGAACAGGCGCTGCTGCTGGCCGTAGTAGCGGGGCTCGCAGGTGGCGAACTCGCGCGACCAGTCGATCGACAGGCCCATGCGCCGCAGCTCGGCGCGCATCGCGGCGATATTGGCAAACGTCCATTCGGCGGGGTGGACGCCGCGCTCGCGCGCCGCGTTCTCGGCGGGCAGGCCGAACGCGTCCCAGCCCATCGGGTGCAGCACCAGGTGGCCGCGGGCGCGCTTGTAGCGGGCCACCACGTCGCCCAGCGTGTAGTTGCGCACGTGGCCCATGTGGATTTTTCCACTCGGGTAGGGGAACATCTCCAGGACGTAGTACGGGCGCGAGCCCGCGGGCGGGACGTCGGGCACGGCGAAGCAGGCGTGCTCGGCCCAGGCGCGCTGCCAGCGCGGCTCGGCGGCGCGAAAGTCGTAGCCGGGGGCGTCGGAGGCGGGGGCGTCGGCGGGGCTGTCGCTCATGGGCGCGAGGATAGCGGCGCGCGGGCGGGGCGGCGAGGGGTGGAACGCAGGCCTGCGCGACGAAGCGGGGCCGGGCCCGGCAGGGGCCCGCCGAAGGCCCCTTCCTTCAGGCGTGGTGTCCCGACTTGAAGTTCAGCGAGCAAGGCCAGAGGCTCTGCCTCTGGACTCCGCCAAAGGCGAGCCTTTGGAATCCAATACTTAAGGGATGGGTTTCCAGAGGCCTCGGGCCTTTGGCGGGTCTGGGCGTAGCTGTCAAAGGTTCCGACGACCCTCTTGGGTCGTTGGAATGGCAGCGGAGGAAGAGCCCGGCCTTGCCTGCTGGCAGGTCGATGTCGGGGCCGCTGGCACGGGTCGGTCAGGACCGGCGAGGCCACGGGCCGCCGCGGATGCCCGGGGCGTCCCCGGACGGGCGCTCAGGCCCGGATCACCGAGCCCGCGAAGCTGGTGAGCGCGTCGCCGGCGATGCTGCCGGCCGCGAACACCTCCATGTCGCCGCGCCCCGCCTCGCCCGCCCAGCGCTCCCACGCCAGCCGGCAGGTGATGCCCGCGGCCACCGCCCAGCCCGCCAGCGGCGAGACCAGCAGCAGCCCGGTGGCGAACATGATGCCGATCTGCCGGCGCGAGCCGCCGAGCGCCTGCAGCACCCCGCCGGGGATCGCCCACAGCGCCAGGGCGTGCGCGACCGCGGGGCTGCTGCCCGCCCGGATCGCGGCGACGAACACCCGGTCCACCGGCGCCACCTCGCCGCGCGCGAAGTAGCCGGGGTAGAGCACCAGCACGGTCAGCGCCGCGACCACGAGGGCGAACATCGCCGCGTAGTATTGCTGGCGCCGCCCGTCGCGCTCGTACTCCGGGTCCTCGCCCTGGCCGCGGAGCAGGAAGCCGGCCTTAAGGTCGCAGCCCATGTCGGCGAACGCCGGCCCGGTGGACGCGGTGAACCCGACCAGCAGCGCCAGCGCCGGGGCCGGGAACCCGATCAGGATGCCGACCGCGAGCGAGACCACCGCCACCGCGAACGCCGGGAACCACCCCGAGTGCATCCCCGCCAGCCCGATGATCAGCTCGTGCAGCAGCGCCGCGAATGCCGCATACGCCACGAACAGCACCAGCATCGAGGTGGACATGCCGCCCGCCAGCCCGCCCAGCGCCGCGATCCCCGCCGCGATCGCCAGGTACACGCCCGCGCCGAGCCCCAGCGTGGCGCGAAGCTGCGCGGGCGTCGGCCCCGCCCCCTCGCCGCCCGACAGGCGGCCCGGCGACTCGCCCGCCGCGCCCACCGCGTCCGGCCCCACCCTGTCCTGCCCAGGCCTGTCCTGCCCAGGCCTGTCCTGCCCCACCCTGCCCGGCCGCGCCGCGTCGCGTCCCTCGCCCCCGGCTGCGCCGGCCTTGGCGGGGCGGCGCAGGATCGTGGCCACCACCTGCCCCAGCGCCACCAGCCCCGCGCCCAGCATCATCCCCTGCGCCACGTGCCCCCCGTCGATGTCGCCGCCCGGCAGCAGCCAGGCGAACGCCGGGTGGTCGAGCAGCGCGTGCTCGTAGCCGCGCAGCAGCAGCCCCGCGCCGAACACGCCGAGCGCCCAGGCGTTGCCGATGAACGCCACCCCGAAGCCCGACATCGGGATGCCGCACAGCGAGCCGGCGACGCCGATCCCCAGCCCCACGCCGAGCACCACCGCCTTGCGCCCGCCCTCGTCGCCGGCGCGGATCGCCTCCGCCGCCGCGACGCCGGGCGGCCACGCCCCGCGCGCGGGAAAAACCTCGGAGTCGAACATTCGGTACAGCATCGTCGCGTCCAGCAGCATCGCCGCCACCGCGCCCGCCAGCATCGCCGGCACCAGGTCCGGCCGCCCCAGCAGGAACGGGATGCCGATCGGCAGCAGCAGGCTGTTCGCCGCCCCGAACGTCGACGCGGAGATCGCGCTCTGCGCCAGGTTCTGCACGTGGATGTCGCGGTAGCGCCGCAGGAACCCCAGCGGCACCCGCCCCAGCCCCATCGCCGCCAGCGCCCCGATCAGCGCCGTGTTCGTCGTCACCCCGAGCCGCACCAGCACCTGCATGCCCACCACCGAGCCCAGCACGCAGAGCGGCGTGATCAGCAGCAGGCTGGCCCACGAGAAGAACCGCGGATGCCGCGCCTGCGCGCCCTGCGCGCCCAGCGCCGTGCCGCCCTCAGCCACGCGCCTTGCCCATCCGCATCGCTCCCCACGCCCGGAGCCGAGTCATAGGCGCGCGGCGGGGGCGAGGGCAAAGCAAGCCAAGGTTGAGGCCCCGCCTTCAAGCATGGGCCTCAAACTCCGCCAAAGGCTGGGCGATATGGTAGTTGCCAAACCCACCCGCTAGGGGTAGGGTTTGCCGCCTAGCTGGCGTCAGGCTTCTTGGGCGGAAGCAGCACCCATGTGACGCCATCGTCAGAGCGCCACATTTTTCCTGTGGAGCAGTTCATTATGAGTGACGGTGATGGAGTTAACGTTGGCCCGGTGGGTGGCGGAGACGTTGAGGTCATAGATCCGATTCCTGGTCTGGAAGTGTACACTGAAGCATCGCACGGTATCTTCTTAGCAGAAGAAATGGTAACAATTGCGTTCTACTCTCCCCGCACTAACCATGTCGGGAAGACTTATCGCTTAATAATTGCTAGGGTTACTATGCCACTTGCAGGAGCAAAAAGCCTCGCTAGTCAGCTTGGCGACTTTCTCGACCGAGCTGCTGTAATACGTAAGAGTCCGCCGAATCGCTCTTAGCGGTTAGTTTCTGGCGGCAGAACTTTCGATTGCGGGCGGGTGACCGCCTTCAGCTTTTCATCAAATGCCGCCTCGTCCTCATCGCAGCCGAGGGCGCGGGCGGTTTCCAGGAAGCGTGTGTGTTGAGAATCAGCCGGAAGTTCCTTTATCGTATTTTTAGACATTTTAGAGGCGCTCCCTATCCGTGGCTCGGAAGTTTGTGTTTGCCGATGAAGCCGGCGATTTCGCTTTCAAGCGCGGCTTCAACATAAGCCGGTACTTTATCCTTTGCACGGTGACGTTGGATTCGTGCGATTTGGGCGAGAGCCTTCTTGCGCTTCGGCGTGAGATGTCTTGGGAGCGAAAGCCGCTTGGAGACTACTTCCACGCCACAACGGATGCACAGGAAATTAGGGATAGAGTATTTGATCTTATAAGCACGCAAGATTTTCGTGTTGATGCAACCGTTCTAGAAAAGTCAAAGGCACAGGTACACATAAGAGCTGAGGATACCACATTTTACAAGTATGCATGGTTCTATCATTTCAAGCACGTTGCGCAATATATGGCGCTTCCATCAGAAGAGCTATTGTTAACTGCTGCATCTATTGGCACAAAAAAGAAACGTGTTGCCTTCATGGATGCTGTCAATGATGTTATCACACAAAAAAACAGTCGAACAAACTGCCGATCTGCGTTCTGCGCAGCACAAGCTGACCCTTGTTTACAGATTGCAGACTACTGCACTTGGGCCATTCAGCGAAAATGGGAGCGTGGAGACAGCCGCACTTACGACCTTATCAAGCCGCTCATTAAGACTGATTATGATTTATGGGCCGTTGGAACGAAACATTACTATTAGTAGGCGTGGCCGCGCTTCCCAACTATCCCGCAAGGGAAGTGCCCAGGGGCTCTTATCGTCAGGCGCTAACCACACTGCATGCTAAGCGGAAGATTCAATCTGTAGCAAGATTTATTTTTGGCGGTTTTACGCTGTTTTACGAGGTCCCTCATACGTCAGGCGCTTACCGACGATGCCGCGCAGTGCGCTGTCGGTCCGCGCTGTGTCATCCACGCCCAGCCGCACGCGGTTGCTGTAGCGAAAGTCGAACTCGGCCACATAGCGGTGCAGGTGCTTCTCGGAGCAGTGCTGATAGATGCCCTTCATGCCCCTCTTGAACACGCTGTAGAAGCCCTCGACCGTGTTCGTGTGGACCATGCCGCGCACATACTCGCCTGCGCCGTGCTGCGTGAAATCGTGGCCGGCGAAGTGTTTGGCGAGGCTGCCATACTGGGCGGCCTCATCCGTCATCACCTGAGATGCCGGATGGACGTTCGCCTTGATGATCGGCAGGAGGTCGGCCGCCTTCGTGCCGTCCACGTGGAAGGAGCGGGCAGAACCACCGCGCTCAACGAGCGTCAGGACCGCGTGCTTATGCGCCGTGCCGCGATGCTTGGGCATGTCCGGCTTGCGACCGATGTAGGTCTCATCGATCTCCACCACCGCGCCCTCGCCGCCCATGGGCGGCAGCGTGCCGGCTTTCATAGCCTCACGGAGACGGTGGGACATAAACCAGCCCGTCTTGACCGTCACACCGAGCGTGCGGGCGAGCTGGTTGCTGCTGATGCCCTTCTTGCTGCTGCACATCAGGTAGGCCGCCTGAAGCCACACGTGCAGTTTGACGTGGCTGGACTCGAACACGGTGCCGACCGTCACGCGGCTCTGCTTGCGGCAGGCATAGCACTTGTAGAGGCCCGGGCGGGTGGCAGTGCCGCCCATGCGCTTCATGCGGTCAGTGCAGCCGCAGTGCGGGCAGACGGCCCCATTCGGCCACACGATGCTTTCAAGCTTCGTGTAAGCGTCGTCTTCATTCTGGAAGAAAGCCTGGCTGAGAACGCTGGCCATGGAGGTTACTCCGTCTATGAAGCTACCCTACCCCTAGCGGGTGGGTTTGGCAACTACCATATCGCCAAAGGCTGGGCCTTTGGATTGCCTTCCTGAAGGGTAGCCGCTCGATCTTGTCGGAGGCCGTGCTCACATCGGCCGCTTCCATGCTCACGCTTGGTGGTTGGTGCTCGATACCATCGACGCGTGCCCAAGATCAGTGATCGAAAAACAAATGGCGTGAGTTGGAATTCTCGAATCCTGGGTTGATCCCGTGCTACTTCTTACCGATCATCGATGGAAACGGAAATGGTTACCACAACCTGGACTGGCGGCGCCGGCGACTGGAACACGGCGTCGAACTGGACGAACGGGGTACCCACCGCTGCCGATGACGCGGTGTTTCCGTCCGACCACGCGGGACCGGTCAGCGGGGACGGTCCAGCGGCCTCGCTCACGGTCGAGAAGGAGCAGGCGACGCCCGGCGTGCTTGGGGGACGGGGTACCACGGTGCTGTACTCGCTGACCGGCACCCACGCGCTGGCCACGCTCGACGTCACCGCCGGCGCCGTCCTCTCCCTGGGACAGGAAGTCCCCGCGACGCTCTCGTTCGGCTCCGCCCTGGTGTCGGGGACGATCACCCTGCAGCACGGCTCGCGGCTCGGCAGCGGCACGATCACCCTCGCCAACGGCTCCATCGACCTTTCCAGTTCCATCGACGCAGTGCCGATCACGCTGTCCAACCCGATCGTGCTGGCGGGCGCCGCGGGCCAGACCGGCTCCGACACGATCCGCGGAGAGGGCGCAGCCCAGGTGCAGGACGCCACCGTTGCGACGGTCTCCGGCGTGATCAGCGGCAGCGGCATGCTGACGCTGTTCGGGCCGACCGCAGGGAATGGCCGGCTGGTTCTGGCCAACGGTGCGAACAGCTATTCCGGCGGCACGGAGGTCGGCGGCACCGTCGAGGTGACGGCGCCCGGCTCGCTCGGCAGCGGGCCGGTCCTCCTCGCGCAGGGCACGCTGACGCTGGACCAGGGCGTCACGGCCGGCCCCGTCAGCGGCATAGGTCAGCTCGCCACGGTGGACGCCAGCCTGACGGTGTTCGCCGACGACGGCCTGCTGTTCATCAACGGCAGCGGCAGTTCCACCTACGTGGGCACCACGAGCTACTCCCACGTGTACGACCCATATCCTCCCATGCCCGATCAGGCCGGCTTCAGCGAGGTCTTCGGCGGCACCGGCCACGTGACGGTGTTCGCCGGCAACGGCGGGGGCACGTTCTACGGCTGCACCGGCGGCCGCAACGTCATCGTGGCCGGGGCCGACCTCACCGGCTACACGGAATTCCCAGGACCACCGCTGGAGCGGTTCCCGGGCCTGCGCCACTTCATGGACGCGCAGGGGACAATCTACACCCCCGCGGCCTCGACGATCGGCGGGGGCGGCGACGGCGACCTGCTGGTCGCCACGGGGACGCTGAACAACCTGGTCGCAGCCGCGGGCGGCAACGAGACGCTGACCGGGTCGGGGGCACGCGGCAACAACACCTTCTTCGGCGGCACGGGGTCGGACCTGATCGTGACCGGCGCCGGGCAGGACCTGGTGGTGGCCGGAAGCGGGGCGGCCACCATCGCAGGGGGCGCGGGCAATGCCGCGATCTTCGCGGGCTCGGGACAGGACCTGATCGTGGGCGGAACGGGCGGTGGTTACATCCAGGCGGGGAGCGGCAGTGCGATTGTGTTTACCGGCCAGGGCGCTGACCTGATCGCCGTGGTGTCGGGGCAGGCAGGGGGCAGCGTCACCGTGTCCGGTTTCCGTGTCGGCACGGACTTCCTGGCGGCGCGCGGCTACGCGAGCGGCCCGACGCAGACGGTGGTCGGCGGCAACACCGTGCTGAGCTTCTCCGACCACACGCAGGTGACCCTGCTGGGCGTGGCGTCGCTGCCAGCCTCCGCGTTCTCCTAGGCCGTGTGGACGAATTTAACCAACATCAGTCCGCACGCAAAACTGATGATGGCTGAGTAGCTGGTGTCGGTCTTCTCGCATCGCATGGCGACGCGTTTGAACC
>JAABUO010007113.1_pt1 | contig 12806 bp, 20 predicted proteins | sample 5559291 | NCBI WGS metagenome assembly JAABUO01 (sample SAMN10711878, study PRJNA513372) | rock metagenome | isolation source: Antarctica rocks | place: Antarctica: Victoria Land, Finger Mt sud
TCTAATAGCCATCACAATGCAGTCTCATCGGCCTGCCAAGATGCTATTTGTCAGGTCAGGCTCAGGCTCTGTACCATGGCTGAGTCTAGTATCCAGCTTACATATGTTTGCATACGAACCTCGAGCCTTGACATGCCTCATTGGTATTCATGGCACTTTTATGCTTGGCTGGTAGTAAAGTCACCCTTGTGATGCCCGCATCGTGATATGTCACCATGCAGATAGTATGGTTTTGTGACTAGCTTGAGTACATTGTGGCTATAAGACACACCTTGAAATGAGATGCGTCATTTTTGTGTATTGCATGACAGACATGCCTGTTGCATAGCCAGCTTGCGTACCTATCCACAAAGCTTGTGAGCACCTTCAATGCAGCTTCTCAGCCTTGCTTGTAGCTTTGAGGTGTTGCTATTGACTTTGGTGCAATTTTCTACCTAAGTTTCAAGGCTTTTGTGCGAGGTTGTATATGTGTTATGTGCTGTGTTATCAATCACAATGCAACATTGCCATTGCAGACGCTGAATTAATGTGCCTTGTTAGTATGTCACAATTACCATCAAGATTTGTGCATTGCATGCTTGCCCTCATACATTGTCATCCGCATTGTTGCAGCTTGCATACTCGCCTGACTGCTGTCGATTCTTTGTGCAGGTGCCTCTAAGGGATTTGCTGCTGACAAGACTGGCCAGAAGGTGGCTGACTTGCAAAACCATCAGAACATGCTCAAGCTGCCGCCTACACTAGATGGGCTTGCGGCCTTCATCTTTCATCCTCCAGCAGCCAAAATTCCTGTGCTTGATGCCTTTTATACTGGTTTGGTGGCTCATAATGATGCCTTGAGAGCCATCATTGAGCCTGCGTCGCTGTCAGGGGCTGAGGCACTGGCAGCACTTGTAGTCTCTGCGCTGCAATCTGAGTTTGAGGGCGGCGACAAAATTGTTATTGCAGGTAATTGTAAGGGGTTGCATGAATTTAGCCTGACAGCAGCATTGCAAACACGCCAAAGCCTGCTGTTGAGCTTCGTTTCTTGACGCTCCGGCAGAGTGCAAATTTCGTTTTGCAGGTAAAGTGGATGAGCTGTTGTACAGAATATGGCAATGCATGAGCAAATTTGACAAGGATGATACATTTTCCATGACTCGCAAGAGAAATAGGGCAGATGAATCTGCTACTTTGAAACGCAAGCAGCCTGATCTTTGTATCACGTCATCAAGAGCATTGTTGTTCAAGGGAGAGCACAAAATTTCAGAAACTCAGTTGATTACAGCAATCCAAGATTTGGGCACAAAAATGTCCGAATGGGGAGCTGCATTTCATGGCAAGGTGTGACATTAATTGCTGCTGAATATTTGTCAGCATGTTGTGTAGATAGGCATGAATTGCTGCTTTGTTGTTACAGGTGGACTATCTGTTGTGCTACGCTTGTGCTGGCCCAATACTGCAGTTCAGTGTTTTGCCCCGGGGAAGCAACATTCCCAGAAAGCTAGGTCGGCAGCTGTCCATGGCTTCTCGAGTTAGCAGGCTGCATATCATTGCAGCAGCTGTTCAAGTGTACCAGGTCATCAAAGCGCAGCGTCAACACCTTCCAAACCAGTACTTCCCATTAGGTTGTCAGCAGAGCACGTCGTTCAGCTCTATTGAGTATTTTGATGGGTATGTTCAGGTGGGCTGCAAAAAAGTTACACGACTGCTAGTTCCATATAAGTGGAGGCCACCTTGATAAGTGTGTTAGGTTGTTGCTATACCCAGATTCATGTCCTCTTGGACTTCTTGTAGCTGTTTGTGTTCACGCAGAAGCGTATTGAGTATTCAGACAATGCTTGGCCAAAGCAGCGTAAGTCATTCATGGTTGGAGTGTACAAAGCATGTAGTGCCTCTCCTCATTTGATCCATGCTAAGGGGCCACCCTGCGACTCATCATCATCAGAAGGTGCCACACAATGTGGTAGATCTAGAACCTGTTGGGGAGCCATTGGTCAGCGAGTACGGTGACAAGAAGCCTAGGAATCAAGCAGAGCTGAAGAGTCTCACCAAGTGAGGTTATTTTTGTGTGTCGGCACCCATCTTTTTTATTGCCGATTCAAACTGCAAATTGGCACTCAATGCTTTGAAGTGTTTTTTGTCGTCATACATGTCATTGCATATGTTCAGGTGTGTGGTGTCAGGGTTACAGGCTTTGCACAAAGCCAAGTACGGGCACACAGATATTCGCTGGCAAAACCTTATCCAATGTGGTCATGTATACTGCCTCATTGACCTGGAGTTTGCCTGCAAGCTAAATCAGGAGCCCTTCACTCCTCAAGGTTAGCACACCTCCCTTTTTGAGAGTCCTTGTGTGCATACCATGTTGTCTATCAAAAAGTAGTAAGGGTCGTATATGCATACAGCTTTGACAAGTCTTGCTATTCATGAGTCCATAGCCATTAGCGCACTGCTTGAGAAAGATCATGACAATTATGGCTTGGGTGCAGGGCATGTCAGGAAAGCTCGACCTGAGTTGTATTCCCGCAAGTGGACAGCTGAATGTGACCTTATCCTAGTTGGGGACCTCCTTCAGTCATGTGGCATCTCTGATCTGGATGCTCAAGGGCAAGAGTTGATGCATGCCATGCAAGCTGGGACCATGTCAACAACACAGGCACTGCAACATCCATGGTTGACATGAACATCCACTTAGCCCAAAACTTGAATTGCATGGATTTGTCTCACGAGTGGGTAAAGGCATTACATTCAGCATTGTCCTACACTATCTTCAGCATTGAGCATGGCCAATGCTCCATCTATGCCAACATCAACAGACATGCCGTCCATGCTTTTGACATTTATTTTCACTCCTATCATGTAAAAAAGCCTATATTGCTTCCCGCTAGAACGGCAGTTCTTGACACTGGCATACTCCCTTCCATGCTGCCACTCCTCTCATACTGCGTGAATGCCTCTCCACCAGCAAGGCGTTTGTGCCCATTTGTACATGTCTAATAGCCATCACAATGCAGTCTCATCGGCCTGCCAAGATGCTATTTGTCAGGTCAGGCTCAGGCTCTGTACCATGGCTGAGTCTAGTATCCAGCTTACATATGTTTGCATACGAACCTCCAGCCTTGACATGCCTCATTGGTATCATGGCACTTTTATGCTTGGCTGGTAGTAACGTCACCCTTGTGATGCCCATATCACCATGCAGATAGGGCAGTTAATGCCAATTTCCTTTTTGGTCTCAATGCTGAAAATGTGTGTTGCTGTAGATGACTCACAGGCTTTCAAGAGTTGTGAGGAGTTCAATACATTCCTCAGGTTGGAAGGGAGTAGCAAGGTGCAGCAATTTGCAAGCGCTGTGTGGCAGGCAGGCCATCACTCATGTGCTTCCATTGCTCGTTCGGGAGCAGAGTTGCGTGCGCAACATGGGTCAGACATAAGACAACTGCTTGACTTCTGCAGGCTTCGCTCAGGTACATGTCAACCAAGGAAAAACCTTACGCTAATACAAATGGTGTTTGTTGACAACCTGGCCATGTGACTCAACAGCTTGTGTACACATACTGGCGGTGCATACAAGTGCTCGGGCTCTGCAGAGATGATTACGCGCTCTGAACTGCTGGAGTCAGAGCTCCCTGCTCCGGACATGTCTACAAGCCCGTCTGGCCTCAATCAAGCTGAGCAGCCCAGACATAGTCTCAATATAGGTGCCACATACATGTACATCTGATTTCGACACGCCAATCAATGACAGCCGCTCAAAATGTACTATTGATTTCTACAGTCAGTCACATTGACCATAACAGTGTGCATCGAAAATGAACAAAGCAAACACTACCGATGTCTGTGACAGTTTTGCTGCAGGGCATACAACTCAACCACACAGCCCAGGCTTTCAGAGTCGGCTTTACAGTCGAGGAATTGCTGCTGTACAATGCACCACACAGCCCAGGCTTTCAGAGTCGGCTTTACAGTCGAGGAATTGCTGTACTTCCAATCAGCACAACACAGCTTTTGTGAGTGCAAGGTGTGAGGTGTCCTTGATGCCAACATGTAATGATGGGGGCTTGTCCATTGCGCACTTGGTGACTTGTAAATGCAAGTTTGGACTTTGACTCTGATGATGCAGGCATTTCACCAGGCTCTGCAAATCAGCGCATCCCCGAGGACGTGTTTCTGGATCCAACACTTCAGGAAATGCAGGCTCAGTGATGGCCGTCTAGTTGAAGGGGTCCATGCGTGGGTCATGCTCTGTCACCAGGGCTTTCCCAGTACACTGCAGCTCAACCACATGCTGCTGTACTACACTTATCTGGCTTGTGTGCATTCAGCATCTTCAGCCAATCATTCTTAGACAGGGAACCACTTATGATCAGTAAGGCAGTTTAGTCAACACACCAAAAGCGATGCTCTGAGGTCATGGTTACGAAGCAAATCCAGGTCATGCAATGAAGTGGCACGGTGATACTGCCCACACGCGGTCTCATGGTGGAGGCACGTTGAGCCAGCACTGAAAATGTTGATGACAGTAGACATGCTTACCAGGCAAGCGGTGCACATGACCTTGCCAGTGCCTGAGCAGAAGGGGCACGTCTCCTCCCCGCCATTCCTGGCAGTTGTCTGGGCTACGCTGACAGGCACGCTGCCGTCACCAGCACAGTTACCGCATGTCAAGTAGCCCCCTCCCTATACATGTGACACTCTGGGTGTACAAGTTGTGTTCAGTTGCTATCGCAAAGAGTGATAAGGACACAGAGTAGCAGTGAGCAGTCACGGTCATGCTCTCATTGACTTTAGAGGGGGGGGGGGTGGGGGGTTTGTGAATGCAGTGCCAGACTTGGCTTCTGATATGACTTCAGCAATGGCAGGCAGTATGTCACGGCCTACTAAGAACACAAGCGTGCACAAGCAGTGCAGTGGTCCTGCTCACACTGATATACCAGTAATTGCTTATCCCTTGGGCTTCCAGGCATGACCATATGGACTTGACAATTCCCAAAGCCAGGCTTGAGCTAGTGTACACAAACGCTGACACAGAATGCAAAATGGGAGGCAGGCAAGCCAGGCAGCACACATAAGCATTGCACTCCCCGGGAGTGCTGATGTGCATCCACAAAGACAGGAGTCATTATTGTGCTGACACTGTCACAGGCGGCAGCTCTGACAGGTATAACAGACTTACTTCGCAGTATTGGCAGCGCCTCTTTTCCTGGGCTTTGGCATTGTTAGCTTCCACGACCATGAAGGCAGACAGCACTCCAACCGCTCCTCCACAAAAGGAAGCCACGATGGGGTCCACGTGGGCCAGCTGACTGGGCAAGTGCATCATCTTGATAAACTCAGAGTATGTGGTTCCTGCAACATCAGGTGTGCCGCCTGCTATGAGGCCCTCTGCAAGCCAGATTCACGATGGCAGGGCAACAAGGGGTTTTGCTTTGATTGCATCATGACAATGCACAGCAAGACTGACAGAGCAGATCTGGCTGGCTTCTTTGGCAATGCAGACTACTTCAACACAAGATGCTGACAGCTTGCGGCAATGATTTGGATTTACAAAGCGACACAGTGCTCTTAGCTTGAGGCAGTGTGACAAGCGCAACTTTTTAGAGCAAAGGGGTGTGCCAACCCAGAGTGAAGCAATGATACTGCTGAAGCATAGCATGCGCAGCATGCATGTCAGGCATCCACAATGCAGCTGAGATCTGAACAAGCAAGATGTGAAATTTGAGTACCTCCAAGACCTAGGTTCACCTCCAGAGCAGGAGACAAGAGCCCTCCAAATAGAATGATGGTTCCAACAGCAAAGGCATAGAACTGGTAGTAGTATTTGACGGTGCTGGCAGAGAGTGGGGGTAGGAAGGGGACTGCAGAGGGGTAGCGCTCCTCCTGTATCTCCTCTTCTTGCGTCGGGCCAGAACCCTGAGAACAAGCATGATGTGGAGGAAAGGAAGAAGACACAATCAGTACCGCTTACACTGGAGTAGATTTGCAACACTGAATGAAGATCAATAAGCAGCATGCAAACACACTATTTTTGCCAAAAACAGGACCTACCACAGGGAGCTGGTCAGGACTGGATGTACCTGACCCTGGGGACGGAGACGTACTAAATGAATGAAGGAATGCAACAAGTGTTCTGGACACAAGGTCAGACATGTATGCCACAACGTGCTTGAAAGTGCAGCCTGGTGTGATGATGCTATGCAATGGCTGCATCAGGCAGGACTGCTTGGCTGATGGTTGCTTGACAGAAGCATTCTTAGCCAACCTCCAGTAGGAGTGCCTTACACCAGACAGACTGCTGTGCAATACTGTTTTGTGAAGGCTGCCATCAGACGCTACACTGATGCTGTTCCTTCGCAGATGTGGGCTGCATAGATACCTTGACTCTTTGCTGTATCCGCAAGCGCCGAACCTCTTCCATGAGCAAAAATATCCGGTTTCTGCGTAACTCGATCGACTGCTGGATCTCTTCAAGTTGCATGTGGGAAAAGCTCTGCAGTCAATAGCTGCACAATGCTTGTGCACTTGAAGTATAAACCAGTCAGATGCAAAGGAGTGAGGGAGATGCACACGGTTTTTGTCTTGATTGAACATGCTTCATTGGGCTTCACCACCTTATGCAAGCAGTGATACTCCTTGAGGAGTGCGCAGACTGACCTTGACTGAGTCTCGGCTCTCGATAAAACAAAAACTCTCTGAAAAGTCGCTCAAAGCACTGCAGCAAGCATTGCATGTACTTGTTACTCTCCATGAGTTCTGAGGCAGACGGCCTTCAATCACAACATGCAACGCAATACACTTGCTTGTTAGGAGGCTTGCTGGGCTTCTGGCCAGAGTGCTTATCGCTGCCACTTGTTCCTGCCTCCGAGTTGCTGCTTTTCCTTTCATCTGTACCATTGTCAGACGGGTGTTCAGAGGATTTGGGTTTGGAAGCTTGTCTGGCATGTTGCTCATTCCGCTGCATCCGCCGTCTTCTTATTAGTGGCTGCAAGGTTGGACCACTGCTGAGAAGATTTGGCCCAGGAGCTGAGCTGCCAGGTGCAGATGCCTTTACTGACTTATACGTCCAGCCGCACCCACACCACTGGGTGCACGTAGTTGCCATTACTACGCTGTTCCAATAGCTGCAATGATTTCTCACTTCATTGCTCTCACTGAGCTGTCCGAGACAAGCGCAGCTCCTAGAACCGGCTGCACCCGACGACACAGAAGCAAGAACAACGGTCAATATCGGCGGCCAGCGCGCGAACAAGACTATCGTGTCGCCAATTGCCCAGAGTTGGTCGCTGCACCTTGCGCGCAGGATCTTTGCTTGCAGATGTCGCAGGTCAAAGTAGATTAGTCTCGGATACCTGCTCGGATACTGACGCAATGCGTTCAATCTGCCGGAGAGCAACGTCATTTCGCTCCTTTGTGGCTCACAAGCGCTACGCAAGGCACTGGACAGCGCATTCTAGCTCCTTCTCTGCCTCTTGACCCCCGCCTGCATAAATCACCCTCCAATTCTTGTCTAGTCCAGGCTTCCTTTTCCCAGCGCATATTGCTGACTGCATAGTTGACCTAAGCTTTCAAGCACGGATATTTGTTGCACGCTGAAACAGCTTCACAAGTAGAGTTTAGCAAGTTTCGCGTTGTCAAAAGCTCAGCTGTGCTTTTGCATTCCACCACCTGTGATATGCTCAGCTTGAGGGGCCACGCCCCATGTAGATCAGTATTCAAGCAGTCAAGCCCAAGCACTTCCGTACCGTGCAAGCCATACAATCCACTCCACTTAGTGCAGCAGCAAAGCAACAAGCGACGGCTTTGCACGTGGAACACAGCGTCTTTTAGCCAGAGCAGCACTAGGTCACACTTTAGGTGTTCAGCTCAGGAAGATGTTGAGGTGCACACTCCTGAAGTCCTTGATGACCTTGATATGATCGATAACCTGCCCTCCACGTCCCACAGTCCTGAGGAGCAGCAGCTGAGCACTTCGAGCGGGCCTCAGCAGTTAGCTTCTTGGGCACTTGGTGGTCAGCGCAAAGGGGTTACATCGCTTTTAGGCTATGCTGGGGTTGCGGTAGCTGGCATAGCTGGTAAGCCATTACTGCACAAGTGGTTTGTTGGTTTTATCCACCTGCAATGTAGCCCTAGATCCCACTCATCATGGCAGATCCTCTTTATCCGGTCTCACGGCGGAATTCAAAATCACATTATCCTGCAGGTATTGACTTGCGTGGTCCTGGCTCCACATTACAAGCGATATCTGTTCTGGCGGCTATTGTTACTATACACGAGCTGGGTCACTTTGTGGCAGCGCGGTCGCAGAACATCCATGTCACCAAGTTCAGCATAGGCTTTGGGCCTATACTGTTCAAATACCAGGTACATAACTTGCATGCTGCTGTGCATATGGTCATGTGATTGCCTGTTGGATACTATGATGTAATGCAGTGGCTGCCTGATGTAAACAAGTTGCACAGCCTCCATGCACATCATACGTGTATGTAAATAGTTACAGCCGCGCAGCAGTACTTGCAAGTGAGATTTTCAATTTCAGGGTGTGACTTGCTCGCCACAAGTGGGTTTTGAGGATCCAGCTACTTGTATGGCATTTGTTCGGGCAACACCCCTGGCATCAGCATCTGTTGTGTAGCTAGCATTTACTGACTCTCATAGTTGCCACTTCTGCATCCTTCACTCCTTATGCAGTGTTGTGTAATGTGCTTTGCAGGGTCCTGATGTAGAGTATGCTTTGCGAGCTATTCCTTTGGGAGGCTTTGTTGCCTTCCCTGACGATGACCCTAAGCTGGTAGAGAAGTACCCCAAGGATGATCCTAACTTGCTAAAGAACAGGCCTGTCAAGGACAGGGCCCTGGTCATCAGTGCTGGCATCATTGCCAATTGCATAGTTGCCTTCTCTATCTTGCTGGCCCAGGTATGCCATTCAAGTGACAAAGACCTTCAGTCTTTCCAATCATTAGCAACTTGCGAAATGCCCCTGACTTGGTTACTTTTGAACTCAACAGACATGCAGCGCCTTGTGAAAGTGCATCAGCTTGTGAAATCTTACCATGCCCTCGTCTCGAGAACTGCATGCTGTTGTGTTTGCAAATAAGCGGAGTAATGTGCTTGTTGCAGGTGAGCACAGTAGGTGTAACAGAGAGCAAGTTCTCCACAGGAGTGGTCATCCCCCAGGTGTTTGAGGGCGCTGTTGGGCAGATGGCTGGCATTCAGGAAGGGGACACCATCATGAAGCTGAATGGCCGCTTCATGAAGCCCAGCATGAGTGCTGTCAATGACCTGGTCAACTACATCAAGTGCGCATTGCTTCAGCCATTTCTATGCTGTAGACCCTGTTCTCATCGTGTACTGGGTGCTACACAAGCCTGCTAGCTGGCTATGCAATGAAGCTGTGCCCTCATGCAGCCATATCACAACAGCAAAGCATAGGCTGTGCACAGCACTAACGATTGTGTGACAAACCCGACATGTGTGAACACATGTGCAAGAACATGCGTGAACGATGCCTGCTGGTCACATATCTGCATACTGCACCTCTTCCTTCAATGACACCCCTTTCTGACAGATGTACTGGGCCGTCTTGCCTGACAAGTGCTGCCCTGGCTGCAGGGTCCACCCGAAGGAGACCATGACCTTCACCATAGACAGGAAGGGTCAGTCACTAGACATCCCCATCAAGCCTGCTGAGGCCCCAGACGGCACGGGCCGCATTGGAGTGCAGCTTGCTGCAAATGCACAGTTCTCCCGCATCATCAGCAAGGACCCATTGCAAGCAGTCCAGCTGGCCAGCAAGCAGTTTGCCAAGCTGACCACAACCGTTGTTACAGGTCGGCAGCAGTCTTGTGTATCCCTCGCTGGTGGCCTGTGCATTCAGCTGCCCCCATTTCAAGTTGCCCTGGCATGAAACTAGTCCCCAGTAAGCTGTTGCATGTCTGTGATTTTGCATGAGCATAGCACAGCATTAATCACACAGTCTCAAACGCGATCCATTTTGGATTGAAGATCCATTGCCATAAGGTGCAATCTTTTGCAGCTGCTGCTGTTGTAATTGCCTCCATGCTTAGCACAGCTGTGGCGTGCTGCAGGTCTCCAGCAGATAGTCACAAACTTCTCCAAGACAGCAGAGAACTTGACCGGTCCTGTCGCCATTGTAGCAGTAGGCGCAGAGATTGCTAGATCAGACCTTTCCGGCTTGTTCCAGTTTGCTGCCATTGTGAACATCAACCTGGCTGTTGTCAACGCATTGCCTCTTCCAGCACTGGACGGTGGCTTCTTGGCTCTTCTATTAGCAGAAGCCATCAGAGGTGATGCATTGCTCTTAAAACCTGTTTACTGAACTTGACTGACCTTTACAAGTGCGTGACAGCCTCTCTGGACTAATGGCATCTGGAGTCTCTTTTGCATGCAAGCATTAGCAGACAGTGAGTGCAAGACACTGCATGCAATAATGTCAGTTGCAGGCCATCACTGCATTGGTGGCATTCAAGGCATGCACTGATCATCCATCAGACATGCGGGTTACCAAGGACATATATGTTGCCTAGCGTTGTTCTGTGTCAAGACTGACCGAACTGCTTGTCATGCAGGCAAGAAGTTGGATCAGAAGGTAGAGCAGGGCATCCTGGCCTCTGGAGTGCTGTTGTTGACTCTGGCAGCAGTGGTGCTAGTTGTGCGTGATACCATTAATCTTGGCTCAGGGAAATCGTTCATGTAGACTTACAGCCATGTACATTAGTCGCAGTCGTCACCCAGCACTGTAAAGGCAATGGAAGGCCAGACCTGTCCTCCAGAACTTGGGCTATTAGTTGCTTTGTGGCATAACACATGTATTGGCTCAGCGCTACTGGGCAATGCTCATCAAAAGTCTGGCTGTCATTGCCGAGCATGAAGCAGGCACAGCTTTGCCAATATACATGCACATCTGGCCAGCATTCGAGTCACTGACAATGCAGTGCAGCCATGCATCTTGCAGCTGAACGTCGGCCTGCCCAATTTGCGTTGGCCACACCTGTGCATGTGAGGCTTGAATTTCCAAGTTTCGATTTTGATGTCTCCCAGCAGCGACAAAAGAGAGCACAAAATTTGCTCTGCTGCAGCACGAATGCACTGCTTGAGCTGGGGCTGCTAGGGTTGTGCCTGTCACTTGTTCAACTTCAACAAAAGGCTTTGCCTAGTACATGCCTCTGTGCCTCATCATCTGAGTCTTGACTCTAGCCCAGCTGGAAGCACCTCCGAACGGTTTACGCTACAAAGACAGACCTTGACCCCTTGGAACATACTGTCCATACTTCTTGAACTTCTTACTGAATGATCTGTTCCTGCTGAAAGCCCCTTCGACCGGCATATCGGCTTCAACAGCAGCTTTGACAGCTTCTGCCAATGGCTTCCTGTCAGGGCTGTACAGAGACGTGACCTGCCCAACCTGCCCTTGCCGAGCTGTCCGCCCCACCTGCATGCACAGTGCATCATGAAGCCTTCGTGCCTGACTACACCTTAAACATCTGCACAATGTAGAAGCGCGTTTTTACTGTCCCCAGGCTATCCTGAATTTAGATTTCCATTGTAGGATGGACGGAAATACAGACGCTTTGGGATTGAGAAGAGGTTCCACGTACATGTCAGCATTGTACAATGCTCTCTTCAGGGTACAGAAACATCACTTTTGTTGCAAAAACACCCTTCCTCAATGTAAATCTGAACTAAACAATGGCTGGGGACTAGTAAACAGCGTGTCTACATTGGAGGGATAAATGTTAGCTCTTTGACAACCAAGCAGTCAATTCCACAGTGCCTGAAAAGTAGCTCATACAGCAGCTCTGCAGCAACACACGGCTCACCCTGTGAATGAACTCCACTGCGCTAGCAGCAAAGTCTGCCTGAATGACATGAGTGACATTGGGAATGTCAATCCCTCTAGCTGCTGCATCTGTACATACCATAACACCCCCATGCCTGCAGGCCACACCCTAGCTCAAGAATTCCACAAAAGCCAAATTGACAGGCTCAAGCTTGAGTCACATGTAGCAAGAAACACAACTGTCCCATGCGTAATCAATTTAGCGGCAGATGTGTACCATTGATCATGGCCAAGGCTCGACCCTGAAGCAGACACAGGCATACAATAGACTGCTTACACATGATGCACACTTAGTACTGATGTTCTTGACCAGGATGCTGACAACCATGGCACATTTGTACAAGTAGTTGGTTGGCTGAGGATGTAAATCCTCCTCCCCCTCCTAGTAAGCCTCCTTAAGGCAGAGAACAATGCTACTGGGTAGGATTGGCATGCTCACTTGGACATTGTCCGCAATGCTGCTGCTCTGTCAGCTGCCGAGATGCTTTTGTGATACAGCAGGGCTTGGATCCCCACTTCCTCCAAAGCATTTGCGACACCATTGGCTGCTGCCACCGTCTCTGCAAACACCAGGATCCGCTCTGACTGGCCCCGCGGCTGTGCTCTGGCACTCAATGCATCCTGCACATTGCATATCAAAAGCGTCAACACATGCTGATGAACTGACTGTGTGTGTCAAGGTGTTCAGCGGACAAGCACTCTATGCAAGCACATTGAGCTGAACTCCAAAATTGACTTGCAATTGAGGCCGCACAGCTGCAGCTACCGTGTGTGTACTGCAGCATGTTGACCACCACTTTAGACAGGACAACTGCTGCTGCTGTTGTTGTTGCGCCAACCTAGAGCAGCATCACCTTGCACCATGTCGACAGTTGTGTATGCACCAAGCAGCAATCTGGCAAACACTCGCAATACATCAGATGGTTGACAGCACCTGTAGAGCAGTCTTCCAAGTCTCCTGTGTAGT
>JAABUO010007114.1_pt1 | contig 12806 bp, 17 predicted proteins | sample 5559291 | NCBI WGS metagenome assembly JAABUO01 (sample SAMN10711878, study PRJNA513372) | rock metagenome | isolation source: Antarctica rocks | place: Antarctica: Victoria Land, Finger Mt sud
GGATGTAGACATCTATAACCCATTTAGCAAATCACAATCTGCTATCTCTTGCAACAAAATGAGTGCGGGATGTTGTCTACCAAGATTTCCCACAAGTCTCCAGCTGCTATAGATGATATAAATGCATGCAGGTTCAAAGCTTGTTGATGCAACGAGCAGGTATAATTGACATGCAGAACCACCTGAACGTCTGGTTGGGAAGGTATTGAGAACTGTGGAGCTGATAATGGTTCATTGCTAGATGCAGGTGGCTGATTAGGGATAGCCTCATCTTGGCTCAGTGAGACTATGAGGTTAGGCGCTGCCAGGTGTCCAAAAGTGAGCAGCGTTACATTGCTGCCTGCAAACATCATTTTGCTGTCAATCTGAAGTAGATCAGACAGACAGATACACAAGCTGTTCAGTTACCAGGTTGTTGAGTAGCCATGGTCTGCTCTATCTTTGGGGTGCCTTGTTGGGCGATGGGAAACGTTTGAGCTAAGCTGGGTGGCTGTATCAGAAGCTGAGAACCTGCAAAGGTTGCTTCTGAAACTACCGTGTGAACATGCTTTGGCTGACTAGGTGTTGATTCCACATACCTAATGCTGCGACCAGTGCTGCGCACGTTGACATGCCATGGTTGTGTACCGGCGACTGTAGACGAGGAGGACACCTGCTGAAGTTCGGTTGAGGATGCCGGGGAACATTTTGGGAATGAGCACTTGCTATGCAACCCAAAGCTCGGTCGACGAGCGCAGTCGACGGAGGCATCACACCTATACGTAGCTTAAGATTGCAAGTGGCAAAGGTATGCCGCAAAGGCCTACGTAAGCTATTGCAGTCGTCTTGATATTTTTCAAGCGAACCACCGCTGCAAAGCAATCAAGAGCGCTTGGATTCACGACTTCCTCCCCGAGTGCTCTTCCGACGCACTGATCGCATACGATTGGGTCATGTGCCAGGTGAGTCACAGTTTGAGCAGAGTTCTGGTCAACGAGTTTCAGCGACGACGACGCTTCTGCTGTTGCCAGCCTAGGCGCGTGCGTAATGTGGTGTAGAGACCTTCACTGACAGAGCTGTCCGTATGCTCTCGGCTAGAGGCTCACCCTTCGTGGCTAACCACAATCCATCACAGCAGCCTATATCTGCACGCCAAGCAAACTCTACACAGCTACGAACGCGTCGTGTCACTGTTTTCACACACCGACACTGGCAAGGCGCACCACGATATGCATCCGTTGCCCGTGTGCATTCGATAGCCGTTGCTCCTGCCACCTACTTTTGTAACGCCTGCACAAGTCCTTCTCTGCTTCCCTCTATCAGTCACCGCACCCCTAGGCATTCTCGTGTGTCCTGCTCGAGCACAGCCGGGACTGCTCTTGTTACTGAGCAACAACTAATCTTCCGATCCGCGTCATCAACTTCAGACCTGCAGCAAGCTGCTACACTGAGAGCCGAGGCATATTATGAGGTGTTGCTTACCATACGTAGCTTTTTTGTGTGCACCAAGCAAAATACAGAAGCATCTTGCTACTGCATCAGCTTCTCCAATGCTGTGCATGTCACAGTGGACAATGTAGGTGACGCTTGCTCGACTGAGTTGGCAATGCTGTCTGCAGGAACAGCCTCATGCTCGGTATGTTAACAGCTTCAAGAGGCAGTTCGTTGACCAGACAGTGCGCTTGCTCAGGCAGCAAACAGCCCGGTCCCTCAATGCTTTGTTGCCTGAATGTGTATGCCTAGTGGCAATGCTGCCTGGCACCAAGCAGATTCTGGCGACGTGTGACATTCATCCACCCGAAGATGCTGCTGGCCAGCATCCCAAAGCAGTACCACCCCATGACAAGCACGCAGCGTATGTCACCAATGTTGCTGTTGACTCCAAAAGCCGTGGTCAGGGTCTAGGCTTTCAACTGCTTGAAGCTGCAGCAGCTTTTGCCCTGGAGGAATGGCAGGCGCAGGCGGTGTATACAACTGTCGATTCTGCAAACAAGGTTGACATTCTTTGTCATCTGTACACAATACATGCTGAAGTCCTTTCACGTCTGTGCAAGACAGGAGCCTGTTGCTGCAGGCAGCCACAAATCTATATGCCAAGTGCGGATTTGAGGAGGCCCACAGCAAGCAAGACTCTGAGGGTGGCACAGGTGAGACATGCCAATTGCAGTCAGAATCAAGTATCCATGTTTCACGTCCAGTTTTCTGTACGTACATGGGTTGTGGCCTTGCAGGGTGCCACTTTGTGCCAATGTGACTGTGCTGACATATGTACATACGGTGATGTATTCATGCACGCCATGCAGTTGTACAGGCCAGGTCATGGTTGTTACACAAGCATTCTCTGCTGAAGCAGCTTGGAACTTGGTGACCTCTCTGCAGGTCGACTAACACTTCTGCGAGCTACATTGCCAATGATGTGCAACATCGAGTGACAAAGCGCCAGGCTGCCAACACGTCACCAGCCTGAATTGCACTACTCTACGCATAAAGTGTGTAAGTTTGCGGGACCCGGGGACATATTCTACAGGGCACAGTAGCAGCAACTACACCAGCACACTATCGTGTCAAAAACGGCTACAAACCTCAACTTAAAGTTTGCAAAGTCTGCTTGCAGCAGCACCAGAGGTGCATTGCATGACACCAGGCACAAACACCGGATGCAAATACTATTTTACTGCAGATTAAATCACTGTGCACAACAGGAACAATGAGCTTCTGCAGCCCCTTGCAAGACAAAATGCTTATTGATATTGTGGACAACAGGCTAATCAAGCCTGCACACAAAGCAGACAGTGCATGAAATAACGCAGCCTAAACGTGGTTTTCTCTGTACTCTTCGTATTTGCCTCGCAGCTTGGACCCCCAAGACTTCGTCGCCTGGCCAAACCTTACCACTGCAGGATTATGAAGCACCCCATTCCATGCTGACTGACCCTCAGGCATGTGAGCATGAGGCTCGCTGGATGAGCTGTGAGCATAGCTCTGCCTGCTGGCATTAGAATGCAGCAGGCTGGCATCCTCCCTATCACTGCGGTTTCCCTGTTCTAGATCATCAGCGTCAAAGACATCCTCGAACTCCTCAAGCTGAGGTTCACCAGCGGCTGATACCCTTCTTGAGTGGATTGACTGACCCCCGCTAATGCTGGTGGGGTGCATGGTGCTGAAGGCTGACTTCATGCTGCTGGCAGAGTCAGCTGATCTGGGGGTGTGCAAGGGGGAATCCTCCAGGGTGTCAAGCTCAGGAATGGCTGAGGCTGGCTGTGATCCAGCCCCTGCCTGTGGGGGTAGCAGTCCCAGCTTGGGGTGGACCAGGGGTCCCTGGAAAGTTGCAACAGGTCCGACGCCGCCTAAGCTGTTTGTGCCGTCAAAGCCACTGCAGCACAAGATGCTGCTCAGACAAAGCAAGCAGTGCTGCATGGTGTCCCAATGACATTTCCAATAATGCTGTCATCAGAGGATGGAATTGAGTCTGAATGTAAAGCTTTGACCTTGCAATGATGATACATCAGTAAAGCAGTCAGATGTACTGCAAGGGACTGCATGATGCCTCAATGAAAATAACTGTATGCTCTCACTGGACGACTGGGAAGAATCTGACCATAAAACATTGATCTCAGAGCTATCAGACATCCTGACACGTCAACAGCCACCCAGCTCTCTACAAAGCTGTAGTTAGCATAACTGAGTTTGCACATTGGGTCATTATCAGGCATAATAAAACTGTGAAAAGGGCAGAAGGATTCAGCCTGTCAACAGTTGTGCAACAGCAGTGCCTCACTCAGCAAACCGCCATGGAATGGTGCTTGTGCATCAAACAAACATCAGAGCAAGCATAGTGATGTCAGCCAACACACAAGATGGTACCTGCTAGTGTCGCCAACTCGCATGCGCTGTTCCAGAGCTGCCATGTTGTGCTGCCAGTCTGACTGGGAGGTGGGGGCAGGAGCCGAGGACCCCCCATTGTGCAAGGGGAACATTCCGCCCGTCCCCAGAACTGAGGGGGGGTGCAAGGGATCCTCAAGCACAATGACATGTGAAATCATGGCATGCTGCTCACTGATGAATGCTGCACAGCCCATGAAAAGGGCTCCGCCAATGGCAAGCAGCATCCCCAGCAGCAGCCAGACTAGATTGTCTGACTCCATTGCCTGTGTACGCAAACATATGGCAGTCAGACTTGCCTCAAGGCTGTTCACTTCATGAGCAATAATAGTTGCCTATTATCTAAAGCACCTGCAATGCTCAGTAACAGAGCAATGCAGGTTGCAAGTTATCTAGAGCACCTGCAATGCTCAGTAACAGAGACATTGTGAGTGGCTGCTGTAAGTCGGTGCTGCCTGTCATAGACCTCCAGACCGCAATCAAATGCAGAGCTGTGTCACAACACCAATGAGCTAAGGAACTTGACAAAAGCTGTGTTGCACATGAGCTGGGATGGCCGTCATTGCTCTGTCTAGAAAGTCCACAGACACGAGCACCCAATTCCAATACCGCAGCTGACCACTCAATAGTGAGCTCGGTGCTGTATAACAGCTGCCGTGCAAAGTCTTCCACTGCGCTGTCTTGCTGACTATCAACAAACAGAAGGGAAGCATACTTCCATGGCTGGCATCCAAGCAGATGCACGTCTCACTACTTGCTATGCCCATGGCAAAGCATGCAGCAGCCACAACAGGAGCCCGTTACATGGCATGAGTGTACCTTGAACTCATCAAAGTAGATGCCCCCCTCAATGATGGACTGGGCAGTCCAGCAAGCCTGCATGAGGGGGATGATGAGGGAAGAAGAGAAGAGGTGCAGGCCCTGATTGGTGGCCTTGATCCAGAAAGCGGCGCTGCCCACAAAGGCCAGCACACAGAACCAGCTGTACCAGTCCACCACCTGGCTTGGCCATGCTGCTGTGATGATGTATGTAATGGACTTAGAGAATAGCACACTCCATGCACCTGAACACATGGCATGTGGATCCAAGTTACACAAGATGGTTTGTTTTGTTGAGTGAGGCAGCAATGCTGTTCATAGGGGTGATTGGACACAATGCACCAGCTGCGCCCAAATGAACAAAGTGTGTCATGATGCTTCGGGATTGTACATAACCAGTAGTTGCGTGAATCTGTATGTTGGATGCCAATGGTCACTACGACAGATTCCACCTTCACGAATCCGCTGAATTGGCACCTGCATTGTGAGTTCTGGCATGAATTGCAATGCATGGTACGCTCCCGTGAGCCAGGTTTCACACAAGGCATCAAGGACAGCTGATTTGGCTCTCACCAATGAGACCAGCATAGGCCGAGAACAGCAGGGCGTGACTGAAGACCAGCAGCTGCGGCTCCTTCTTAGCCTTGCTCCTCCACCTAACACGCACACTGGCAGCTTGAGCCTCTGCCCGCAGTCCAGCTACATAACGCTTGCCCCAGTGCAGGCCACCCAGCAGAATGCCCAGCACCACAATGAAGACGATCATGCTGGTGGTCGTCCACTGCAGCCGAAGCTGCTCTAGGGTGAACTTGACCTCTGCTGGGCCATAGACTACGATAAGAGTGTTGCCTGTATCACACCAACAAAATGGGTTCAGAAGAGCAGGAGTGGTTGCAAGGTACCAGACAATGGATTCATGTACACAACCTGCAATCTCTGCAGCAAGTCTTTTGGGACTGCATAAGGTATAGTCAAGATGACGAGAATGAAGACACAAAGAAAATGTGTGTGAGTTGCACATGTGACCATGAATAATGCCAGAATGGCACGCAGCATGTTTGGACTGCCTTGAAGCAGCCAGAAGGCAGGCAGGCCAGGCAGCAATGACACAGAGCATGCTTCGCACCTCCAAGAATGATGACAATGCTCACGAAAGCCTCCCACGTGTACTTGTCTCCCAACAGGAAGTTGGACACGACAGGGATCATCACAAACTGCAGAGAGCCTAGGCCTGACAGGACCATCTGGGCAGCGAAACGCATGGCAGCAAATCGCAGCAGGTTGCCCACACCAAAATTGGACCACCCAAGAGTCATGCACAACCTTGAGCCCAGCCTTTGCTGCCGCCATTTGCCATCTGTGCTTCTCCTGCAGCGTCCTACTAGAGTTCGTGTGCCGCACAACAGACTGCGAGCATGCAAAAGCAAAAAGGCACAATGGAGATACAGAGACTGTGTGCTGAGGCAAAGACGTCTTTTTGCTGCTGCACTGCAGCATACGTGCAGGCCATTTTGCCTGTTGCTGTAGCCTGGGGCAATGCATGCTAGAGGCTGCATGATGTGTCGTGGACTGCATGGGCATGGATGCAAGAGATCCAGGCATATGATGTGCGGACATGGACAATGTCAGCAGCTGTGCAGACCATGCAATCACGTAGTGAACAACATGCAAAATGCATTTGTTAGCTAGGTGGACAGGTACGTGTTCAATTATGCCACCTAGGCAGTGTGTGACCACTCAAGCGCGGTGATTACAGCACAAAAACTTACCATCGGTATCCCTCGCTGGTGGACATTGTGGGAGGAAGCTTCCAACATCTGCCAGCTTCAGATGTCTCTTCCATCAGCTGGGCTACCTACAGATGTATAGCGCTAGACCCCTGAGAGCTGGCAAATATACCAGGGGAATATGTACTCAGGCTGATTCACATTAACTGAGGAATTGATTGATTTGGTTGATAACATCTTAGCTGGCTGCAACTGCATTTACACACCTTCACGAGAGTTTGCCCATAGACAATGAGCAAGCTTCCTGCTATGTGCAGTCCAGCACCCAGAGCGGCCGTGCCTTGCAAAGCACTGAGCATTCCCATTGCGTACTCCTCGGCAGCTTCGTAACTCAGAGGAGTTAAGGGAATGTACTCGGCTGCTGGCGTCAGGTCTGGGGCTGGCAATAGTGCAGCATCTTGCATACGAGGTCACGCCCCGCAGCCGCCCCCGACACAACCAGGGGTCACTGCAAGCAGCGCCTTCGCTACTCAGAAAAGTACGCTGCCCCCCCCACCGGCACTGCTTGACCAAAAACCGTTGAGACTACGCAAAAGAAGTTTTAGGCTATAGCGAGGGCCGCTGAGCTGGCTTTGCAGCACAAAAGCCTGCGGGTGAACAGGTCGGAGAATGATAAGCTGCAGACTACGACCAAGCGGGTTAGCCGAGGTCCAATGACGCGCTCGGCCAAGTGCAATTAGGCACGGACCCAGCGTCGGGTAGCGTCGGGTGGCGTCAACGGGTCAAGACTGGGGTCAGGCGCCGTGACCCCAACCAAAGACAGGTCACGTGCCAAGGAAGTCTTCCAGCTGTCAACTTCATGCAAATCAGTAGTCAAAGGGAAATGAATCGGTCATCGGATTCATACCACTAGGAAAAAGGGAAATACCTGTAGGTCCACTCATGCTGACCACCTGCAAGGTCAAGCAGCTGCAGGCAAGGTGCTCAATGGTCTGCCGTCTGTGGCTTACTCAGCAGCTACAGCAGCTGCAGGACAGGACCGCATATCGCGCTCAGCAAGATGACTCTGCCGCAGTGCCACTGCAATTCTCATGCACCAGTTTGCGCATGGAACCCCTTGTGAGATGTTGAAAGAAAAGTTGCTGTGCCACAATATTGTAACAGTGCAGGAAATTAGCCTCCTGACACGCTAGCAATGCGCCTTTAACCTCAGCTCTGCTACAAATATCTGTATGATCCAGGCATATATATAACCAAGCTCTGCTGATCAGTGCATCCTTCGGGACGTGTATCTGAGATCCGGTCTATCAAGGAAATTTTGTATAACAAATTTGCTGACAACAACGAATCTGTTGATGCCTGCATGACCAAATTCCTGTCGAGGATGCAATTGCAATCACATGTGCAACTATACAGCGCTGAAGCCACGCAGGCACCGTGCATCCGCTCTGTGAGGTGAGTGTAGAGGTGATTACCGACAACAGCACCTGGCATGGATCCACGGAAACCAGTACTGCCAGGCCTGGTGCCTCACTAGACTAGACTAAGTGAACACCGAGACAGCATCATGCACAGAATGCAGCAGAACCTACACTTGCTTCAAGAGGCCCGTGTGCCTGCTACAGACCCCTGAGAGTCCTCTGACTAGCAAATGTACTACAGTCTGCGTAACTGCAAAACTCTGCTCCCGATCTGTATCAAGGCTCCCAACAAATGGTTTCGGAGCTTTTATGGTTCTTTTTACATAAGCCTTGTCACCTAATTTGTGTTGACCTAAGGGGCATTGCTGGCTTCTATATACAGGACGAACTCCCTGACGAGACGTTGTATGCATCGAAGAGCTAGCGCGGTGCACGATGAAGGTGGCCCTGATCACAGGCTGCAGCTCAGGACTTGGCAAAGCCCTTGCGCGCGCGCTGCATACCGGCAGCTGGGATGCCCACAGCGCTTCCGGATTCAGAGTCTTTGCCACATCCAGGAATATTGTGGACCTGCAGGACCTGAAGCTTGAGGGCATCGATACCTTGCAGCTGGACGTCACGGATGCTGAAAGCGTCAAGTCAGCTGTGGAACACATAGTGAAAGAGGCTGGAGGCATCGACCTGCTCGTTTGCAATGCTGGGATCCACAGGATCGGGCCAATCATTGAGCAAGACTTGTCTGAGGTGAAGGCTGTTGTCGACACAAATGTCTACGGCACATTGCTCTGTGCACGCGCTGTAGCTCCTGTCATGATGAGGCAAAGATCAGGGGTCATAGCAGCAGTTGGTAGCATCTCTGCCAGCATTACAGCACCGTACTGTGGCATATATTCAGCCTCAAAAGCAGCTACCCGCAGTATGATCGAAGCCATGAGGCTGGAAATGTCCCCCTACAATGTGAAGGCTACTTTCATAGAGGCTGGCATGTTTCGCAGCAGTATCATTCAAAAAAGTACCTTCGATATCAGCCAGTACACAGCAGAAAAGTCCTGGTGGAGCCGTGGTGCTAGCGGAATACAAGCTATTGCACAGTACATTGAAGAAACACCAACAACAACCGCTGAGCAGGTAGCAGTGGCAGTTGCCAAGCAGCTTTGCCAAAAGCACGGCCCTCCTGCTCATTTCTTAGTTGCAGATAAGACGTGGATCAATAAGTTTATGGGATTCATCTACATGTTTGTGTCTTCAGATGCAATCCACAAACTGTTCACATCTTCTTATGGCCTTGGCGAGAAGTGGTGATTGCAGAAGTTGTACTGGTAATTTAAAGGACCCAATAAAGTATCAAACTGTTGCGTGACCTCCAAATTGATCATCATACTGAACATGTGACATAGCTTATTGGAGACAGTTTAGCCTCCTCAAATGAACGAGATGGGCGTTAAGAACGATGACGTGTGCAGTAGTCAATACATGTTCGGACTTGTAGAGTTGGACTGGCTAGAATAAAGCACTGTCAGCAGAACATTGACATGTAGGTGTATGCTTCCAGAGTTCACTACTCAGACACTTCTATGCCAAGCGCATCCATGTATGGACGTGCAGTTCAATGTCTGAAACATATTGAAAGTCAGGTCTTGAATTCAACGATTATTCACGTGCAAATGTAGCTCTTGCAATCATTATTCAGGTTGCAATTGGTTGACATTTCTGGCCAACATCAAACGTTAGTTGTGCAGGCCCAATAAAGGATAACATGCAGAGCACATGGCAGCATTCGCATGAGCCTAGCACTGCTTTCACACAATGATCGCACACTTGCGTCAGTTAAGACAAACTCAGATATGCAGAAATGCACATGTGCGCAGCAGAGTAGAGCTCATCCACAGAAGAGCACAACCACTCAAACATATGATGCCAAATGACCTTCAGAAAGCAAGTCACACTCACACTCAGGACTATCTGAAATAAGCGACTACTTCATTCATCTTCATTGTCCATGCTGTCATCCACTTCTGGCTCATCTTCGTCTTCCACTAAGTCGTACACTACGGCTCGCTGCTTCCCAGAAGGCACACAAGCCACACCACGAGAGCCACTCACAGCCAAAGGGCCTTGTACCTGGCCATATGTGCTGCTGCGCTGCCGCATATCATCGGGCAGATCGCATACTGCTCCATCTTTCAGACACGCCTGAAGAATTGGAACAAGCAAGAAATCAAATGTTCTAGATCTGCAAGGTTTCCTATATATCATGTGACATGGCAATGTCTAGACAGACAATGTCTGCAATGGACAGACGGTGTTTCGAAATGGATCATGCAGCATGTGCAATATACAGCTGCTACTGTTTCATGGGTCATCTCAATTATGTGCTGATCAAGCAGACATATCACTTCGCTTTTCCCAATCACAGCTGTGGCAGCATGAAGCTGCAGGTAGGATGCAATCTGAGATGCTCAGGACTATGAAACAGAGCTGACTGATCAGCAGAATACAGCTTTGGGTAACAGCAAGGACAGACTGATTCATGTCTGGTGCCCAAGTGCTAGCACTGAGCATCATATAGCTGTTATGCTTAGTCAAACAGCTGTCAGCTGATTCCCTGAGGGCTTGATGCTACAATGCTGATTGCAAAGACCTCATCATCAGTGCTTGCCTTCCTGGAATGCATCTAGTGTGTTGCATTCTGCTCACCTCAAAAACGTGCTGACTGAGCTGATTTGTGCCGTTGCTGTAGCGGTCCAGTAGCATGAAGGGCACATCTGAAAGGGAGAAGATGACCAGGCGGCAGTTGGTTGAGCCACCATGCGAGACTCGAGACTTGTCCTTTAGCAGCAGGGCTATCTGGCCGGCTTTGTAGAAGGCAAAGTCAACAATGGACTCATGACTGGGTGTGGTGACCAAGCATGCCTCCATCTGTAATGTGTCACGCAACTCCTGACGTCTGTCAGTGTCCTCATGACTGTCCTCATGACTACAGCTGTTTGAAGGGGGAAGAGTGAGATATGTTGTCATGACCAAGCAAGGCAGATACTGCCACCTACCACCCTCACGTTGGTGACACAAGATTGTATGCATGATGGAGCATAGACCAGCTGCAGCAACGTTTGAGAGGATATCTGTGTTGCTTGGAATTGCAGTAAAGATGCATAGTCAGACAGTGCATTTCACTATGTTGAAGTCACTGTGAACATGGCCTCCAAGCAACACAGATATGTGGTCAAAGGATGACAGTGGGGGTGGGAACATGGTTCCTCTCAGCGTAGTCAACGCTCCAGGGACCTGCTGAGACTTGTGCAACCTGAATGAGGCCTGGCACACAACAAGCACAGCATGTCAACAAGGCTCCACTCATATCTGCACATTATGCTTGTGCAGTCAAAAGCAGGCTTGAAGTTGGCACAGGCTTTTAGTGAGCTCAAGCCCTTTGGCCGACAGACCGGGTGCTCACCATGGTGAAGTGTAGCTGTGGCTGATGTTGCTGACTGGGAGGAGGAGAAGGGGCCACCCTAAGTAGGCCCAGGTGTTGTTGACCCCTGGCCTTCTGGGCCAGAAAACAAGCACATGGCTGCCCCTCCCCCTCCAAGCCTGCACGCATGAAGGCACTCATGACCAAGGACTGAAGGATCATACTGCACGTCGTATATTGTACAGGACAAGCACATGTGCATTGTCCTTGACAGGTTGCATATCCTATTGCTGTGACATGATTACCACTGAGATGTAGCATATGAGCATAGAAAGCACATCTTGCAGAGTTGGCAAAAGCAGTGATTGTGATACAGCTGCACATGCAGGCATGCCCAAGGGTCAGTCCTAAAATGTAGCAAGGCCAACTGACTAAGCTAGCTGAAGACCTGTCGCAGGTTTATAGCAACCCAGAGGCTGACAGCTGGTGAAGAAAATTGATAAAGCAGCCCTGCTGAAGGTTCAGTGATGTGAAGCCATCACTGACAACAGGGACTGAGGTGACAATGCAGCAGTGCTAGACAGACAAAGGACATCTGCAGCAACACCAATAGCAGAAATCTGGGCTGCCTGTGAAATTGTTGGACAAACCTGCAACATGTACTGTGGGAACCCAGATGCTGGCAGCAGGTGGGAAGGGCGTTTTGGAGGCCAGGGCTAAGTGGGTCAGGGGCTTGATGGTGGTGGAGATAGCAGTGGGGCTACGGGCAAATGCCCCAGTGCAGAGCTGCACTGTGTGCTGCAGCATGTGGCGGATGGTTGCACTGGAGGGTAGGGATGCATGCGAGGGTGAGTCATTGCCAAGGATGGTCATGAGAGTCTTCAAAGGGCTGGTCAGCTCCGTTGCTGCCAAGAGGGATTCTGGGGCGGGCTGAGTGGATGTGACTGCCTGCAAATGGGCTCAAGATGATGAAATGGCCATAGCAGGCACTGCATAGCTGCTCAGTGGAATTGGCAGATGCCCTCTGTGCTGCAGCCTGTGGTGCATGGGAGCAATGAGTGACTGTAGTATTGTGCAGGAGCAGTGCTCTGTAGCAGAAGGTGGAGTGTTGATTGCTGTTGATTGCCGACGAAAGCAACACAAGCAGGGGCTGACATGGGCCTTGCATATGCATTACTTGTTGCAGTGACCACGCCTGAGGCAGAATGCATGCTCTAGCAGTTGGCGTTTGCGGAATGTGGTGTGATTACCAGCAGTATGTGGTGACCTTTGTGTGGGTGAGTCTTTTCCACAGCTTCTGGTTGCATAGCCTGCCCATACACAAGATGCCATATGCACAACATTATGTAGTCAGTCCAGATTTATAAGATTTACATTCAGGCTTCAATGCATGCTTTACCTTGAGTTCAGGCCCGACCATGTCTGTGCAGAATTGACCGTGTAAGAACGCCGCAACATTGGAAGGGTCCACTTTGATGGCAGCAGCCTCAGTTGCCGCTGATGGGTTGTCATCATTCAGACGGCGGACTGTGCGCAGCAGCCAGGCAAATAAGTGCCGATACTGCA
>JAABUO010007115.1_pt1 | contig 12805 bp, 12 predicted proteins | sample 5559291 | NCBI WGS metagenome assembly JAABUO01 (sample SAMN10711878, study PRJNA513372) | rock metagenome | isolation source: Antarctica rocks | place: Antarctica: Victoria Land, Finger Mt sud
AGACGGCAAACGCGTTGCGCGCGACGCCCGCCGCGGCCGTCCCTGTGGCCGCGCGCACGCAGTGCGGCGTCGCCTGCAGCGCGCCGCCCGACTGCACCTGCGCGCCCGCCGCACCACGCTGGTGCCACGCGCCCCTGACACGCCTAGTTGCACTTTTTTTTTATCCATAACTGGCTCATGAGCAGCCAGCAAGCAGCAGCGGAGCGCATTGGGTGCCAGGCGGCCAGCAGCAGCCCTTCCTGCTCTGGTCCCAGGCGGCACCGCGCGCGCCCAGGCAGCGAGGGAGGCAGCATCAGAGGCGGTGCACGCGTGCGCGGACGCATGCCGGCGCGGCAGCGGCGGGCGCGCCGCCGCGCCGCGCCTGCATGGCCTCGCCCAGCTGGAAGGCCAGGTGCTCGGGCGGCAGCGCCACGCGCACGACGCGCCCGCAGCGGCCGCGGATGTGCAGCCCGGCGGCCGCGCCGGGCGCGGCCGCCGGCGCGCCGCCGCGCGTGTACAGCGCGCTCGTCAGGCCTGCACACGGGGATGCAGGGTCGCTGCGGCTGCGCGAGCGCGTGCTCCCCGGCGTGCGCTCCCTGGCGTGCGCTCATGCACTCTGCGCTGGCGTGCCCGGATGCGAGCCCCCTTGCGCTCGCGGCAGCGAGTGAGCACATGCGCATGCACTCATGCACCGGCGTGTGCAAATGCCAGCCCTCTCGAGCTCATGGCAGTCACTGGAACCATGTGGGCCCCTCCCCGCCTTCAGGACATGATCGACAGGGTCCTGGCCACCCCGCACGTGGAGTCTGCGCAGCGATGCAGGTGGCGTTGTATGTCTAGGAAGAGCATGGAAGCGTCACGCGCGGATTCCTGCGTGACTGCACAGGATGGCCCCCTGCAGCGCTGGAATAGCGGCCTCCGTGCGCGGCGCCGGGCCGCGCCTGTGAGCGAGCCGTGGTCGCGGTGCCAGCCGCACCACTCGTCCGCGGCCGCCTCCGGCGCGCCGGCCTCGCCGCCCGCGCCCGCCTCCCCACAGGCCTCGCTCCCGAGCGCGCCCTCGCCGTCCCCCGCACATGTGCCGCCCGCGTCCGCGCTGCCGGCCCCGTCGCTCCCGTCGCGGGCGCCGCAACCGGGCGCGGCGGCCAAGGCGGGTGGCAGTGGGTAGTAGTGCAGCAGGCGGCCCTTGTGGCAGGGCGAGCGCGCCAGCACGTCGTGCAAGCCCAGGCACGGCCGCGCCGCAGCGCCCGGCCCAGCGCACGGCGGCGCCGCCTGCCGCGCAGCCGCACAGCTTGTCGCGCCCGCCCGAACGCACATGCATGTGCTCGAGGCGTGCCGAGGAGGCTGCTGGCGGACACGACGGGCTGCGGCTGAGCGCCGTCCGCGGGCCAAGCGGCACGGACGCGCGCTCGTCCAAAGCAACAGCCGCTGCACGGCGCAGCACGGGACAGCGCGGCCGGCCGCACGCGCCCTGGCTTTCATAGGTGCAAAGCAAAGCGGTGAGGCAAGGGGGGCACCGCGCTGGCGCGGCCGGCGGCGTAGGCGTCGCAGCGCCGCGCGAGCAGCAGCCCGGCCGCGACGACCAGGCGGCCCAGCGCCTGGAACGCCGGCCGCAGCTCCGGCAGCTCCGCGTCCGGCCACAGGTTGGGCCTGCCGGGCGTGGGGCCGGGCGCGGTCGCCGCACCAAATGACGGCTGGCGCAGCGCATGGCGGCTGCGCACAACGTCCGGCTCGTCCTAGTGGATGCAGACCTGGCTGGGGTGCATAACAGGTTGCTGACGAGCGGTCTGCAGGGCTTTGCCAGAAGTTACGCCTGGGCATCCACCGGTGGACTCTGCATGCATCTCACGCATCAGGCTGTAATATGATCAGCTTGCAGTCTCACACTCGGGGTTTCACATCTGGAGCAAGCCCTGGGTCCGGCCGCATGTTAAGTCTGCCCACGTGATCGGGCGCTAGCAGGATGCAGGCCAATACAGGGCACGTCCGCACAGGAGTGTTTCCCTCGTGGGTCGCCCGCATGGCGCCGCTCGCGGCCGCTCACGCGCGCTTTTTACAGGCTCTTGCAATGCACGCCCAGCCATGCCACCAGGCCCCGGGGGCGCCGCGCCGCGCGCCGCACCGGCAGTAGCTGGGGTAGCGCGCGGCCGCGGCCGCGTCGGCGTCGGGGCGGTCCAGGCAGGGGTTGGCGTAGAAGGAGGCCTTGTGCGCGTCGGGGCGGCCGTCCGCGAGCGCCTCGCGCCCGCGGCTCCAGCCGACATTCCACAGGCTGGCCGGGTCCTCCAGGCGCGCCGCGGCCTCTGGCGGCAGCGCCTGCGCGCCCCGGCGCCGGCGGGGCTTGCCTCGGGGGGGCTGGTGCGCCCGCTGGCGCGGACGCTTGGGACAAGCGTCCGTGCCAGTCCAATATCTCCAGCGGCGCTGCGCAGCTCGGCCGCAGCATGGACTGCAGGAACTTTGTGCCCTGCAGTGCACGCCCGGCGCGGCAGGCGCGCGCTGGCCTGGCCAGCAGGAGTGGCGCCTGCGCTCCGTCTCCGGCCGCCTCGCCGCCACGTGTGCCCGGGCCACCTGCGCATGGCTGCGCTGCGCCAAGCAGGGACCCCGCGCAGTGCCCGGGCCGGACCGCACGCGCCCTGCAACAGCCGATGCTGTGCGCTCAGCGGCGGGGCGGCGCCACGCACCGCCAGGCGCTCGGCGAGCAGCAGCAGGCGCTCGCGCAGCGCCGGGTACCCCGGCACGCCCTCCACGGCTATGATGCCCAGGCCATCCGGCCCGAACGCCTGCGTTGCCGGCGATCCGGTCCCGAAACATGTGCACCGGGCAGGCTGGATGTGCCCAACATATGCGTGCTTGCGCTGTCACCGCGTGCCCGCACAGAGAGCGCGCACCCGCTCTATGTCCTGGGACACGTCGCCTTGGGAAGAGTTATCCAGGTCGCTATAGCGCACGGTGACAACGCGTTCGGTTGCGCCCGCGCCCGCCGCCCCCGCGCCTCCCATCGCGCACGCTCTACCAAGTGCTTGCCTCTTTCAGTTCAAGTCCCAGAAAGCCTGTGGGGTTTTCGTACAGGCTCCACCTGTCCCGAGAACAAGCTGTCGACAGCTTGGCTGGGAAGCAGGAGAGCTCTGCCGGACAGTTCATTCATTATTTCATTCCAACTGCGAGCTTTTGTGCCAGGCTGTATCCATACCAGAGCACTGCAGGAGCCTGCACTCGCCGTGCTGCAATCAGATCAGCCCGACACTTCGGAGCCCGCGTCTGTGCAAGCACAGCACTGTGACCAGGCGAGACTGCTCGCCGTGCCTCTCACCTTGCCTTTGTGTGAGGATGCTTGCACGGTCCTTCCGCGCGGCGCTGCATGGGCAGCCGTGTTGATTTGTGATCTGCCTCCTTTGTGGACGAGCTCGCCTTGGCAAAGATCTGCTTTCAGCTGCCACTGTTGACCGCTGCCGACGGTGCACGACACATTGGCAGCGCCTCACGATCCACCGCCTCCCAACCAACTCGACATTGACGCAGCTGCGGAGTGACAGTTTCTGGCACTGACGCCGCCTCCACCTGTCCGCGCAGGCAGCGCCTCAGCGCCAGCTACTCCCCGCAGTATGAGGGGCCGCCACGCAGCAGTGGCGCTGGCATGCGCCTGCCTCGTCGCGCTCGCGCCGGCCGCGGCGGGCGCGCGGGCGCTCGCGCCCGCGCCGGCGCAGGCGCTGGCGGCGGTGGTGGACTCCACGCACCCGCTGGACGGGCCCGTGGGCCTGCCCGGCCTGCCGGACGTGAAGGACATCTTCCACCTGCCGCCGCTCCCCGACTTTCTCGGCCTGCACAAGAACAAGGACCAGGACCAGGGCGTCGTCGTGGAGAGCGCGCCGACGACGAGCGGCAACGGCGGCTCGGTCAACATAAACGGTGCGCCCGGGCCCACTAGCGTACAGCGCGAGGGCGAGCCCTATGCAGGGTAGCACCAGCAGGACGAGAAAGCCTGCTCCACCGTGCACATGGTGCCGGTTGAGGATGGTTTGCTAAACGCAGCTCCTGAGCGCAGCCTGCACTGTTTGCTTCCTGCAGTCAATCACAGCTCTGGCTAGCTTGCAGGCATGATTTGCTTGTAACGTGCTGAGGGTCCCGCGCCCTGCGAGCACTGAAGTCTGCACTCAGCTGCACGCCCCGTCCGGCAGCGCCCTCCCACTGTGCCCTGCAGGGTGTCAGGCGGTTGCCAGCCAGCGCGCAGCGCTTGCTGACTCTCGCGTGCGCGCGTGCGCCAGGAAAAGACAACTGTGACGGATCGAAATCGTGTCAGGGGCTCGCTCAGGGCGGCTCCGGTGACGGGGATTCCAACTCGGGCCCCGGCGGCGGCCCGGGCGGGTTCAAAAACAACGGAGGCAGCGCAAACATTAACGGTGCGACCCGCGCCTCTGGCTCGGCTTGCATGCTGCATGTCCCTTGGGGCTCTGCGGGACTACCTGCGCAAGTTGGATTTAGCCCTGCCTCAGACAGCCATGTGCTGCCTGAGCTTGATGCCAAGACCATCATGGATGCTGCCATCGCTTGCGAACACAGCGTTGCTGGCAGGGCCCTGAGTGCCCGCGCACATGCCCCAAGCTTTTGCATGGAGTAATATCTCTACGATTAGGGTAGGGCACCCAGCTTTCTGCTTTTTCAAAAACTGGCTCTTTTTCGCCTTGGCTGACCTGCGGACCGTGCGCCCTCGCAGGTAATGGGAATTGCAACGGCTATGCGGGTACAGCCCTTCCCTCCCCACACTGCTCGTGTGTGTGCCTGCAGCCGCTGTGAGCAGTTGGTGCAGCCAAACAGCCCCTGTCACAGCAGCAGAGCGCTGTCCCTGGCCCGCATCCCTTACCTGCCTGGCAGGTCGCCTCCAGCTCCCACCAGGACCGGGCTCTCACAGGTGAGGAAGGGCTGCGGCTCTACTAGCGCTGCATATATGTGCTGGACAGACCTGAGCCGCTCGTTCGCCCTGCCGCAGCTTGCTCGGGCTGGGGCAACGGCGGTGGCGGCAACGACGACAACAATCAGTACTGGAAGGCGCGCGCCGCCTGGCCTCGGGCCTGTGCTTGCCTTTGCAGCATGACACAAAAGCTATGTCCTTGTTGTTTGGGGTCAAAGTGCTTAGGTCACGTGTAGGTCAAGGGCTTTGAAACCGCTCCCAAGGTGTCCAAGAGCGGTTTGACATGCACACGCAGGCCTGGGCCTCAATGCACTGGTCTGCGGGGCGCAGGGCGGCGACCGCTGGAACCAGGGCTGGGACACGTCCAAGTGGGACCACAAGGACGGCGGCGGTGGCGGCCCGTGGCAGTCGAACCAGAACACGTGCGCTTCAGGCGCCGCCTGTCTTTGGCGGGGCCTGTGCACACGTATGTCACGTGCATGTTCAGACAGGTTCGGCGGCTTCTCAGCAGCAGCAGGTGCGCCTTGACCGGCGCACCAGCCGCTGCGAGATGTGGAAGCTTGTGGTTGTGATGAGGTAGTTCTTCCTTGATCTGACCATGCCGCATGAGAGCCTTGTCATGGTCAGCATCTGCGTGTGCGTGTCCAGCTGGACTTGTCATGGTCAGCAGCTGCATGTGCGTGTCCAGGTGGACCGGCGACAGCGGCCACGCATGGGGCGGCGGCGGCGACCAGGGCTGGGGCGACTCGGACAAAGGCTGGGGCGGCTCGGACCAGGGCTGGGGCGGCGGGCCGTCGGGCGACAAGCATGGCAGTGCGCCCTCTTCACCAATCTTTGTCGGGCCTGCACTGCACACTGCAGCACTGCAGGGGTCTGTCGGCATGCGCGCTGTGGGCTGCTAGTGTGCCGCATCAGGCTGGCTTTGATAGTCATCTGCCATAGTCGCCCTGGATCGTGACAAGCAGCACCCTGCTCGGCACTGGCTCCTGAAAGCGGACCTGGCCTAACGCGCGCATGCGGCCGCGCAGAGGATGGCCCGCACGGCCCGCCAGACGGCCCGCCGCACGGCCCGCCGCACGGCCCGCCGCACGGCCCGCCGGGCCCGCCGGGCCCGCCGCCGGTGCTCAAGGCGTTCCTAGAGAAGGCCAAGACTGTTATATCCGGCTTCGTGCACCCGGGCACCGACGCCGTGTACGGCGACGGCGGCGGCATCCGGCCGCTCTCGGCGGTCGCGCCCTTCAGCCTGATGCCGCTCGCGGCCAACGGCACTGATAATTCGACCGTCACTGGCACGGCAGACTCCATGCTGGCCAACGTTAAGGCCGGCAACAGCAGCGGGGTGCGTGCGGCGGCTCCCCGGGTCCTTGTGCCACGCATGCGCTGCCTGCCGGTGTCATGAGATAGCAGGCAGCTCTTGTCAGCCAGGTGCTTGCAGCAGCTAGAGACTAGGTCTGCCGCGCAGGTCGCGAGCTCGCTGACCAGCTCGCTCAACCCGGGCGCCGAGGCGCGGCCCGCGCTGGCGGGGCCGGGCCAGACGCTGAACCTGGCGTCCACCTTCGCGGCCGCCGTCGCCAAGGCCAACGCGGTGCAGGCAGACCTGGCGCCGCAGGTGAGCAAAACGCGTGCTGGCAGCTGCTTGTCAGTGCCGGTGTCGAGCATGGTGACTGCTTGTGCAGCGCAAAGGAGCACCTTCCGCATCATGCAGAATGCACAATGGCATGCATGTGAGTGCCATTCTGTTTGATCAACTCGGTGGCACCTTCCTTTTGTGCATGTTGTGGACGCTGCGCAATACCCTGCCCTGTTCAACAGTGGTGCGTCCCACCGGTATTTGGGCTGGAATGAAGCGGCATGTGGGGGCTCAAAGCCGCCTTAATTGTGCCTACTGCTCTTTAGTTCGCAAGCAACACAGCGGCTCGCTGACCGCAGGTGGGCTCCGCCTTTACGACGGGCCTGGACGGCGCGCTGGACCCGTGCGTGCGCGCGCTGCAGCCCGGCAGCGACGCATCGCTGTGCTGCCCCATCGTCGCGCAGACGCTGCAGGACACGCTGTCCGTCGCCGGCACGACCGGCGACGCCGTCGCGGCCGTCTTCACGCAGGCGCTGGCCGGCGCGCCGCGCGTGGCCGCCTGCCAGCACGCGCCCGGCGCCGCGCCGGCCGCGGCGCCCGCCGCGGCGCCGGCCGCTGCGGACCCCGCGCCGACCGCGGTGTCTGGCTAAGTCAGCCGCGGGCCCCCTCCTGGGCTGCCAGGATGGTGGGTGGCGGGGTAGCTAAGCTGGCATCTTACTGCTGAGGCGTTTGGCAGCACGCTTGCATCTTCCTGCTGTGCAGCTGTGCGCACTGTGTTGCTATGGTGCCGCGTTCAAGAGCTCCAGGACCGCGTGGTGGTATTCCAGGCCAACGCATGCATTTTGTGATGTTACATGTTGCATTTCATTGCCTCTGTTAGCACGGCTTGCAGAAACTTGTGACTGGGTGTTTGGCTTTTGCGAGAACTGTCCAACGCATGCATAGGTAAATGTCAGGATATGTAACAGGCACGTGTACACCAAAGCTGATTGAGCGGTGAATAGCTAGCCATCATGCATCAACCTCAGCTAGCTTATGTCCCTATCCTGGTCTGCCAAAGTGTCAAGCTTAAAAGACAGAGGAACACTGCTGATAACTCCTGTAGGATGGGTCTTGGCATCAAACCATACACAAATGCCTGACCTTCCTGGTTGTGCCATGCACGGCTTTCAGTTGCAGCAGCAAGGTTGCACCTCAAATCAGATCTGCTGCACATTAGGGTTGAGTTACAGGTGATGGCATCTTGGCTTGCCTACCAGCTGTCCAAGGAGCAGTGCAAGAGTGCGCACTGCAAAGAGCGTCGCGGAAGCGCTGAGAGCTGTGCAAGTAGAGTGTGGGTGCATTGAAGCAAGAGAGCGCGCAGCGGTGCAGGGCGGTCACCCAGGGCTCGCAGCGGTCCCCGCGCCTCCAAAGCAGCGCACGCTGCGTGACCTGACAGCCGCCGGCGGCCCGCTGCAAGGCAGGATGGTCTGATCCGGCGACAGGCGTGCGCACGGCCACCCGCGGGCCGCAGCCGCGCGCGATGGGGGCGGCCGCGCTCGACCTGCGCCCGCTGACCTACGCGGCCTTCAACACCTTTGCTGCGGTGACGATCACGTTCGCAAACAAGGCCGTGTTCAGCGTCTTCCACTTCAACTTCGTGTACGTGCTCACGCTGATCCACGCGCTGGCGACCGTGGCCGGGATGCACGCGTTTGCCGCGGCAAAGATGTTTGAGGCCAAGCCGCTCAAGCCGTACCAGGTGCGGCCGAGGGTGACCGGCGCAGATGTGCATATAACAGGATGATGCCCTCGGTGGAAGGGCCGAGCGCCAGTGGTGGAGCGCGAGTCGCAGTGTTGGATGGACAGGCACAGGGTCGCCGAGCGCGACGCCGGCATTGGAGGCACAGGCGTCGGCGCTTTTTTTAACTGCATCAGGCACAGGGTTGCGAGCGCAGCGCCGAGCCCGAGCCGCGGGCTGCGGCGGGAGCCCGGGGCGCGAGCGGGGGCGCTGCCGGCCGGCAGGTGCTGCCGCTGGCGGTGGCGTTCGTGGGCTACGTGGTGCTCTGGAACGTGAGCCTGCAGCTCAACAGCGTGGGCTTCTACCAGCTGATGAAGATCATGACGCTGCCGGCGGTCGTGCTGCTGGAGCTCGTGATGCTGCGCAAGCGCCAGACGCCGCTGCAGCTGGCCGCGGTTGTCACCGTCTGCCTGGGCATCGGGCTGGCCACGGTCGCGGACACGCAGGCGCGGGCCGCACCGCCGCCGCCTGTTGTGACTTTATGATAGGATAGCCGTCCCGTTTGCTGCATGGGCCACTTCAGAGTGAGTGGGTTGCTTCACCCGCAGCCGGGCAAGGCGCAAGGTGGTGTGCTGCGTCCAGCTTGAACAAGCTGGTGTGCGGTCCTCGGCACCTGCCACACATTAGGGAAGCGCCCTGCAGGTGGCCACCAACGCGCTGGGGCTGATGATCAGCGTGGCGGCCGTGATGTTCACGGGCGTGTACCAGGCGCGTCGCACGCAGACCCTCAGTGCCAGTGCCGTGAAGCAGCCTAGCTCTGCTAGCTGCCGTGTGCAGGCGGTGTCGCAAGCCTTGCCCATGCATACCAGTCAAGTGGCACTGTTGCAACGAGCACAGACCCTTTCACGCATCCTGATTGTGTGCGAACGCGCTGACCTGCCGCACCACTGTGGGCAGCAGGACGCAGGCCTGCGCCTGTCTGCGGCCTGAGCGCGGCGCCGGGCTGCCCCTGGGGCACGGCTGACGGCCCGCCTGCCGCGGGCCCAGGTGTGGGTGGGCAGCAAGCAGCGCGAGCTGGGCGCGGGGTCGATGCAGCTGATGCACGCGTACGCGCCCTACGCGGCCGGCCTGCTCGCGCTGCTCGTGCCCCTGTGCGAGCCGCTGGGCCTGCGCACCGGCGCGCCCGGCACCGTGCTGCACTTCTTCAGGTGCGGGCCCGCGCGGTTCCTGCACACAGAGGGCGCACATGGAGTGCGCGCGCGTAGAACGGGCTCTGCAGCCCTGCCCATGCAATGTGCGCACATATTCACTGAAGGGCCTCCATGCATGTGCCTGTGGCCTGGCGCTTGCACCGAGTGTATATCTCGCGGAGCCGCCTTTGATTTGCCCCGCATAAGAGCCGACAGGGGCGCTCTCATCCAGATCCGCGTGTGGGCTGTGTGCACCTCCTGCCAGAGATCAAGTGCCGTGACGCAGACCGCCTCGTTGTCGGCAAGCGCATTGTATGCGTTCCTGTGTTCCTTCAGGCGGCAGCCGCCAGCGTCATGTCAGCCCTGCCGCGCAATGGCAAAAGCGACAGAGATGCGGAGCCTTGGAGAGGCCTGCAGAGAGGCTGAGCCGCCGTGCGCGGCCGCCAGGGCCGAGATGACGCTTGCGGCGGCGGCGGCGATCGCGGGCAGCGCCGCGCTGGGCCTGCTGGTCAGCCTGTCCATGTTCCTGATGATCGGCGCGACCAGCGGCGTCACCTTCAACGTGGTCGGCCACGTCAAGACGGTGCTCATCCTGGCCGGCGGCGTTATGCTCTTCGGTGACCGCATGTGCGCCACCGCGCGGCCCCGCCGCTGCAGCTTGTCACTGCGCCAGGGTCCCCTCAGTGCCTTGCAGGCGCGGCAGGGTCAGGGCGCGATAGGCGGGAGGACAGCCAGGACTGTTCCCGTGGCATGCTGGCAGGGAGGCACAATGTCATTGTGTATGCCCAGCTTGTGTGCATCACCTGCTGCATGGACTCCTACGTGCCCGGACCCGCGAATGCCAAGCCCATGCTCGTGGCGTAGAGCGGAGGCCGCCTGTCGCGGCCCGCTGGGACCAGCGCAGCCCGGCGCTGCACTCGTGAGTGGGCATGCCCGCCCTGCTGCATCAGCCGAGCCTGCCGCCACGGCCGCACACCGCAAGTCCCAACCCACAGACCGCCCACATGGGGACTTGCCAACGACCACCCAGTATGCTTGCCCGACAGGAGGCCTGGTGCTGATTCCGGCCGCGCGGGTCCCCGCAGGCCGCCCGTCAAGGCCGCGGGCGTGGCGCTGGCGATCGCCGGCATCGCCTGGCACTCCTGGCTGGGCGTGCGCGCCAAGATGGCGTCCGCCGAGGCCGCCGCCGCCGCCGCCGCCGCCGCCATTGCCTCACCGCCGGATTCGGACGCGGCGGCGGGCGCCGAGGCGAAGCCGCTGCTGCCCTCGCCGGGCAAGGGCGCGAGTCTGCGCGTGCACAGCTCGCCCGCCGCGGCCTGAGGCCGGGCAGGGCGGACGCGGGCGGCTTGGGCGCGCCGGCGCTGTGCGCGGGCGCCCTCCGCGGGGCTGGGACGGGGGCGGCTCTGCCTGCTGCGGCGCTGCTGCCGCTTGCCGGCGGCGCGCGCCCGCGGCAGCGCAGCGGGTCCGTCATCGGTTGGGCTGGGTTAGGGTAGTTATAATCTTCAGGTCGTGGTCTCACCTCCTTGGCAAACCCTACGCAGAAATAAAGTTGCAGCCGGTGTGCGCGTGAGCGGCTGGCATGCAATCTTCCTGACAGCTCCATGCACTGCCACTGCACAGGCCTGCACGGCTCCGCCCAACCCTTTGGGCTAGGGTATAGGCACTGCTTGCTGGAGTGCGTTTCCGAGCCGTGCTATCTAAGAGCAATGTGCTGGCCTTTGCAGCGCCGAGCGCATCTCTGACTCGAGCACTGCAGTGGCGCCTTGAGCGGCCGAGGGACGACCGACGTATGTGCTCAGCGCAGCACTTGCGCTCACGCCACGTCCTGGCGGGGCCCCTCGGCAGCGGCGTGCCTGCGCATGTGTGCCTTGTCCGAATGTGTGCTCAACAACATGCCCCTATCCTTGGTCCGTGGCGTTTTCTCGTACAGGCGGAGTAGCTCCTGCGGTGGGCTCCGCACGCAGTCACAGCATTTGGTGTCTGCCATTTTTGCTTGCTGGCAGGGTGTCCTGCCACCACGACCGGGTCTGTGTGTCGTGTAACAGTGAAGTAGAGGTCAGGCCGAGCAGTGACAGAGTCTGGGCGCTCCTGGGTGTCAGGAGGGTGCTCGCATGCTGGGAGGGTGCGGGAGTGGCAGGCGCGCAGCTCTGTGGCTGGTGCAGCCGCAGGACGGCGCTGCAAGGACTCGTCAGCCAGTGTCTGCGCACATGGTCTCGCGCTCGCGGCGTCGTGAGGCTCGGTGCATGTACGGCACAGCGGGCTGATTCAGCCCTGTCCTGAGTGCACAGGCAGCCACAGCTGACACGGCCCCGGGGTGGCCCCGCACTGGCACAGGAGTAATGGTGCCTCCTGCCTCCGTGAACTTGCGCAGAAGGTGTGCTGTGCTGAGCCATTGCTCAGGACGTGTCTTAATTGGTACATGTTGCTGGGGACACCACGTGATGGCCCACTATGTATAAGGCACAGCAAGTTTCTGGTGCATGTACAGGTTACTGGTCAGCAGTGTTACTATATGTAGCCGTGCTTATCATGCCATGCCCTTGCCGGCAGTTGGGTGCACTGCCCTGCCCCAATTCTGGCATGTGCAAACCGCGGTGCAACATAGCCAGCATGCGCGCAATTCGCATTGACAGCCACAGCAAAGTGCACAGTCCTTTGGTCGCACGGCACAACTGCCATGCACAGTTCATTCCAAACAATGGCGGGTGGGGACAGCGCTTTCAAGTGCTCACACACACCAGTCTACTTTACAACTCCCCAGCCGCAGCATATGCAGCCCCGACAAGTCCTCGCTGCAGCACTCACATGCAGGGGCAGCGCCTTGCGCCCAAGACAGGCGGGCCAGCGCCGCTTACCAGCGGTGAACACACTGCTGGGCACCTGCCTGCCGACACCCAGACGACCAGCCCGCACTGACCGCTGCATGCTCAAGCACCCTGCCCTCAGCTACACAGTACACATGCCCATGGCCCCAGCCGCGTGCCCGCGCCCGAGAGCACGCCCGGGGCCCCTCTCTATGAGAACCCAGCCTTCAAAGCAGCCGAAGCGAGAAACCTCAACACGGCGCAGTCCCGCATGGCCTGTGGCAGCCTCCCCAGCATCCACTCACACAATGTAAGCACACTGGTTGCACGCGTGCACCGTTCTGCGGCACTTGAGCAGCGACGGGGCACGCACGCGCGCTGCCGCGCCTGCTGTGCGGTCGCCCGCGCAAGCGCCGCCCCCGCCCCGCCCGCCGGCGCACGGCGCGCAACGCCGGGGGCAGCCAGCGTCCAGCCGCTGCTGTCAGCCTGGGCGCCTCCGCGGCCCTACGCGGAGCCGTCGGAGAAGTACAGGTCGCGCTCGGACGCGTCGTCGGAGTCCGGCGGCTCCGGGCCGCGGCCGGCCGCAAGCGCCGCAGCCTCGCGCGCGGCGCCCTCGGCGCCCGCGCGCGCGGCCGCCACGGC
>JAABUO010007117.1_pt1 | contig 12804 bp, 20 predicted proteins | sample 5559291 | NCBI WGS metagenome assembly JAABUO01 (sample SAMN10711878, study PRJNA513372) | rock metagenome | isolation source: Antarctica rocks | place: Antarctica: Victoria Land, Finger Mt sud
AGATTTCGAACTGGGGTATGCCATAGCATGCCACAGCAGCATGGATCTTGCCATACTGGGAAGCTGCAACTGCAAGTGAACCACCCATGCAGAAGCCAATGGCAGCAACCTGTAGGCAATCAATATCATTCTGGAGCTGTACAATGTATGTCAAACCAACATGTGTCAGTTGTGACGACTGCATTAGCATAGGTGCGCAACCAACATGTAATGTGTTATGTGCACCACATCCCACAGGATCCTCTTGTCAACATATAAGGACCAGTGCATCATGTAAGTCACCACTTACAAAGTGTGGTCTGCAAGGAGCTAGAGACATGTCTTGAACGCTGCTTAGTTCAAAGCATACCTTTGGACTGCCAGTCCCAGTGAGGTACTCCGCTGCCTGAATCAATTCTTGTACAGCAACAGGCCAGTCCAGGTTGTCATACATCTGCATGCATGCAGCCTTGAAGCTCTTGCTCAACATGGCAAGCTGCTTAAATCAGAAGTGGACCAGCCATTGGTAGAAGCAGCACTACAGCACTCAAGGCTCCAACAACCTCACAGTATACACAAGGATTGAACACCACTGTGTGCGTCTATCTCAGCAGACCTGGGGAACAGGGCTTACATGCTTTGCTTCAGCAACCTCTACAGTTGACTTGCCCTTGTAGATATCTGGAATAAAGACTCTGCAGCCTCCTTTCGCATGCAGCATCATGGCTTTCTCCTTGATGTCATCGTTGATACCCCACCATTCCTGCACCAGGTTTGACTGTGGGTCTGAGGTTATGAGGTGAATTTGAGGTGAAAAGCTGCAATTCTGAACTTGTTCCACTAACCTGCACAACCAGCAGTGCTGGTGCAGTCTTGTCACCATACTCCAAGCCCTTCACTAAACCAAACTCAATGGGCACAAGGCTGCTAATACTGGGGGCTGCTGGCTTTACGGATGTGTGCTCAGGCTGGTGCTCAGCTGTGTTGGTTGCTGCAGGTCCGCTGTTCGAAGTTGCTATCGCGGTCCCATTGGTGTGCCGTTCCTCGATGGGTGCGTCTTTGGTTGCTGGTCTGAATGCGCCGCAGCCCATTGCTGCTGTACAAAGCCACGACAAGTGACAGAATGGTCAAACAAATGACGTCCACTGAACCGCGCCCTCGGCGAGGCAAATCCACAGAACGGTCACAAGGAAATTGCCCCTTGAAGTTCCAGTTCTCCGCCCGCTTGAGTACTGGGCGCTGCCTTGTGACAAGATACTGTCGAAAGTTGTGTGTTCTTTCATAATTTCGTGTACCAAAGCAGAAGAAGAAGCTCGCATACCTCGTCTCCGGCACGGAGAGTTTGGTCGCTCACAACGCGCAAAGGACCGATTGGCGCAACTCACAATAGCAACATAATCAGCATCTACAGGCTTTCAGCAAATTATCGACGGCACGGCCGCCTCGACAGCGTCGGTTTGTGGCACCGGATTGCCGTGAAAGTAGCTAACGCAGGTCATGCGCAACTTGTCGATACTGCGCGACAGCATATGCAACTTTCCCGTCGGAAATGGAGATCATGATGTCCAACTGTGTACCGACAGCGACACTAGCCACATCTATGCCGCAGACGTAACGCACAGTACAGTCTGCTGTCTATCGGGCCTCAACCAGGTACGATCACGCCCGTTCCTGTGGCATCACTCTCCATAATCTTGCGATGCTGAGAGGTGGCCTGTTTTCGCTCAGCTCAGCTGAAATATGCTTGAGCCGTTCTACCAACGGGTATGCACAGGTGCTGTGGACCCGGAATTTGAGAGAAAGCTTGGAGGACACTTCTGACGATGGCTTGGGACCCCACAGCCATGTTGCCGGGGTTGCCTATCTGCAAGAGCTTGAAGCTCTGTGCATCACTGCTACTGGCGGAGAAATCTTGCTTGTTCAAGGACCCAGAGAAGTTCAAGAGGTGCATACTTCCTGTCATTCAATTGCAACAAATGGTCTTTACGATGGCAGCAGAAATGTTATTTGCAATGCTACAGTTCATCAAACGTGGTCTATTTTGCAGGTTGGCAAGCTGCAAGAGGGCATCATCTGCAGTGCTTGGAGTCCTGACCAGGAGTTCCTGGCTATCTGCACTGGGACCCGCCAGCTGGTGCTAATGAACAAGGTGGTGCCTGTATGCATCTTGCATTCAGTAGGTGCCATCACTATTGATGCATTGCCATGATCATTGGTGCTGCTTCAATAAGTGGAAGTCCTTCTGCTTTTACTGTGGCCTAAGTTCCAAAAACCAGCGGCATTAAAAATACACAGGAGTGGGAGGTGCTAGCAGAAGACTCATTGGATGCTGTCCTTGAACCAGAAGATGAGACTTCAAGTGAATTAGGTGTGCCAAGCGGTGCAAGCATAACATGGAGAGGGGATGGAAAATATTTTGCAACAGTCAGTGCACCTGAAGGCAAGCCACTTTCGTCTCAGCCTGAGGGACACAAGCACGTATCCTCAATGACACCACTTACTTATGCAGGGGCTGTTGCACCAATCTGAAGCTGCCCTGACTCGCGCTCTATGTAGGTCTCTACATAGAGCCGTCAAGCTGACACAGCTGTGTGCATGTCTGCATGCAGCACCATGGTTGTCATAGCACGTCTGCATCTCAAGAAATACATAGCTTTCCTGTGTCTGACTCACTGGTACACCTGATCTGCATTCAAGTTGCTGCGGAATCAGAAACAGTGGCCAACACAAGCCATGCACCATGCCATAAATGCTTTCCAGACTGCACATGCTTTCAACATTCTGGGGCAATGAACCATGGTACAAAACTTGCGCAATGCAGGCAGTGATGTGGCTAGCAGCCTGAGGGCGTGGCAGACAGAGGGGTGTGCACTGCATGCAGTGGGCAAAGCACCAGCAATGGGGCTGTACAGTGTGCTGGCCTGGCAGCCCAACGGGCGTCACCTGTATGCAGCCCATGCCCAAGGCAACCACCACCGTGTTGTGCTTTATGAAACTAACGGCTTGGAGCATGGAGGTTTTGACGTGCCAAGATCAGGTCTGTCTTTGCTCAACAGCTTCAACCTGGGCAACGCGCCAATTTCCAGCAAACACTTGGCATGCATAACAAAGCCTTGAATATCTTGCTTGTGCAACTTGGTCTGCAACCTTGCCTTGGTCATCCTGGGCCCCTTCTTGCATGTACTCTGCAGATCCTGCCATGTGCTTATCACGGTGCAGGCAGACTCGCTCAGCTCAGCCGGAGCACCAATTCAGAGCTGCTGGCCGTAGTGCTGACCGATGCAGCAGCTGTAGACAAACAAGGCAATGAAGATGTAGTACAGATCTGGCACCGCAGCAATTGGCATTGGTACTTGAAGCAGGAGCAGGTGTACACAGACGGGCAGGGTGTGAGAGTGAGCTGGGATGAGGTGGCTGCCCTGAGACTGCATGTGGCCTCAGGGGCGGGCTGGTACCGCCAGGTATGTTGGCCATGCTGTCATGCATGTGGAAGCTGTGCATCCTGGTATCCAACCCACATGCATGTGCGGGCCTGTATATGATTGATTGATTGAGTGATACAGTTCAACCCTTAGTCATATGGCAGGACTCACCATATCCTGAGACTCAGGCTTTTGTTTCTCCTGTGCATGCCATGTCTGTCATGTGAACATGCAGCATTGTCAACCATATGCTGCTTGATAGCCACAGGTTGCTTTGCTAGGCATTCAGAGCTGCTGTATTCAGCTGTGGATTGGACAATCTGGTGCAAAGGCGTTCAACTCAGAAAATCTGATTCAAATGCCTGCGTTGCAGCATGACTGCTTCATTTGCAGTCAGTACTCAAGATTTAAGTGAATTTGTGAAGGTTGATCTTGCTATGGAGCGGACTGTCAGCAGCAATGGTACAGCAGCAGTCGTGGATGGTGCCACACTTCTGCTGACTCCCTTGCAGAGGGCTCTGGTGCCGCCCCCCATGTGTGCTGTGGCTGCCGTCTTCCCTCACCCTGTGCAATGCCTTGCCTTTGGCACCCACCAGGGCCATGAGGTCAAACCCTTTTGCTTGCCTGTTGGCTGCTGCATGTGTGCTGCCCTTCCATAGGTGCATATCACAAGCATAAGTCTGGTTGCAGCACTTGCAGCAGTAATGCAGCTTGATGCTATATGTCAAATGTGCTGTATGGCTGGTACACTATGTCTCACATGTCAGGCAATGACTTGCCATATCTGATGCGCGGGTCTGGGGAGCACATGCATTTGTGGCTGTGTGTGACACATCACTTGGTCTCCCTCTGAGATGCGCCAAGTATAAACTGCTTGAGCCTACTCTTGTCTTTCTTCCAAAGCTGTTGTTCTGGCCCTGACCTCACAAGCTGTGTCATAGTTGCTTTGTTGTGGAGCAGGTGGTGGCTGGGGTGACATCCAGCAATGAGCTGTTTGTGGTACAAGCAAAGGAGGGGGACTTGTGGGAACCCACCTCAGAAGCAGAGCTGGATGACATGGAGACCAAGGGCATTCAGCAAGCTGTCATTCAGCCCCACACAGTTGCCCTGGCTGAGCCTCTTGCTGACGGAGCCATCATCAGGTGATGATCAGCCAGAACACACCATCAGCCACCACAGCAAAAGACTTGTGCAAACCTCCAGGCATCTGCTTTGGTGCTCATTCACACTTTCTCCTAAAATGTTCAGAGATGGCTAGTTAGCTTACAGTATACACATCAACCATTAGAGTCATTATAATGCAGGTCTATAATGTGGCTGACTGGCTCTTCTTCGTTGCTCATCATTGGGACGCCTTTGCCAGGGGAAGGCGGGGGGGAGCAGGAGCACAGAGACATCCTTCAACAACTGAGTGTTAGCTGGGGAGATGGCACACAGCAGCCAACGGCAACAGCAACAAGTAAGTCTTGTGCATAGCCGCGCACTTTATGCATCAATACTGGACCATAAGCAGAATGTATGTGATGCTTGTGTCATAGCCAATGCTGAAAGGCTGGCTCAGCTGACAAGCAAAGCTGATCAAGCAATGCATCATGTGCGTGCCTAGGCTCTGCACTTAATAATCAAATCATATTGACCATAAACTGTGGACCGGGGAGCAGCACACACAAGTGCATGAGTACCTTGCACAACACAGTACACCTGAGCTGGTGTGTATGCAGAAACGGAGCGTGCGGGAGGGTGCATCAGGATTGCAGAAGCCGCTGCCCAAGAAGGGGCATTGCTGCAGATGCAAGATGGCAGTATGTGGACCTACGCAGGCCGTGATCATGAGGGCTTGATTCCCTGTGGGCCTGGCGCAAATTTCCCAGTGCCCTGCCCCTTCATGGTGCCCACCCCCCCGGCTGCACTGGAACACCTAGGTCAGTGCTGCCCTGCCTTGTCATCCTGTTTGCCCTCACTTTGCCTGCCCTGCCAGACACTGCCTTCTGCTGGCACTTACAAATGCCTGTCTATCACACTGCATTGCATTGTGCAAGCTATGCAATTTGCGACTTGCTCGTGACCGCTGGCTTGGTGTATTTCCCTCTGAGCAGCTGAAATATATTCATGTTAGAGTCTTCTGGCAAAGATGGGGCAAGCTTGGTGGATACAGGGGGAGACACAGCTCCAGCAGTGGGCCTGTCAGAGGGGGGTCAGCTATACTGGGGCAGTGCCCCTATCCAGGGCGCTTGCACCTCAGTAGCAGTCAGGGGGCAAGGTCCAGGAGGGCCCTTCCTGCTGTACACTACCAGGGACAACATGTTGCACACCTTGCCTTTCGCTCTCCTGGGTTTGCAGACTGCCAAGCCTGCACAGCTTGCACTGAAGCCAGGGTAGGTGGCCTCTTCACCAGGCCAAGCTTCTGTGTGCGGCACATGACATGCGTACACCCACATGTTGTGTTTCTCGTGATAGCATTGTTACACTTGTTCAATGGCAATGTACCACTCTACAATTTCACGCAATGCGGTGTGCAGTTTTCTCGGGCTCTGCATGTGCCGTCGGTTGCTTTCATACTGTGAAGGTTTTGTCTGATTACTCTGTGAGTCCATGCCGGGTGTATGCAGGGCAAGACATGTGTTGGTTGTGCAGGATGGCGGCCAACAAGGTTCTGGGTGCTGGCAAGTATGACAACCTGTACACAGCCATGCATGCGGCCATGAGGCCCCAGGGAGCTCAGGGGGCCAGGGATGTCACCATCAGGGCTGTTGAGCAGGGGGCCCGCCTCCTGGCTGCGCCCCCTCACGGGGTCAGGGTTGTTCTGCAAATGCCTCGGGGCAATCTGGAGGGTATTTGCCCTAGAGTTCTGGTCCTAGCAGGCATTGCTGCACACCTCCAGGCAAGAGGCTGTTTTATTGCATCATACCAGCAACATTCTGGTATTGATGGCAACATTGTATCAGCGAGTTTGTCACAACAACGAAGTATAAGTCATTCTCAGGGTTGTGGTGTACATGCAGTTTTGGCTTGAACCAGCTAGAGGGTCAGCACTCATTTGTCTCCATCATGAATTTCTGCTATCTGACTGTGTGAATGCTCAAGTGGTTATCGGGTGACACTCCCAGCTGCTTCCTCCTTACCCTATACTCAGTCAGTACTGATGTTCTGAGCCGGTTGTGCTGATGTGATGCAGGTGCATGAGTATGGGGAAGCATTTGAGCTAACATCCAACAATCGTGTAGACCTGAATGTCATCGTGGACTATGCATGGCCCCAGTTCCTGATGCATGCTGAGGACTTTGTGAGAGAGGTTGAGGTGAGGTGTACCACAGCCCGACACAGCAAGTGGCCATAACCTCTGCCTTTAGCTATATACTTTCTGTTCCATCAAGCAATGTTGACTGTACTGACGTCTACTGTGCACCTGGTCGCAGCACCAGGCTGTGACAGCGTTTGTTTTTTATGCATGCAGTATGATCAAGACATTGTGGACTTACTGACCAGTCTGAAGAAAGAGAGTGTGACCAGTGAAGGCGGCATGTATGCAGCTGCCATGCCATCCCCACCATCCACACCAGAAGTTGATGGCTCCTTGCCCAACCCTACAGATGTTTCTGCAAATGATCAAGAGGTGTGTGCGCTTATATAACAGTTTTGGGTACCTGTGCTGAGAACCAGTAAAATCCCATGCAATTCTGAAATGTTCTCTGGCATGTGCTTTACATTTATATCCAGACACCCTCTGGATTGACAATCATCAGACTATACCTAGGCCTGACAATGGCTTGAATTGTGGACATGGACACAGCATGTTGTTGCACCAAAATGTTACAATACATTGTACAAGTGGTGTGTGTGACGCAGGCTGTGCAGCAGGATGTGTCACAAGCCAATAAGATTGAGCTTGTTGCAAAAGCACTGAGGGCAGCTTTGCTAGCAAGCCCTGGTGGACAAGGCCGCTTTCTGAAGCCCATTCTGGTAACCTTTGCAGTGGTTGGGGACCTGGAAGGGGCTCTGGGGATAGTCAAAGAAGTGAAGGAAAGACAGCTGGCAGCAGATGGTGAGGATCACCTCACACTTGTGAACATGTTTGCCTCATTTCTCACAGGGACTGAAGTGCAGCAACAAGCAGGCCCTGATAGGCGCAGCAGCTATTTAATGTGATTGCATTCGTCATCCTGCACATGCTCCAGAATCACCTTGCAGTTGATCATGCAGCAGGTCTTATCAGATTTGATGGTTAATTCTTGGTGCTCCAAAGTCTTGATGGTTCAGTCAAGTGCCTGACATGTGTGCGCTGAGTGTAGAAGCTACGGCGCCGGGAGGCAAAGGAACAGGTGAGGGCTCTGATGAGGATGATGACATGCAGCTTGGCCAAGCCAGCCTGACTGCTGAGCAGGGCCTGAAGCATTTGCTGCTGACAGTGGATGTGGAGCGGCTGTACAGGCAAGTACCTGGCTGACGCTCGCGCACAACTTCTTGTTTTACTGCCAATCCTAATTCAGGCATGGCATACTGGCTTGCATTCAAGAGCAGCGACCGAGTGCATGATACCCTGTTGAGATTGACCAGCATTCAGCTGACGCTCAACGTGAAACTCACCTGCTGATCGTGTCTGCTGCCTGTTGACTGCTTATTGCCAATTTCATGAAATGCAAGTAAAGCTGTCAAGCTGAGTTACAGCTGTTGAGCAGAGACACTGGAAATGTGTGTGAAAGCTGAGTCTGTGGCTTGATGAGTAAAGGTGATCATGTCACAAATCTGCACCGTCAAGCCTCTCATGACACGCACAGCAGCAACAGAGGGCAATGCTCCACCTGACTGTATGCTGTCTGAGGCCGAGACTTCATCCCCCTGTCCTGTGATCAGTCAGTCCAGCTGGATTGCAATGCAGGACAGCGCTGGGCATGTATGACGTACAGCTGGCCTACATGGTGGTGGCTCACAGCCAGAGGGACCCGGGGGAGTACCTCATGGAGCTGCAGCAGCTGGTGAAGGCTCCTACAGAGGGCCTGCGCCGCCATGCCATGGACATGCACCTCGGCCGCTTTGACAGGGCCCTCCATCACTTGGTCCATGCGGGGCAGGACCACTTCGCCAAGGCCCTGCAACTCGCAAGAGCCAAGGTCAGTCAGCATCTGTTGCAGCCCTGCCATGTTGGTTCTGCCACTGCAGTCGCAACAGGCATGGAAGACGCTCAGAGGGTCAGTGACCTACATGATTCCTGAGCAACACACTCAACATCTGCTGTAGCTGAGGCCAGCTTTCAGCTTGTGCGTCAGGTTGCTTGTACCTCATCTTTCAGGAGAACTTCATCTTTCAGGACAAAAACCACCACACAACAAACAAGGCTGTGTTACGTCAGCTTGGTCAGCAGTAACAAGTCCCCTTGACAGCAGCAACGAGTGGCATCAGCAAAAGCCAAAGTCCACTCCAGCGGCTGATTCTGGCAGAACTGCCTTGTGGACGGGAGACATTGGTGTGCAGGGTCTGTTGAGGGAGCTACTGCAGTTGGTTGGGGACAGGGCAGAGGCCAGGAAGGCTGTGCTGGGGGTGTATGGAGAGGTGCTGTCTCAGCGCAACATGCAGGAGGATTCAGCCCTGGCCTTCACTGCTGCCCAGGACCTGCCCCGAGCCCTGCAAGCCTACAAGGTTGCTGGCCACTGGCAGATGGCCCTCACCCTTGCAGGTCAGACCCTGCACCTGCTGGATGCTTGCTCACTGCTGTGTCTTGTGCAAAGTGTCCAAAGAAGGCTCTTTTGGCCCTCAGCCTTACGACCTGCTTGCACCAGCTTGCAACTCATGTCCATTACTTCTGGTTAAGCTTGTGTAGCTGTCTTCTACATATTTGTGATAGCTCAAATCAATCATGCAAGCATGCTGCCCCAACATGCAAACTCATCGGCAACAGGTGTCATGCGTTTGCTCAATGATGTACTTTGTGAGCACAGCAGTGATGGGGTACAGGGCGGTTAGGATGGCAAGAAGCACAGGTGAAGCGGCTGGCAGCAGAGCTAGTGGATGGGCTGTCCAGCCTGGGCAACCTGGCAGGTGCTGCCGCAGTGGCTGTCCACTACCTGGCTGACCTGGACAATGGTGTCACCCTGCTCACACAAGCCAGGGAATGGCGGGAAGCACTGCGACTAGCATACAAGTAAGCTTGCTGTCAAACACGACACCTGCTTTGTGGAAGAAGTAGCACTCAATGCACCTGTCATCACCTATTGCTGCAGGCTGGCATTTTTGTCTTGCTATCTGGCTCTACCACAACATCTTTCATGCAGTTTGAACATCATGGTGCAATCAGTATCATGAGCTGTGTAAGTTTCTTGTTCAATGCTGCTCGACTCAACTTTGGAGCTGTGTAGTGCGTTTTATCAGTAACTCTGTCGGAAGGCTAAGGGAACATTGATATGTTGTAAGGCTTGCCTGCAAGCAGCACACAATCAAGTTCAAAACCACATGACCAACCTTGGAAATACCTGACAACGGTTTTGCGTGCAAACTGATCTTGTTACAACACATTCTGTGACGAAGCCACAACACGTATGCAGGCATGGCAGAGATGATCTGGTGGACACAGTGATTGCGCCAGCCAGTGCAGAGGCAGCTGCCAGCACAGTGAGTGATGTCAGAGAAGAGCGGGAGCGTGTCAGCAAGTACCTGACAAGGCTGAAGGAAGTGCGCCACAAGAGAAGCGCCATGCAGGTATCTCACAAGCTTGTGTTGGCGCTTTGATGCTGCCTTGTTTCATTGCAGCGCCTCTTTATCTCTAATGCAGGGCATCTGTCAGCTTCAAAGACAGGCTCCTTGAAATGTTGCCACTTTACGCATTGCGCCTCTATGATTGTCACTCGTGGCAAACACATCCATGCCTGTCTCTGATCACTTAACAGACAGGGATCAGAATGAGCAATGATTGCCATGCATGCCAACTTCAAGTGCACATGTAAAATTCCTGTGCGTGTGTTTGCACACAGGCTGCGTTGGCCGCGGATGATGAGGAGGCTCAGCCATCTGGGCGTGACTTTGATGACACAGCCTCAGAAGCCTCCAGTGCTGTGAGCGGCATGAGTGCGTATCAGGGCTCCATCACAACAGGCACCAGCTCGGTGACAGGCAGCAGCAGCCGCCCTGCCTCTACTGTTGGCGGCAAGAAGCCTCACAAGCGAAAACAGAAAAAGGTGTTTTGGCACTGCAGCTCCCATCTGGCTGTCCACATATTGCTGACCTCTCAGAGCATAAGCCAAGTTTGCAAATGTCATAATGGGATGCATTTGAAACATGGGTTTTACTCATCAATTCTTTTCGAGACAGTTTGCAAATGTGTGAGTGTCTAACATGACCTGTGAATGCTATGCTGAGAGACTCAATGATCACAGGACAAAAGCGGGCGCATCAGGCAGGGCAGTCCTGAGGAGGAGCGAGCCCTAGGGCAGCACATTGCAGCCCTGGCCCCTTCACCCAAACAGCTGACAGAAGCTGGCCAGCTGGCAGAGCTCCTCACATTGCTTGGTGAGCTTTTCAACAATGATAATTTTTGCCATTCTGCTTTGAGACAGCAGCTGCTCCTGTGAGTAACAGTACTAGCATGATGACCCATGCAACAAAGCTGCAGCAGAGGCACATGCCTGATTACCATTCTGCCAGGCGCTCATGTTCATATTCATGTTCATAAGCTTTGTGCAGCTGGCCCTTCTATTTCAAACGCCAGAGATGTGCTTAGTTATGCTTTGAAGCGTAGGACACGAGGCTGATGCCAGAGTGCTGCAGCAGCAGCTCTCTGGCCTCGTCACTGAGCAGCAAGCAGCACAGCAGTTCATCACAGACAATCCGCCACCTGAGGTCAGCTCACAACAAAAGCAGCAGCAACACCATACACAGAATGCTACTGCAAAACAGGGTGCCACCAGTGTTGTTGACTGGAAGTGGGATATACTACGTCCTGTCACGCTGCCATCACCGCCTGGCTAGTGCCTGTTTATGACGCTAGAAAGGCTCGGCCCGGTGAGGGGCGTAGCTCAACATGAACAGGCAATATGAATGGGTGCGATAGTTACAACCACAGGTGCACAGCCCGAAGGCGTGCACCTGGCTGTGATGCCAAGACTTAGTAACAACGAATTGTTTTGTGACTGTCAAGTCTTGATGAAGGCTGCTAAGGTTCCACCAATGAGCAATCACTTCAGGAGTCTGGGATCAATGGCCTGTCCCCTCATGCAAGATCCATCACATGAGAATGTATACATATACCCTAGACTGCTGAATGCTCACAATGTATCACAGTCTACTCTCTGCTCCGTCACACTACTCCCCAACAAAAGTGGATTTTAAACAGGGAATTGCCACATTCAATGTTGGCTCCAAAACCATAAGGCTACCATTAAAGCCGTCGATGCAAGCTCCAGTGCTGAGCATAATAACAGTCAGTCTTTAGCTGCACATGGCCTAGCGTCCAAAACTGCAGCAGTAAAGACAGATGTTTACCGCACAACAGATCTCTAGAGTCTGAGACAACTATCAGACTACAAGGCATATCTAAAGCATGAGTCAACAAAATAAACAGTGCATACAGTTCAACATGTGTGTCAGCCACACATTGCCATTGAAATTGTGCTGCCACCACAACCCCAGGTTGCGCAAAACCTCCACGAACATCGCTGCTGCCGCTGAAGCTGCGTCAGAACCAGCCAAGTTATGAGGATGCCGATCACTTTTGGACGATTAGGACGACGAACTTTGTCTGTCACTGCCTACATTTTTAAACACAGAAATCCTTGCACAGCTATCACATTCACACAGACTTCAAACAGACGCAAGCTCACGCATATAAGCAAATCAAGGCAGTCAAATCAAAACACGGGGATTGCTTGACATGGACTGATCGCTTAGGGACACGTTTTCTAGGGCTCGAACCAAGTTGGTGCAGTACCTTCTTCAGCTGACGGAGGGTGGACAATTCCCCTGTAACCCAAAGAAAAACATGAAACTGCCATCAGCCTACACTTGCTTTAGGCCACAAGTCTCAGTGTCAGTCCAGCTCAGCATCCTAACCAAGGCGCATGTGTCAGCACAGGGCTCAATCTCATATGCAACAACACACAGACTGAGCACAAGTTTCCTCACTTTTTTTGGGGCGGGAGAGCTATTCATTACACAAAAAGGCAACGATCTCCCCTCGCTACGCTGAGGTCGTTGTGAAGCAGCTCGACCCTAGATGGGCTCGCAAAGGCGTCACAGCAGCTCTTCTCAAGGCAGCTGGCTATAGCGCAGATGTAGCAGTCAAGACAGAGTTTGTTGGGGACCTTCCAGCACACCTATCTTGCTGGTCCAATCATCTTGGCAGATCTGATGTGACAGTGGCCAAAGTGGCAGCACCAGCTTCAGACCCTTCGTTGCGCAAGCTACCCAGGTCCATTCA
>JAABUO010007118.1_pt1 | contig 12804 bp, 14 predicted proteins | sample 5559291 | NCBI WGS metagenome assembly JAABUO01 (sample SAMN10711878, study PRJNA513372) | rock metagenome | isolation source: Antarctica rocks | place: Antarctica: Victoria Land, Finger Mt sud
GTATATTCAGTGACCTCTGGCCAGGAACACAGTCATGCTTCATTGCACCTTGTCTGAGTGCATGCATGCAGGGCCAAGTGAAAGGCAGTCACAACAGTCTCCGACTGACATGTCTGCTGCTGTACCCAAGTTGCAGTCAGCAGTGCTTTTGATGCAGCAATGTGTGCTAAGCATCTGTGTACTGATGTATTTTTTACCTTACAGCTTATGGTGAACAGTTACAGCTTACGGTGAACAGAGACCAATCGGACTCCGCAACTGGTGTGTACAAGCGCATGTCAAGTCAAAGGTTGCTTACCGTATACAGGTTGCAGCGAACACAAGTGGTTTTGACACAGCCATGAGCAAGTAGAAGCGCAGATGATTGTCGACAACAACTGGCTGCTGCTGCACACAGGTTGCAGTGAACAGAGATGACTTTGACACAGCAATCAATGACTACAAGCGCATAGCTGAGCTGGCAGGGAATGTGGCTGCCCCCGGGGCGCTGCACCCACCCCGAGCTGTCATCCAGTCTCGCCTCTCTGCTGTTGAAGCCATGCGATCAGCCTGGCACCAACAAGCCCGTGAGTAAGTGTCTGTCCGTCTGTTTGCCTGTGTCATATGCTTTAGAAGCCATGTGATAAGCCTGGCACCAACAAGCCCATGAGTATGTGTCTGTCTGTCTGTCTGTGCATTCTGCATTGAAAGCAACCATGCAAGCAGCCTGGCCAACGTAAGCTCTTGAGGCTGATTGCCTGCCTGTCTGTCTGTCTGTCTGTCTGTCTGGTCTGCTGATGTCAAGTGAATAGCCTGGTGCTATTGAGCCATCAAGTGCTTTCTGTCTGTCTGTCTGGCAGCCACCTTTCTTATGCCTGCTTGCCTCCCTGTCTGTCTGTTAGTTGCCTTCATTTTGTCCATCTTTCAGTCTGTACTGGCATGTACAATCAGGAACACTTACAACACTTCAACCTCCTCGTGTACATCAGCCATTGTGTTTGGTAAGCTTGGAGATGCGCTATGGGGGTCAGCGCCCGACAGTGTCTGCCTGAGCGCCAAACCTCCTGTCTGCAGAGCTACAACACCACGCTTATCATTGTTGTGGACCTCCTTTGCTGAAAGCCATGTTTTGTCGGCTCCAAAGGACCTATGAATCTGCCTGCAGACAAATACGGCGGCCCAACCAAGCAGTGCCTGTCCAGTTCAAGGTGGGTGATGTCATCAGACACAGACGTTACCACTACCGCGGCGTCATTTATGGTTGGGATGCTGAGTGCAAAGCAGAAGAGGACTGGATGCAGCAGATGCGCATTGACCAGCTTCCAGGTATGCCGTTCACATATCTTAATGTTTGGGAAGTCCACTACACTCCACCTTTGGCGCATCTTCAACCAGTGCCTCAAGGTCGTCATGTGCATCCTAACAAAACCGAAGAAAAGGAAGATTTTCCAAAATTTTTCCAGAGGTTCTTCCAAAGATTTTACAAGTATATATATGTCTTCTTGCAGCAGTGCCTCAAAGCCGTAATCTTTTCCTTGAAGCAGTGCCATAAGGCCATAACAGTTTCTTTCCTTTGTTGTCTGGGATGCAGATCACTACTGTCTGCAGGTGGGCGGCACCAGCCCTACTACCACGTTCTTGTGGATCATTGGGACAGGCCCTTCCAGAGTACCTACGTAGCCCAGGAGAACATTGTGCGACCCACCCCTACCCCCACCCCAAGCACCCCTGCCACGTCAAGACCCAATGGCGAAGCATCAGAGGTGACTGCCCTACTTTGTTTGCAGAAGTGATGCTTGCTGGAATGGTCCATCAGCTTGGCTGCATGCTTGAGAGCCATTGGCAGATCCAATCCTGCAAAACAGTCAGTGAGGATGTGTATGAATCAGGCAGTAGGTATGTGAGTCAGTGCATGCTTGCCTGCCTGGGCAGTAGGGTACCAGACAAAGTGAACTGCGCAGTGAGCATGCTTGTGCAGATTGGGTGTTGGGACGAGCCAGTTGATTTCACCGACCAAGCAAGTATATGTGTCTTGGCAGCAACACTGGTTTCAGCTTTGTGCTGTTGCAGCAATCTGAGTGCTCTGCAGGTATGGGACATCTGGAACAATAGAGACGTGCTGGCGCCTCACTGGGAGCACAGCCTGCAGGTCCAACATCCTGACGTACGCCTCCTCATCTCTGCTGTTGCAGCTTGTTCCTGAACCTTGAGGTGGCTGCAAGCTTATTTTGACTAGTGCACTGTGCGTAAATCCTGGGCTGTCAGTGTGAGGCTTTCAACTGTTTTGCTGCTGGTGGTTTGAATGCTTGACTGCTGTCTATGCTAAGCTGACGCTACTAATGGTACCGCCTCATTTGTGCAAATATAGCTGCAGCATGGCGCTCAATATTTTGGTGCAATGTCAATCGTATGCTGGGCTAAGGTCAAACTTGTGTGTTGCAGATTGGGGAGTACTTTGAGGGCATAGAGCCTGATGAGAGCTGCTATCACGTCAATGCCTATCTGAACTTCCGCTTTCCTGAAGATTGGATTGCTGCCATCTGAAAGCAATGACAGATATGCCGTCTGAAAGCAGTGATATATCTGCCATCTGAGAGCAGTGACAGATGTGCGAACTGAGAGCATTGACAGGCTAGAAGCATTGTGAGACCTTGTGGCATGTAATGCAGAGACCCTCAGCAGTCATTTGTGTGCATGGCATGAAGCAAAAGTAACTGTGCTTTGGGACTAACAGTGCTAGCCATGTGCGTTTCTGCTGTGGTGACATCATGAGCTGGATGTTAAAGTGCATGGCACTTAGCAGCTGATGCAGCAGCAGTTGCTCCATAGGTGCACCAGCAGTTATTGCCTTAGCTGCATTAGCAATTGTGGCCTTAGCTGCTTTGCTCAGCAAACATGGAGGGACTGCCTTTATTATGTTTATGCCCAGCTCATGCTGCCTTTGCAAAATCAGCTCACGTCACAGGAAACGTTGATGGCAAAATAGACAGCACATGCCATGCTTGCGCACATGGCCGTGAAGTGCAGAGAATCACAAATGAACATGCTACACGTACTGACGAGCAGAGCCTGCGTGGTATGGCCGTTGGCATGATCATCGTGATAATTCATATAAAACAATAATCCAGCTGCATTGCCTAGTACAGTACAATATATAATCCAGCTGCATTGCCTAGTACAGTACAATATGACTCGTGCCCAATTGTCATATGCCACCATTCTTCAGTCAAGTCTGCCTATCACACATATACGTTAGGTACATTTGTCTAAATGAATGCTGAGGCAGCAGCTAAACCATTTGCAAGCAGCTGCTCTGCAATCTGCCTAACACTATGGACCGACGCTGAGAGTGGTTCAGCCTGAGTGCATAGTGGCTGACATCAGCGGGTGCATTCCAAATATGTCATATGCACTGTGCTGGCACTGCCTGCGGCTACTCATGAACAATGGCGTTCAAGGGGGAGGGGAAGAGGTTGGGGCTGTGTAGGGGCACAAAACGAAAGCGGAAAGATTTGTGTAAGAATAAAGCAGAGTAGCGCGCTGCAGCACAGGGCAAGTATGTGTAGTCTTCAGCACAGTGTGGTACATATCCACCAGCTAGCAGATGTCTTCAGCTGCTTCATGTTGAGGGATCAGAGGTTGACGCAATGGATTCTGGCCGCAAATCCACAATCTACTGGAGCTCTGAGATGCCAGGTGTGCAGCTGCCTGCTGACCTGCCCTGCTCTTGTTGTACTTGTACATGCCTAGCATCAGTGCTGCAGGCATGAATGGTGCAGTCAGCTGGCCAGCAAGAAGTTCAGCGTCAGTGTGAGTGTTTGATTATTCCTGTGATGATCCTGCTTGCACATAAACTGTTGTACCTTATATTGTCTAATTTGGGTCTTGTAAGCATGGCAAACCAGCTCGGGTGTACAAGGGTCATGGAACATATTGGTCACATGCCAGGAAGCATATGCATATGCATGCTGCACAAACAGGTTTTGCAGGCAGACATGCTGTCATGTGCTTCACACTCATAGGCCATGTCTGCTATGCAAGTCTGCGCATTGCTGCATGCAAAGTGGATGCAGGGAACAGGGCATACCAGAGAATGCTGCGACAAAGCCTGCAGCGCAGATGAGCAATGCTAGCCAGGAGCTTTGCAGGCCATCATTGACCATCTCGCCTTGCATCACCGCCTGCAGGCCCAGCAGTTGAGTATACATTCATTCACCGGTGTGATTAGTATCTGGAAATGTTGCTTCGCGCCATGCATTCAATGCCCAAGGGCATTGATCACAGGCGCTCAGGCTGACTGCCATGTGCAGTTGCCTACCGCATGTGCAGGAAGAGTTCTCTGTAAATGCAGATCTGCATGTTCATCAACATAGACATGTTTGCTGCCCACCAACTCTTTGGGCTACACATCTGTTTTGTGAGTAGCGCAAATGTCACAGCAATGATGTGAATCATGCAAGTGCAGCAGCAGTCTCCAGGGTGGCTGACATGCATCACCTGCTTGCTGTCCTGACCATCAGCCTCAGCATCTGAGGTGGCCTGAGGCTGTACAACAGTACGCACACTGACCTTCACTCTCTCTCCTCCATCACCCTACAGCTGGCAGTCACATGTTGAGCTGGTTGCAAGACTCAGAGACATGTATGCCACTTTCACTGGAACTTGCAGCGCTGTGTGTCCTGATCGAGTCGACATTGTGTGATGGTGTTGACACGCCGATGACAGGCGAGAGATGACTTGTTTGCAGTTCAACCAGGAGCAATGTGACAATGGCTGGTGACAGACTGTGAAAGGCAGATATGAATATAACAGATATGAAGGCTTGAATGAGCTGACAGCTATGGGCACATGTGCACGCACGCTGTGGCGCTTGTTGACTCAGATGGTGCGACATGTACCTGGATTTCAGCCATTTCCACTGAGAAGGCACCGCCGCGTGATGAGAACACGCCCTGCCTATCAAAGCTGGCATCAAGCTGGTTCACAGTAAAGCCCTGCTTGGCAATCTGTTGTTGGAAGTGCCTGCTCAGGATTGAGTCTCCAATGACCCTCTGCAGAGCCTATATGACAGGTACAACATGTCTGAGATGCAACAGAAAAGAGCAGATATTGCCAGGATAGTGCTGATCAGGGTCTCTGTCCTGCCCTAGAGAAAAGGAGAACAAAGAAAAGACTACACCTTTTGGCGTCAATTTAATGAGAAGCCAAGTGTTACACCGGGCTGTCCATCCTGCCCTAGACATGCAGGAAGTCTGTGCATCTGTCAGGGGTACTGAAGCACACTGCCATGGTGTCGTTTGAACTACTGTTGGTAGACATCACAAGCCATGCCAAATAAAGCTTTCTGACCAGTCCATGATGTTGAGGCAATACATAAGACTCAGTGCGGCATCCAGTGACAGGCCATACCTTAATGCATGAACAAAGTCTGACAAACAGGTGCAGCAATGACAGGCGAGCCATTCTCTGAAGCTAAAGAATATCATCATAATCATTCATGATTGAAAACCATATTTAAAATATAGCAACATCAGCAGCCGTGGTCGCACAAGGCACATCCACCATATGCAGTCTCACCTCTGATTGGTTGGTAGCTATGCTGAGCACCATAGTCAGCAGCACAGCACTCCTCAGCGCAGGCTTCTGCGCACTCACACTGTCGTCACTCAAGAAGCTGTGTGACAAAGGCATCTGAATGACGTCACTGTGTTTCTCAAGGGCACCACTGGGTTTCTGAATGATGTCACTGCGTTCGGCCTCATCGACCAAGGGCTCATCCAGCCAGCTGAGAGACTGCCCATGGCCAGCCGAAGGGTGAGACCTGTGTGATGCTGATACAGCCTTCAAGGCAGAGAAGCCAGCCTTGTCAGCATGCGGCTGGTCCAGGTACACCCCCTGCAGGCTCTTAGCACTGGGCCGCACCTGACTCTGTACAGCAGGCACCGTTTCCTGGTCAGACACGCTGTCGAAGCCGCTGCTGAACAGTCCTTGCGATGCCTGCTGGCTCTCGGCATGACTCAGAGCGTGCAATGCCTTGGTGATGGCTTGTCCATTGCGTGGGGTGAACAGGCTACCAAGCTGTTGAGTGGACTCGTTCTGGGCATCCAAGATGTGTGTTGCGACTCCCAGAGGATGGCCTTGCTTTTGGATGGTGGTTGTCACTGGCTTGGGGTTGGCATCTAGGGGTTGGTGAGGGGTGTCTGTCAACCCCTCTAGCGTGCCAGTGCCATCAGCTAGCATCTGAAGCTGCTGGGGAGTGAGATGGTGGTTGGGCTGGGCCACGGTGGCCCCCCCACCTGTCTTCAGGAACAGCAGGTGCGGGTGTGTGTCTGTCTGAGGCAGACTGACCGAAGCTTTGCTGTGAGATGCGGCCTTCTGGGCATCTAGCTTAGGGCTGGGCTTCATGGCAGCAAGAGCGTATCTGGCTGAAGGGCTGTCCATGTAGTCATCTGAAACATAAACTGGCCTGGCTGAAGGGGTGTCCATGTAGTCATCTGAAAGTTGAACACGCCTGGCTGATGCATGGTCCATGTAGTCATCAGAGACAATGCCTGTTCAGCATAGCAACTCGTCAGCAACAAAGCCTGCTCAGTGCAGAACCATGACAGTCAGACAGAGTGCAGACAGAGCTAGCAGAAGCTGGCATTGTGCCTGGATGGCCAATGAGTGCTCATCTGGTACATTGCATGGCTGAGCACTTCAGCGGTTCTGCATCTGTCAAGAATGCCTCGAAAAAAGCTTTCAAAATGCAAAACAGTGCGCCATGAGATAATTGCACCCTAGTGCATGTAGCAAACAAAGAATCAATCAGACATCAGATATTGCTGGCAGACAGGCTCAATGCTGTGGACATCAAAAAGCTGCACAGCTTGCTGAACACAAACAAGTCTGCACAGCCATCAGACTCAGGACTGTGGTATCAGCTTATAGATGCCAATGCTGTACACTGTTTCAGTAGCTGCTTGAGTGTATCGAGCAATGCTACCTTGCTTAAACTCGGAGAATGCTTGCAGGAGGCTGAGCACATCACTGGGAGACTCAGGGGCCTGGTTGGCAGACATCACGAAGTCCTTCAGCGTCAGCAGCTTTGGATCATCCTTTTGCATGGCTGCAAAGTCAAGCTGGATCTGCAGGGCACATGACACACAGTTAGTCAGCATGCAACAGCGTCCTCTAGCTTTACTCTTGACATGCTGCAACCACATAGGACATTAGCCATGCACAGCTGCTACACAACAGACATAGCTGGTGCAATGCTGTGCACATGTGCGGCCTGTGATGCTGTTGGAGGTAAGAGCTTGATAGAAGGTGATGTAGTGAAGGCCATATCTAAGGTGTGCTGATATGTTGAACTTGCATGCGTGAAGACGTACATTTGCAACTGAATCCTTTGACTCCAACAGCTGCCTGGCACCAGCCACATTGCTGCTATCGAGCTCTGCATGCCTGGCTGTTGCAGAGATGACTGTTATGCTAGTCTGATTTACACCCTGCAGCAGGCAAGCTGCTGACTGTGTTGCATTTGAAAGGAAGCAACCGCTGAGATACACCCCATACTAGAAGCTCAGAATCGGCTACTCACCCATACTTCAGCTGCGGCATGCAGCAACGTGCTGACAGACAGAAAGTCCATAGTTGTGAGTTGCAGCGTGACATTCAGAGGTGCCTCTGAAGCTCCTGCGGGCATAGCCTTTGTCAAGTCATTACAGGCAAGCTGCAGCAGCAATAAGTACCAACACGTGTTGCATACCTGTCATAGCACATGTTGTAGCTAGCACTGCTGTCAAGAGCAGCGTCAAGAGGGCCATGATGCAGCGAACTCCTGTCTGGTGTTGATGACAGAGCAGACCTGCAACAGTCCAAAGCAGAAAGTCTGCACCAGACTCTTGGATTCAACTCCTTGCACATGTCTAGGCACAAGGCAGACTTGTCAGCAGAGATCCGGAAAAGCGCAGTGCGTCGCAGAGCAGCAGGCAGGCGTGACACAAGCGAAACCGCGTTGTGCCTATATAGCAGGTGCCTCGGAAAACACGCCTGCACGGACGAATTGAAGTGGCCGACTCACCGGCGGTGCTGGCTCTCTGAACAAGAGCAACACCTCAGCTGAGCTTGCAGTGCAAGCAACCCAGCTCGAGTTGAAGCGTCTGCAGCAACCTTTCGATGGCACACTTTTGATGGGAGACTGGTATTGAGCTGCGCACACGCGACTACGCGAAGAGATGCTTACAGCGATGAAACGCGCCAGAACGCTCGAGCTAAGCCTATGCGCAGTTGTGCCGCTGTCTGTCGCGCTCAAAAGCTGTCCTTGACTGCAGAATGATGGGAAATCCAAAGCAAAGTCGAGGTTCAAAGTCAAACCACGCCATTTTTGAGCGATTTTTCTGAGATGTGACATGACTCAGTACATTTCGATCGCGCCGATCAAACAGTTCGATCGCGCCGATCAAATGATTCGCCCGCTTGCGGGCTTCTGACCGCGAACTGACGTACGCTGTGCAAAATCTGCTTGCCCAAGTGCCGGGGTCAAGTTGTCATTTGAACAGCAGGGCTTGTCTGCTAGGTTGTCCCGCTCAGACAGGATGAGTACCGGTGCCTGGTTCCTCCACAGCAGACACTTCGGCAAAGCCAACGACGTTGTACGAATACACATTAAGGTCATCATTCGGCAGCAGGCCCAGCTGCAGCCATTTGTAAGCAGCAAATGTGGCAAGTGCATATACGGGTATGTAGCAGCCGATCAACGATCCGAGATGCAAACCAACTCTTGTCCCTGTGGGTTAGGACTTGCGTTATTCAGTGGGCTGCCGTTGGAATGTGCAAAGAGCAAGTTCGCGGCAGCAGCAGACTGCTTCCCAAGTGACTCTCAATGCAGAAGTCGTTGCTGGTGCAAGCTCACGCACATCTGTGAGCTTTGCTGTGCACACAAACTAGTCAGCAAGAACAACAGTATGCAAATACAAAACGTAAGGTCCAGGTCTGATGACATATCTGATTTGTTGCATTTACGCCCCAGAGCTTTACTGCCCCAACAAAACATTCGCATGCAAGCACACACATGCAGAAACAGCATTTGACAAAACAGGGACTTTCACTTGCACTATTGATCAGGCACGTACATGGTCTGACAGCAGCTAATACTCATTGTGCAGACATACTCATTGGCTGTCACAAAAACCTGAGCAAGCCGCTCCATATTCATTCAGACAGTACATGACTGATGCTCTAGTGGGGCATGCAGCTATACAGCAATCAATGCATTGCAGCAGCAAATGTCAAATCAAATAGTATACATGCTTGAGGCCAAAAACATATGTGGGATGAAATGACTCATTTCAAATGAGTGTCTGTAGGCTGAATGTCTTGTCACATCACCACTCAGGACTGCTTTTGCTTAAGCAGGCCTTTGACTTTGTTGACGAACTTGTCGACCTGCTCCCCATCAATATGTGGCATTCCAGACGCAGCATCGCTCACAAGCCGCTTTGCATTTCCCAGCTGCTTATACAGCGGCTGCGCAAACTTCTCCACAGCAAATGGCGCATCATTCTCAAATGATTGCTGGTCGCTGCTGGCAAAGGTTGCAAACACGACTGACCCAGTGACAAAAAACACGATCGAGGGAACAAACAAAGCCAGCGGCCAGGATCCAGTCTTGTCCAGAATGGCTCCTGTGATGGTGACACCAATGATTCCAGGGATAGCCCCTGTGGTGTTTGTCAATCCCAGCAGTACAGGAGCATACCGTGGGGACAGGTCCGCATGATTGCAGTACAGGCCGGCCAGAGAAAAGCTTGCAAGCCCCAGCCCAGCTGTGATGAGAGCTGCAAAGCATCGACACACAATCAGTGCAGAAGCAACCAGAAAGTAATATAGGCTCTGCCAGTGGACACTCTCTGAACAAACGCTAGCAGGGTAAGTGCGCCCTCATGTATAATAGCACACATACATACTCTAAACAAGGCATATGAGCCATTTTAGCAGCAGCCAAGCATGCTGATGGCAGACAGGCAGGTAAGCAGGCACTTTGACTAGACTGACTATATTTAGGGTTTTGCTTCTGACACATGCAAGAAGACTAGACTGACTTCTTGCACAGCACACCAAGAGCGTGCTCTGCACATGCAGGGCTGTCCCAGCCACACTTGCAGCGCTACCATGTCAAAGGACAAGCACCCACCAACTTTGAGGTGGCTGTCATCTGTCAAGCTTGCGCCAGCCAGACACAGAGCAGGTCCCAAGAAGGCTGTGCATTGCGCCAGCTTCCTCACTTGCACCACTGGCATGCCCTTTGAGATGAGGGCATCGCCGGCTGTACCGGCTATGGAGGAGGCGACGATAGCAGCAACTGGGGGTAGCAGTGAGAGCTGAGCAGCTTGTGTCAAGTTCAGGCTGAGTGTGTCGGCAAAGTAGCTGGGCAGCCAGGCCATCATGGTATAATGGAACCTGCATGACAGGGCAAGGGGTGAACACGCATGGCAGGACATGGTGTGATGATGCCTTACACCAGCGGTCTTTCAAATGTCCGCTGGAGTAAAGACCATGTCGGGAGCAGGCACGATATTTTGACATGTGAACAGCCGCCTGGCTTTGGAACCTACCCTTGTGAGTGTGCAGCAAATCAGAGAAGCCTTTGTTCAGTTGGCCTTATACATTCAGAATATGTCTTTTCCTTGAACATGCGACTAGTTTTTGAGGTGATGCGAGATACCATAATGCACACAGAGGTAAGCACACAACTGACAGGTTGCTGCCAGATGACCAAGGTACCAGGACAAGCCAGCTAGGCCAGACTGCTGAATGGCTGGATGGCTGTTGGATTCTCATGCAGCAGGAAAGAAGACAAATGTGGGCATGACACCAACAGAAATGGCTCACCAGTTGTTGCAGAAGTGTGTGTAGGCAAGGGCCTGCACAGGTCTGTTTCTGAGGAAGCCCCTCCAAGGGACAGTCTGTTCCCCAGAGGCAGTCAGCTTGACAGCTGGCCCACTATGTTGTTGGTAACCCTGGAGCTTTGCAGCCACCTCAGGCTCCTTGATGGCGATACCACTCTGGACCTGCTCAAACCATACTGCCCATCCAAAGCCTGTGCCACAAAGCCATTGAGGCAAAATTGCAGCAAGGGTGTAAGATTGGGAACAACAGAAAGGGTGTAAGATTGCAGCAAGGGTGTAAGATCACAGCATGATGGAACAATGCTTAAGCCTGGTTGCTGATGATCTGATTGGAGGGACAGACACGACCCAGACTGATACAGTGCGTAATGTGACCTGGCGCTGAAATGCAGTGCAGCCATGCAGGACCAATGCAGTGCAACCTTTGGCTGGAATAAACCTGACACGATGCATCAGAAACATTGGTTCTTGCCAGTGCCGACGTAGGCATCAGCAGAAGCTTTACAGTATCTGCAAGCACAGACGCAAACCACAATTTACTTTCTGAGGCGGCTCCCTCAGACAGTGAATTGTGGTTTGTGTCTAGCACATTTCCACTGATGCGTATGAGGGAGCTGTACTCACCTAGGAAGCCAAAGGCATAGAAGACAGTGGGCCAGCCAAAGCGCTCAATGAGTGGGGGAGCAACAAAGAGGCCCAGCAGGCTGCCCACATGCAAACCACCAAAGATGAAGCTCATGGCACGTGACCTCTCATCCTGGGAGATGACACGAGCGACCATGTCGGTGGCAGAGGAGGGCGCAACACCCTCTCCCAGCCCTACTGCTGCCCGTGACAGAAAGAGCCCTGCGTTGCAGTATCAGCCTCAGCAGCTTGCCTGCTTTGCAAGAGTCCTATTCCAGGCAGGAGCAATTGCATCATTGAGCTCTGGCTTTTGTTATCAGAAGCAGCGGTCAAGCACTGCTTCAACAGGGACGCAAGCGCAAATGTAACGGTGACAGTAGTTGAAGCAACAGTGCTGCATGCTGTTCAGGCTATGCAATAGGCCTAAGCATGCACTGTGCGGTCTGACTACATATCAAATGTCACAGAGCACTAGGTTACAGCGATGCAATTGGGACTAGGCTGAGTCGTGCTGCATGTACCTGGCATAGTGCCAGCCATGACAGGAACAGCTGCTGTGGCAAGCGACCACAGGCCCACCCCCAGCGGCAGGATCTTGCGGCCACCTTTCTTTGCAATGATGTAGCCGCCAGGTATCTGAGTCAGCATGTAGCCAAAGAAGAAACTGGACTGTACAAGACCAGACACTGTGGAGCTCCAGCCAAAGTCTTCAGCCATTGGGATGATTGCAACACTGATATTGACCTTGTCCTGCAAGTAGACAAGGTTGCTCAAGAGTTCTGGTAGCAAACTGACGCAGGCCGAGTGTGGAGCAGTTTGTCGGCAACAAAAGCCCCAGTGGCTGTGGCAAAGCGCAGAAAGGCTCACCATGTTACATAGGACAAAAGCCATTGATGTAGCAAAGACAAGCTTGTATTTAGCTGGCAAGTCATCCCAGTGGCGTCCAAACAGTTTGTGCAAAATGTTCTGATTGGCTGGAGATTGACTGCCATTAAACTGGTAGTCATCCTCTACGCCATCATAGCTGCCACTGTCTAAGCTGCTGCTGGATGCTGAGCTGTGCAAATGCTCAAACTCCAACTCAGAGCGCTTGGCAAGTCTGTGACCAGGGGAAAATTCGTTCTCCCAGTCTTTCTCAAACTGACCCCTTTTTGCCGCTGTGGTGATCAACCGGCGAGGTCTTGCCGCATGCCCTCTTCGGTGATGTCTACGCTGACCAGCAAATATTCTGCAACAGAGCAGGTGCATCAGAAAGCCTGCGGTCTACAGTCAAGAGGTAGAAGGCGTCTCTGGCAGATAGACACCTGCA
>JAABUO010007121.1_pt1 | contig 12791 bp, 12 predicted proteins | sample 5559291 | NCBI WGS metagenome assembly JAABUO01 (sample SAMN10711878, study PRJNA513372) | rock metagenome | isolation source: Antarctica rocks | place: Antarctica: Victoria Land, Finger Mt sud
GGTCGTCGAGCTCGTCGAGCGGCCGGAACGGCATGCTTTGAGCGTACGAGCCGCGGAGTGAGCCGTCCTGTCTCACACGTTAACATGGTGTTGCGTGCCTGAGAAGAACCCCTTCTCAGGCACGGGAACCACGACCATTTCCGACGGAAGAAGACGAGGTGGAAACGCCTGCGGACGGCTCCCAGGTTGGCTTGATCGTCGAGAACGGCCCTGGCGGGCATGCCCTGGCTGCGATCGAGCAGCTCGAGGGCGGCGGAGCCGTCCTCGCCGAGCTCGCTCGAGCTGTCGAGCACGACCTCGCGACGCCGGACCACGCGCCGGCGGAACAGACCCGTCGGAAGGCGGTGAAGACGCCGGCATGGTCGGCTATCTCCCGGACCGACGAACTGGCGAAGTTCGGCTACGGCGAGTCCGACGTGCTCGCGCGTTCGGTCGACGATCGGTTCGTCGCGCTGATGCGGTTCCAAATCGAACGCATTCGCGCACTCTACGCGCAGGCGGAACCGAGTATCGCCATGCTCTCGCCCGAGTCGCGCTACACCGTGCGGCTCGCCCTCTCGCTGTATCGCCGCATTCTCGAGCGGATCGAGCGCAACGGCTACGATGTCTACTCGCGCCGTGCGTTCGTTCCGCTCGGCAGCAAGCTCGCGACGGCGCTCGCGATCGCGGTCGCTCGGTAACCTCGGTCACATCATGGCCGACCCGACGCGGCTATCTTGTCGGAGGAATCGCCGATTAGGCTCCCACACCCGAGAAGGGGTCGCCGCACATGGCCACACTCGATCCGGTAACCGCCGGAGTTTATGAAGTCGGAAACGACCAAGTTCCGGAGGTCTATCGTCCCTTTTTTGACAACGGCGACTGGACGCAGCACACGCTGACCGTCTGGGGCTCGTGGGTTTTCTTCATCGTCGCCGTCTTCGCCCACGTATTCGTGTGGCTATGGCGCGCGTGGTAACGGAGGGCTACTGCTATGATGGTTCGCAAAAGCTACAACTTTCGCGCCGTGCTCGCGGCCTATTGCGCCGCCGGCCTCGTGGTCGCGTTCCTGATCCATTTCATCGTCCTCTCGTCGCCGAAATACAATTGGATCTTTCCGCAGACGGCGACGCAGGTCACCGCGCCCGCTCCCGCCCCGGGCGCAAAATAGCGCGAAATTCATCCATCGATTATTCGGTTTCGACGTGGAGCAGGCCCCGTTTCAACCGGACTGGAGCAGCCGATCCTGCGTGGCCGTTTACCGATTAGTCGTCCTGATTATCACACATTGCATCTCGACTTTAAAGTTTAGTGAACATGAAACTTGTTATAGAGCCGTCGATGAAACTTGGGCGCCTTAGCTCAAATTACATTCAATAATACGCCGCAACCACCAACGGGCTTTCCGGCTCCCGGTGGAGGCGCTCCCGGTAGGCCATTGAAAAGTAGTTGTGTTATCGTGGATAAGCCAAGTAGCGCGTAGTGCACTGCCGGTAGATCGGAGAAGAAAGTCATTATGAGCGTGCAGCGCCGACGGCGTTTCACGGTACATGATCGTGTCCCGCGGAGTGGTGGACGAGTGACTCTCGACGCGGGTTGGCTTCAGCCGGTGATGACCGCTGAGAGCCGTGGGATCTGATTTTCGCTGACGGCACCAAGTCCTTCGAGCGAGAGATACCGCCGTTGAAGTTGCCACTCGTCATTCTGCTCAAGCAAGAGCGCGCCGACGAGCCGAACGATCGCGGCGTCGTTTGGGAAGATGCCGACGACATCGGTGCAGCGCTTAATCTCGGCGTTGAGTCGCTCGAGCGGATTGGTTGATGCGATCTGCTTGCGGTGAGCGCGTGGGAAGTTCATGAAAGCGAGCACATCGTGCTCCGAGTCATCGAGCATCGCAGCAAGCTTCGGAAGCTTCTCTCGAAAGTGATCCGCAACGACGCGCCATTGTTCATGTGCCGCCTCCGTCGTCTCTTGCGCAAAGGCGGTGTTGATGAGCGCGAGAACCATCTGACGCTGACCTTTATTTGCGAACGCCAGAGCGTTACGCATGAAATGCACGCGACAGCGTTGCCACGTCGCGGTGAAGACCTTCGCGATTGCTGCCTTCAGGCCGAGATGCGCGTCCGAAATCACCAGCTTCACGCCGCGCAGGCCGCGCCTGGTAAGGTCGCGCAAGAACTTCGACCAGAACGGTTCAGCTTCGCTCGGACCGACCGCCACGAGTAAACCCGGAGATGCTTCAATGAGGTCGCTCGCTTTCGCGCGCGGAGACTTCGCCACAACTTCGGAGATCTACGATGAACGACGGCTTCAATGAGGCCGCTCGCTTTCGGCGCGGAGACGGGCCGGTAGACGGCCGTCGCGTCGAGCCGAACGTCGAGGCTTCAATGAGGCCGCTCGCTTTCGCGCGCGGAGACCCGCGATCGCGACGTTCATCTCGATCGTCTGGTTCATGCTTCAATGAGGCCGCTCGCTTTCGCGCGCGGAGACCCGCAGGAGAGGTGCAGTACGCGAACCTGACGTGCAAGCTTCAATGAGGCCGCTCGCTTTCGCGCGCGGAGACCCGATGGTCGCGTTCCGCGCGCCGAGCCTCGTGTCGAGCTTCAATGAGGCCGCTCGCTTTCGCGCGCGGAGACCCAGAACGCGATTGCGAATCTCAACGAGCCCGACGCGCTTCAATGAGGCCGCTCGCTTTCGCGCGCGGAGACTCGCGTTCATTCGAGATTCCACGACACGCGTAAAGCGCTTCAATGAGGCCGCTCGCTTTCGCGCGCGGAGACTCGCCCGGGTGGCCGCTCCCGAACTTCTTCGACACGCTTCAATGAGGCCGCTCGCTTTCGCGCGCGGAGACCCGATGCCCGCCAGATGCCAAGACGAGATCGCGAACCTGCTTCAATGAGGCCGCTCGCTTTCGCGCGCGGAGACGTTAACGAACTTTACGAGAGGCGTCTTGCTGTTCTCGCTTAAATGAGGCCGCTCGCTTTCGCGCGCGGAGACCGAAAGACGATAGGCGCCAGCTTTGCTCCGTGCGAGCTTCAATGAGGCCGCTCGCTTTCGCGCGCGGAGACTCGACTCGAGCCGTTGTAGCCGCCCCACCACGTTCGAGCTTCAATGAGGCCGCTCGCTTTCGCGCGCGGAGACACCGCTCGCCGCCTTCTTGCGCTACACTCGACGCATGCTTCAATGAGGCCGCTCGCTTTCGCGCGCGGAGACCGACCCCCTCATGGGCTGTCCGATCGCGAGCGTGCGGCTTCAATGAGGCCGCTCGCTTTCGCGCGCGGAGACGAGCCGCTATTCCGGCTCGACGGTCTACACGCACCGGCTTCAATGAGGCCGCTCGCTTTCGCGCGCGGAGACTGCTCGCGTCGCGACGGCGCCAAGAGTGCGTGAGCAAGCTTCAATGAGGCCGCTCGCTTTCGCGCGCGGAGACACGACGTATCCCGTGAGCTGTGTCTCACGAAGGAGCGCTTCAATGAGGCCGCTCGCTTTCGCGCGCGGAGACTCGCCTATGCGGTCGAGATCGCGTACGCGACAGCCCCGCTTCAATGAGGCCGCTCGCTTTCGCGCGCGGAGACGGCACCACCGAAAAACATCGAAATCACGGGGGCCTGAGAGACGGTTTTCGAGCGGGCACCCTAGCTCTCCGTTAAACGCCTGAGTTGCGAGCGGAATGCAGCGCAATCCCCTGTGATATCGACTTCGAGCGCCTATGAGGAGCATCCGAAGCAGCGAGGCGCTCGACGGACTTTCGACGATTATTGGACGCATGGCGTCAAAACCGGCGAGCGTTGCCTGCAAGCCGGAGAGCTCATCCACATGTGTTGACCTAAGTGAACCCTTCGGCACGCGTAAAATTCGCGTAATAACCATTTTCAACGCGATAGGACCGGAATGCCGCCGTTACGCCGAGCGGATGTAATGGCGCGACCAGAGGCGCCGGTCCATGCAATTCAGATCGAACGAGAATTGCGAGGACGGTCTCGAGATCGAGCCACGCCGTCCAAAGCGGCCAGGTGATATGGCGCCGTTTTTCAGTGCGATTGAAACCGATCGTCGCGATCGAAGCCGCGCCTCGACGGCCCGTCGGCAACGACGTCAGCAACGGCAGCCCAACAACTGCAAGGCGATTCGCTCCGTGCTCCGTCTTACCAGGATCCTTCGATGGATTGAGCTCACGGAGTGCATAGCGTCTGTCTTCCGATGGATCCCAACGAAAGCTATCGGTCGCATCGTTGCGCAACCACGTTTCGAAGAGCGCGCGCTCGAGGAATGCAGGCGATGCAAGGTCGACCTCACCCTTCTTTGCCTTCTTGCCGGGAAGGCCACCCCGGCCGATCGTCTCTAGTCGGGTGAGGAAATGCTGGTGGCCTTGCCCGAGCATCGTGCACGTAGCCGGTGCTGCGACGATGCCGTCGTCTTTCAAGGCGCCATCCGACATCAGCGCGGCAAAAAGCCGTTCCCGATCTCGATCCGCATCGACGGCCGCCCCTAAGAGTTCGCGACAAACGGCCTTCGGATATTTGAGATCGGCGTAGTCCCCGAACGACATAACTTCGGCAAGTGATGAAACACCTTCGCCGAGTGCCGCGACGAAGGTTGAACGATCGACTTCCCCGTCCAACTCGAATTCGGGACGCCATGGGGTTCCGCTCCATCGCGAGCGCACGTTCCAACTCGGCCTCGCTCGATCGGTTGCACGAATCGCTCCGAGCAACGCAAGAAAACCAAGGAGATTATCGGGCATGATCCCGTTCAAACGAAACGTCGTGGTCATGAGGGTGCTCCCGTTCGGAGATCGCTCGTAACGGCGGCAGCAGCCGAAGCGCGGTGGTCGGCGAGACGCACGATCGTCTCCAATGCCGCGAGCCCCCACACACCGTAGCGATCGCAGAGGCGATCGAACATCCTCGCCCAGCTCACGCGCCGCAGGCCACTTTCATCCCGAACATCGACGATAAAGTGCGGTGAGTGAGGAGCATGCGTATCGCCGAGCTCTACAATATCGTCTCCGAGCGTCAAGCGCACGGTCCGTCCGTCCGCATCGTCTCCCGAAGGAAACGTCGGGCGTCCCCACCCGTGGTGCGTGCCGATCAGCCAGAGAACGAGTTCGGGATCGCGCGCGTCCGCGAACTTCGCATGCTCGCGGGCGATACGCACCGACAACGCTTCGTGCCGCCAATTCCCCGGTAAGCCGCTCTCTCGGTGCGCTTGCGCATCGGCGGTGCCGGCGCGCGGTCGTTGCGATTTCGCGAGTGGCTCGTCGATCGTAGCCCAGCGCGTGCCCGCGAGATAGCGCTGAAACCGCTCGTCGACTTTGCCGACGTCGTGAAGAAGGCCCGCCAGCGCGATATCGTCAACGAGCGCTTGCGGCAAGTGCAGGCGACGCGCGATGTTGCGAGCCCGGGATTCGACATCGATTCCATGTTGTATGAGGGTGTACCGAAAGAACGCCGTCGTCGCGCGTTCATCGGACTCGGTGCTTGCATCGAGTGATGCGGCGTCGGGCCGGTCTACACCCCGCGGGGCGACGAGAACGAACGATGCCGGGTCGTCGTACGGACGCTCGACCGCGAGTTTTCGCGCGTTCCGTAAGCGTTCGACGGCCCGCCGGGTCGGTGATGACGGATCGAAACATGAACTGTCGAGCACGATCTCGACGAGCGCTGCGGCATCGGTTTCGTCGCCGATCTTTTTGGTGAGGCGATGCCAGCGGTCCTCGATCGTCTTTTCGAATTTCGGATCGGTCACAACCGCTGGGTCGCGAGCTGCTTCGTTTGCGACGAGGTCGCGGTGAATCCGGACCGCATAGTATTCGCGCACGTAATCTTCACCGGCAGCTTGAGCGACGTCTTCGACCTGGGTTCTCAACGATGGTGCCCATCCGAACTGATCGCACCCGCCATGCTTCGTCGGAATGACGAGCATATCGCCGGGCTGGATATCGGCAAGTGCCGTTAGCTCGAAACAATCGTCGCTGGGCGAAGATCGCCACACCTGCACGTCGGCTTCGACGACGGCTCGATCTACATGCGTACCTCCTTCGACATCGGCGACGTCGTCGGGCTCAACGTGCGGAAACGCGCGCACGTCGCGCGTGAGCCATTGACGCGCGAGCCAAATCGGAAGCGTAACGGATTCGCCGACGCGCGGCGGCATGACCTCGAGTAACGCGGGAACATTTGCACGCTCGAGATCCGCACGCCAGAGCACTTGCACATCGGCGACGTTTTCCGAAGGTCCATGCAAGAAGAGCGCCAGCGCGAGATCGGGGACCGGAGTCGGACGCGTGCGACGCACAACGTCGAGATATGACGGTAGGAATACCGGTGCGTCCACACGTGGCGACTCCATCGCTACGCGGTCATCCGTGGGCAGCGAACCGAAAGCCGACGACATGGTCTCGAAACCGAAGTCGAGGCCGGACGGCGATTCGGATTGCCGCTTCAGCCATTTCCATGCCAGCGGCAATGCGCTGCCATAAATTGGATCGATCGCACCGCTGGCCGTGGCTTCGGCGTGTCCGACAATGACGCCGCGCGCGATGCGCCCGAGCGAGGCGAGCCGTCCGATCCGATCGACTCGGCCGAAACGCTGACGCAGCGCATCGAGTGGCGCGAGCTCGGTGACGAGCGCATCAAAATCGAGATCGGCGCCGGCTTCAACTGTTTGCGTCGCGACGAGGAAGAACGTTTCAGACGTTTCGGGTGCACTCGCGCCGACGCGCGTGCGCGTGAGGACGTCGTTCCGCACGCGTGCTTTATCGACTTCGCGTGCGCGGCCTATCAAGAGCGCGACTCGAGCCTCTGCGGGAAGGCGACGCTGCAACTCTTGAAAGATGCGCCGAGCACGGTCCACTCGATTGACCACAACGAGCACGCGACGTGCGTCGCCCTCACCCAACGCCGAAAGACGCACAGCATGATCCGCGTAGGCTAGCGCGAGGTGCTCCGGCGTCGCAACGCTCGTCGCAAGCGTCGTGGGTTTCGACGCGGCGAGTCTTGCTGCGAGATCGGGATTATCTCGATCGTCGGCGTTGAGTTGAAATGCCGGTGCGTTGGCATCGCGCGGCGTTGCTGTCAGTTCGACGAAGGCCCACGGCCGACGTTCCGCGATCCGGAGCTTTGCGATGCGTTGCATTGTCTGGCGGAACGGTTCGCTAAGGTGCACTTCATCAAGCAAGAACAGCGCGTCATCGCCGAGCAGGCCGGCGTGAATCGATCGCATTCCCGGGCTCACGCCATAGCCTCGGAAGAGCAACCGTGAGCCGACTTGATCGACGGTGGATAGGAGCACCGTTGGATGTGCAGGCGAGGGCGTCCAGTCGCGCTCGCGCGGTGCGCCGCCTCGCATTCGCGTCACATGCAGTGGGGAGAAGTCGGGTTCGCCGACCGAGGCCAACGAGCGCGCGACATCCACGACAATTCGATGCGTCGACTCCCGCAATGCTTTGGCGAGGTGTGACGCTCGCTCGTAAGCCGCATCGACAATTAGCCGGCGATCCACGACGAAGACGATGCGCAGCGGCATGCGGCGCGCATCGCCCGCTCTCGCTCGGACGATGTCGACCGCGAGCGCGAAAACCGCAATATCGATGGCACTCGTTTTCCCGGTACCCGTCGGAAGCGCCAGCGTCGTCGGCCAGGCTCCGCTTTCGAGGACTTGTCCGAGCAATCGCGATTGCCACGGAAACGGTTCGACCCCGTGGACGGCTTCAAAGAATGCGGCAAATTCTTCCCCTTGCAAATCAGCCATCGCGACGGTCGTCCCCAAGCGGCCAGCACAGGCCCAAGCCGACGAACCGGCCCGCTCCGACGAGCAGTGGACCTATGATCGGTTCGGCAAATTCGATGACCGCATGCGTGAGTCGGCGCGATTCAAGCGACGGTGGAAGGCCCCACCGCATCCATCCCGGCTCGCCGGTCGACGGCGACGCCGAAATCGCGCCGTGAACCGCCGAATGCTTATCGGCCACGACGCGCGACGGCGCCGGAAGACCGACGTTTTGCACTGCGCTAGCGATAAGAGCCTCGATTTCCCGCTGCCGCTCATCGGCACACCGACTTTTTAGATGGCGGTCGAGGACGATCGGAGTAGCCGTTGCCCAGCGACGCGTCTGGGACGATGCATCGTGGCTCAGCCATCGTTTGGGTTGCAGCGACGGCCGCGTGTCGTCGTCCGTAAATGCGAGATGCCAGGATCCGGAACCGACATGCAGGCGCATCTGCGGTGCGTCGCTTCCAGGCACACGCAACGCGAGCAGAGCCTTAATAAGAATGCGATCGGCGCCCTCGATCCCCGACGGTGGCACGAGCGCGAGCCCCATCAAACTGGAGGCTGCATACGTATGACCGACGTCGATCATGGGGACGATCGCGAGATGGGCGCCACGCAGCGGCGAGCCGTCTTGACCGTGACCGGAAATCCACGCCGGCACCGATTCGTTGCGAAGGCCAAACGACGACATGAGTGCGTCACGCATGCGCTTGGCGATGAGCGCGAACGCTCGTGCATCGGGCACAAACCCGCCGGCACTCGGCAATACGATCCAGTCGGGACCGAAGAGATTGTTCGACGCCGTATGGTGCGGACTTGGTTGCGCCGAAACGAGCGCGCCCTTGGACGGCCGCGCACCGCGTTGAAACGCATATTCGAGCTCGGCTAAGCGCCCGGCATACGGAACGAGTCGCGCGGCGATCGTAGCTGAAGACGTTTGTAGGTTACGAGTGAAGTGCGCGCGGACGAGCGACGCCGAGTGCCCCGCATAGACGACGTCGTGCGCGATCGACGCGAGGGCATCCATCGTGCCCTCGTCCGGATCGGCATCCCACACGATATGCAGGATGGGGTCGTGCGGACGAACCGCGGGAAATCGGCGCGGCTGCCGCGATCTCGCTGGAGGGACGACGGCGAGATTCCCGTCGCGTCCTGATCGCGCGTCATTTGTTGGAACATAGAAGTCAACGCTCATGCGTTCGTCTACGTCTCCGGCAATGAGCCGAGGCGGCGGCTGCGATTCGAGCCATTCGAGTGCGCGGCGTTCGGCGACAAGTTCCCCGCGCGCGGCCCACGACGCGACGAGCGCGCTGAAGAGCCGATCCGGCTGCAGAGGCCAGTCGGCGCGGTTCGAATTTCGCTCGGCCGCCGCATAACATACGCCGCTCAAGAACTCGACCTCAAGCGTCAGCATCGACCGGCTCCTCACCACCTTCGCCTTGCAGTGCGAGTTCACGACTTCGTTTGATGATCTCGACGAGTTTCTGCTGCGGTTTGAGGACGAGTGGCTCAGGCGCAAAGTCGATGCCCGCAGATTCCGCAGCGTCTTTCGCCTCGGCGTATAGCGCTCGTGCCCCTGCGCGGTCGAGATCGAAGGTTTCGGTCGAACCATCGGAACGCACGATTTCGAACGGTGCGTATCCCTCGGGGACGAGGTCGCACCGCGAACGCAGCGCGTAGCCCATCGCGTCTTGCTCGACGATCGCGAGGAGAGCCAATGCAGCAAGATACGCACGCGCTGGGGCATTCCAATCGGTGCGACCAAAGCGCGCGCGACGAAGGCCTGCAAGCGAGAGCACCACGACGTGTTCGGCGTAGGCCATGGTGACGCCGAGGGCTTGCACCGACGGGGTGATGTTCCCATGGTTTATTTCTGAGGGACGTACCTTTTTGGGTCTATCGCCCTTGCTTCGATCCGCGAGACGCTGCTGATCAGTGTCCCATGCCGTCTTCGTCTTGAAGACTTCGACTTTTCGTAGAATACCGAGCGGATCGATGCGGCTCCCCGTTCGCCGGGCCAAGGTTCGGATTTCTGTGTCCCCTAAACGCTGCGTGATCTCTTCAACGGGCACGTCGAACCCGTTGATTTCACTCGTGAGCGCTCGAGCGAATTTTGCCCCGAGCCCGCCGCCTTCGCCCGTCGAGTTCCAAACGCCGAAGATCAGCGCCGTCGGTGACAGTCGCAGGATTGCGGAGGCATCTGCGCTCGTAGCCGACTGAATGGCGACGCCTTCGGCGGACTGCATGAATGGAACCCCGTCGTTGGCGCTATCGCGCAGGATCGCATCGAACAAGCGATGCGGCGCGTCGAGCGACGTAATCGGGGCGAAGTCGACACCGGAGCCCGCGAAGTCAACGCGAACGTGTGGAATCGAGACGCCGTCGGCGATCGCTTCGCGAAGCGATTCCTCGAGGCGATTCGCTTGCGACTGCACGGAGTCGATGAGAACGCAAGCCACATCTTTCCCCGACGGCTCGCGACGAATTTCGAAGACATGGCGGGGGGGCGGGTTGCGCGAGCCCTCGCCCGGATACGTCGGGGGAAAAACCTTGTCGCCGGCCCCGCCGGCGGGCTGAAGCCTGCGGCGGCGACGAATCGCCGCATCCGAAGTGGTTGCCGACTGTAATTTGGCAAAAAGCATGAACAGGCTCTCCTATAAGAAGGCTGAGGTGAGGACGTGGCAATGAGGCGAGCCGCTTCCGAGCAGGGTGTCGGGTCAACGATATCAGACTTAAGTCACACAGACAATCCTTTCCCACTTACCTCGACTATATCAACCGAGGTCCTCATTGAAGAATTTAGTCGAGGTATGTGCTCGTCGACGACGCCGGGACGTCACACGAGTCCACCTATAGCGGGTGGCCCCTTTTTTGCCGCGCGTCACGTTGGCGCAGCCATCGCTCAACGGGCCGGAGCACGCGCTGGGCCTTCGTTTCGCGATCGACGTCGCCTCGACGACCGGGATATGAAGTCTCTCGTATAGTTTCTAGCAGGCCTCACTCACCTCTGGAGTCCGCGATCGGACTCCCGCTCGCGCTCCAATGCCCGCGCAAATTCGCGTTCCGTGGCTTGCTCGCGCGCGGCTGCAATCTGCTCTTTAAGCTCGCTTGGCTCGCGCAGCGTCTGATGCCAGTCCTTCTCGACCGTTAAAGTGTGGTTTGGCGCATCGCGTTCAAGTCGGTCGATGGCATTGAGAATGGAAAACGCCGCCTTGCGCTCATCGCGACTGTAGCCGTTCTCGGCGCCCTGCGCGATTGGCTCGAGCTGCCCCCGCATGGCCGCCACGCTAAGGTCCCGCGTCTCGCGATCAGGCGCGACCCCGCGCTCCGGCACCGCCCGCTCGAGCTCGCGATAGTCGCTTGCGAGTTCTTTGGATCTTGTGCGAGCGCCCAAAGCTGCGAGATCGTCGTACGATCCGACCGCCTCGCGGGAATAGAACATGCCGTACTCATGAGTATGGCGCGTCATTCCAACGGTGAGCGAGCGTTGATTGACGTGCTCGGTCACGAGCTGCAGTTCTGCGTAGCGCGTTGCGCCCTGCTCCCGATACTCCGTCGAGCAGTAGCCGTGCTGCACGCCCGGATGCTCACGCGTATCGACCGATACCTCGGCTCCGTCGCGCCGCTCAATCCGGAGCGTCGCGTCATCGATGCCGCGCACCGTGCCGACTGAGCCGTTGTAGAGTCCGGCATCGCGAATCGTTTCACGAACGACGACTCGATCACCAACCGCATAGGGCGTTGCGCCGTCGATCGTCTCGAGCCGCACGTCGTCGCCGGCGAGCCGCCCGAGCGCGCGCCACTCGTCACGCGCGAGCGCGTTGATCGCGATCCGCTCCCGGTTCGTGAACGCCTCAATGCCGCACTCAACGCCCGAGCCCTCGATCGCACGCCACCGGTCGACGAGCTCCGCGCGAGCCTCGTCCTGGGAGCCAGTCTCGTGGACGAAGCCGCGCTCGCGGTAGGCGTCGAGCGCTTCGCGTACGTCGCCGCGCCGCACGGCCTCGGTCGCATCGCGTTGCCAAGGCTCTTGTTGACGGCGCGTCTTTTCAAGGTCAACCGTGTTCTCGCCGAGCGCGCGCTGCATGAGCTCGAGCGCATTGCCGTGGGCGACCGCCTGGAACTGGCGGTCGTCACCGAGCGCGATTACCGTCGCCCCGCGCTCGCGTGCCTCTCGAAGCACATCCGCGCCCTGCTTGGTTCCGAGCGTTGAAACCTCGTCGATGACGAGCAGATCACGCTCCCCAAGCCGCTCGCGGCCTCGCCCCCACTCGTACAGCTCTTTTGCCACCGAGCGTGCCGGCACGTCGGTCTCCCGCCGCAACACGTCGACGGCGGAATTGGCGACCGAGACCGCGCGCACGTTGTAGCCGGCCTCGCGATAGGCTGCGGCGACCTCGCTGATGAGCGCCGTCTTGCCCGAGCCGGGAACCCCCGTGACGACTTTCAGGCGCGAGTCGTCGGCGGTTGCGTAGTCGTAGGCGCCGCGCTGCTGCGCGTCGAGCCGCTCGGAAGCAGGCCGCACGATCTCAAGCCCGCGGGGCTCGCTCGCGAGTCCTGCGACCGCCTCCCGCAAGGTTGCCTCGGCGTGCAGAACCTCCGGCGTCGTCAAACGCGTCTTGCCGCGCTCGTCGACCAGCGGAACGCTTTGCTCGACGATCTTCTCGAGCAACTCGCGACGCTGCTCAGAGTCCTTGACGCGCTCGGCGATGAGCCTTTCCGCGGCGTGCAGCGTGAAGGTCGCGTTGTTCGCGGTAAGCCGTTCGGTCAGCGGCGCGGGATTCGCGACGAGCCGCGCCCCGAGCACGAGATTCTCAGCGCGCTGTATGGCCTCGCGTGCCGCTTCACGATCGCGAATGATCTGCGTGCTCTCGTATGGTCCGAAGGACGCCTTCATCGACGCGAGCGACAGGTGGTAACGGAACGCTCAATTTGAACCCCTGGCGGAAATCTCAAATTGAACCCCTGCAGTGATTAGGCGCTCTTGGGCTCCTTTCCCCGGGTACGGAGGCGGTGGCTCTGGCCGGTGAATGCGAACA
>JAABUO010007122.1_pt1 | contig 12790 bp, 8 predicted proteins | sample 5559291 | NCBI WGS metagenome assembly JAABUO01 (sample SAMN10711878, study PRJNA513372) | rock metagenome | isolation source: Antarctica rocks | place: Antarctica: Victoria Land, Finger Mt sud
AGGCGTACCAGCGCGCACGCGGTTTAGCGGGGCGATACAAAACGATTTCGCGCCGCTATGCCTATCACGGCACGACGATGGGCGCGCTCTCCGTCACCGGTCTGCCTTCCGCCCGCAATCCCTACGAGCCGCTCGTGCCGGGCGCCCGGCATGTACCGATCCCGCACCCGTATCGCTGCGCCTTTTGCCGGGACGCGGGCGCATGCACCTGGGCATGCGCCGACGAAGTCGAGCGCACGATCGAGGTCGAAGGGCCGGAATCGGTCGCGGCGATCATTATGGAGCCGGTGCAGAACAGTGGTGGCTGCATCGTTTCGCCGGATGGCTACTTTCAGCGCATCCGCGACCTCTGCGACCACCACGGCATCCTGCTCATCATGGACGAAGTGATCACCGGCTTCGGCCGCATCGGCGCGATGTTCGGCACGGACGTCTTCAATATCCAGCCGGACATCATCACCGTCGCGAAGGGGTTGACCTCGGCATATGCACCGCTCGGCGCGGCGATTGTCCGGCAGGAAGTGGCGGCAGTCTTCGACGGCGACGAGCAGGCGAAGTTCCAGCACGGAATCACCTTCGGCGGCAACCCGGTCGCGGCGGCAGCGGCGCTGGCAAATCTCGACATTCTCGAACGGGAAAAGCTGCCCGCACGGTCGTACGAGTTGGGCGAATACCTGCGATCCATGCTCATCTCGGCCATCGGCCAGCATCCGAATGTCGGCGAAATCCGCGGGCGCGGCCTGTTTGTCGGTATCGAGTTGGTGCGTGATCGCGAGACGCGGGAGTCATTGGACGACAAGGCGTTGCTCGGCTGGGTCTCCGACGCGATGAAGAATCGCGGTCTGATCTGCCGCGCTGATGACCGACTCGATGCGGTGATCCAACTCGCGCCACCACTGAACATCGCGCGCGCCGACCTCGACCACATCTGCCGCATCATCACCGATACGCTGGACGAAATGCGGGGGAAGATACAGGGAAATTGAACCACGAAGACACGAAGAGCACGAAGGAAAGAGGAGAAGGAGACTCTTTTCATTTCATTTCTCTACCCTTCTTCGTGCTCTTCGTGTCTTCGTGGTTCAAATCCCTTTTCCTGGCGGTTCATTGTATTGAAAGGGACGCGCCATGACGGACGATGGGTGGATTCGGGCGGCGATTGATGTGGAAGAGGCGGCGGCACTGACGGCGCGGCTGGTTGCGATCCGCAGTTATCCCGGCGAGGAAGGGGCGGTGCAGCGGGCCATCGCCGCGTGGCTGACGGAGAACGGTCTCGAAGCGGAGATGCAGTCAACCGAGGGGGACAGGCCAAATGTGCTCGCGTGGGTGCGCAATGGCGACGGGCCGACCTTTATGCTCAATGGGCATGTTGACACAGTGCTTGCCGTTGAGGGCTGGTCGCGCGACCCATGGCAGGGATGGCGGGATGGCGACCGCCTGTACGGCCTCGGCGCCTGTGACATGAAATCGGGCGTCGTCGCCACGATGCTGGCGACCCGCGCGCTCGCCCGGAATCGCGATCGGTGGCGCGGCACGATGCTGTGTACCTCCGTTGTGGATGAGGAAGCATACTCCATTGGTGCGCGGGCGCTCGTTGACTTGGGCATCACGGCGGATGGTTGCGTCGTCACGGAGTCCTCGGACCTGAATGTCGTGATCGGCTGCATCGGTAAGGTATTGGTGCGTGGCGAGGTGACGGGAAAGGCGGTGCATGCCTCATGGCCGGAGCGAGGCATTAATGCCGCCGTGGAGGCTGCCAAATTCGTCGCGCGGCTCGATGAGGTGCCGCTCGGTCAGCATCCGCGATTGACCGCAAGCCAATGCGTGCTCTCGCTGCAGAGCGGCAACGCGCAGTACGTCATCACCGTGCCGGAGCAGGCGCGCTTCACGATCAACCGGCACACTGTCCCCGGTGAAACGGACGAAAGCGTCCTCGCTGGGATGCGGGCGCTCGCGCAATCGCTCGATTCCCCCGCCACATTCCAGTTTTTCATTGACCCGCCGTACTACCCACCGTGGGAGATGGCTTCGGACCACCCGTTTGTCCAGCATGTCCAGCAGTCGTTTGTCGCTGAGACCGGTACCCCGCCGGTGACGCGGTACAATCGTGGCCTCGCGGACGCCAACTACTTCGCCGCCGACCTCGGCATTCCGACGGTGATGTTCGGCGCGACGGGCGCGAACTACCATGAAGCCGATGAGTGGGTGGATATTCCGAGCATCGGCGTCTGCGCCCGCACCCTCATTCGTATCGCGTTGGGCGTATTGCGGTAAAGCCTGCTGGCATCACTCCAATGACGCGTGCCTTCTCGTCGCCCGACGGTTGGCGATCAGGGCGGCTGCCGCGCCACCGACGGCGAGGCTAGCCGGGCGAACCCAGCGGCGCGGGCCGTGCGTCGTGAGGTCGTGCAGCATGATCGTTGCGGTGTTCTTGCCGGGCGCGCCGGAGACGCCGCCACCGGGGTGCATGCTTGCACCCGTGAGGTAGAGGCCACCAATCGGCGTGCGGTAATTCGCCAGTTCCGGCAGTGGGCGGAACATGAACAACTGATCGAGCGCCATATCGAGATGCATGAGATGGCCGCGAATCAGCCCGTTTTCCTCCTGCAAATCCAGCGGCGATTTCAGATAGGTCTCCGTAACCGCGTCCGTGATGCCGGGTGCGTATGGCTCCAGCGTCGTCAGGAGTTTTCGACCTTCTCGCTCGCGTATCTCTGCCCACGTCCCGGCGCCGGGCGTGAGGTCGAAGGGATGATACTGCGCCCAGATTACGGTGATGTGCTTGCCCGGTGGAGCAAGCGTGTGGTCCGTCGCGGTCGGTGTCATCACGACGAGCGCCGGGTCGGTCGGTGGCAGGCCGGATGCCGCCTCGTTGCGGGCGCGGCGGAGGTATTCCACCGATGGGCAGATCAGTTGCATCCCGTTATGTAGATCGTCCGGCGCATGCAGGTAGCGTGGCAGTGTCTCCGTGGCGCAGCGGATCGTCATGCCCATGCCGTTGGCGATGCGGAGCGCGGCGACGCGGCGGCGCAGCGCGGACGGAAGATCATCGGGCGCGATCAGGTCGAGCATCGTCGTCTGGACATGTGCGCCGCTGACGACGATGGAAGCATCCATCCGCTCGCCGGTTGCGAGTTCGACACCGCGCACATGTCCGTCATGCACGAGGATGCGGCGGACGGGCGCGTCCGTGACGATCTCGCCGCCATGATCGCGGATACAGGCGGCGAGCGCCTCACTGAGCATTCCGGAGCCGCCGACCGGCCGCGTCAGGCCCACCGTGTGATAGATTGTGTGCGCCGTCAGAAACGCACCGCCGCCGATGTCGTCCGGGCCGGGGCCAGACTGTGCCGCCAGCCACGCGAGCGGCGCGCGGACATACTCGCTCTCGAACAGTTCATCGAGCAGCGCGCCGTACGGCTTGAGGACTGTTTGGAGCAGCGTATCCGAGTTACCGAGGCGGAGTTGCTTCGGCAGGTCGCGCCCGACCCGTTTGAGGATCGCCGGGAACATAAATTGTGGTGTGGGTGGGGCGGTGAACGCGCCGAACACCGCCTCGTTGAACTGGCTCCAGAGACCGACAAAGGCGCGGTATGTCTCCGCATCGTGCGGGCTGATCCGCGCGATCTCCGCGCAGGTGCGGTCCACGTCCTTGTAGAAGCGGAGCATCGTGCCATCTGGGAACGGTGCGAAGGCGAATGGATCAGCGTCCTGATAGCGGAGGCCGTAGCGGGCGAGGCCGAGTTCTTCGATAATGCCGGTCAGATGAATGAGCACATGGAACGACGAACAGGTGTCCACCTGATAGCCCGGCCAGAGTTCCTGCGTGTGGACCGCGCCGCCAACCGTCGGGCGGCGTTCGAGGACGCGGACGGGGTAGCCCGCGCGGGCGAGATAGGCCGCCGTGACGAGGCTGTTGTGGCCCGCGCCGATAAGAATGATTGGTTGCTCCATCTGCTCCCTTTCTGTGCGACATGACCGGCAGAAACGTCAGAATATGCGTGACTACGCACGGCGTATGCCCAAACACTATGATATACTCGCGACGTGTTCCTGGCTGGTCAGAATGGCGGGCAAAATGCATGCCCTTCCCGCATCGTGATGCGGTTGATGAGGAAGTATCCGACGACCTGGCAACACATGACAGGACTTGCAAAAGACGATACCGATGATGCACGGTCCCGGTGGGCAGGGTGCGAACGGTTGTCCGTCGGTATCGTGCGACATTGAAGGGAGTGACCGGGGATGCGAACCCCCTCATCAGCAGAAGCGATGACGCCTGTCCAGAACATCGCGGAGCGCGTTGTCACAAATGTCGAACGAGTGATCGTCGGCAAGCATCGGGAAGTACAACTGACGCTGGTCGCCTTGCTGTGCCGCGGGCATGTCTTGATCGAGGACGTGCCGGGTGTCGGCAAGACCGTCCTGGCGAAGACGATTGCGCGCTCGATTGGCTGTTCCTTCAAGCGCATCCAGTTCACGCCGGACCTCCTGCCCGGTGACGTGACGGGTGTCTCGATCTTCAATCAGGGGACACGCATCTTCGAGTTTCGGCCCGGCCCCGTCGTCGCGCAGATCGTGCTGGCGGACGAGATCAACCGCGCGACGCCCAAGACGCAATCCGCGCTCCTCGAAGCGATGGAGGAGCGACAAATCACGGTAGACGGCGAGACACACGACCTGCCGATGCCCTTCGTCGTGCTGGCAACCCAGAACCCGATTGAATACGAGGGAACGTTTCCGCTCCCGGAGGCGCAACTGGACCGCTTTCTCCTGCGCCTCTCCCTCGGCTACCCATCGCACATGGAAGAGATCGCCGTTCTGCAAAACCAGATGTCCGGCCATCCGCTCTCGCGCATCGAGCAGGTCGTGGATGTCAGCGAATTAGTCACGGCGCAGCAGTACATCATCGAAAACGTGCGCGTGGACCCGCTGATCCTCGAATATATCGTTTCGATGTCGGAGGCGACGCGGCGGCACGATGAGATTTACCTCGGCGCCAGCCCACGCGGCACGCTCGGCCTGCTCGCATCGGCGCGGGCCTGGGCGGCGCTCGCCGGGCGCGATTATGTGCTACCGGACGATGTCAAGGCGCTCGCGGAGCCTGTCCTGGCGCACCGGCTGATCGTCAGCCCGGCGGCGCGGATGCGGAATATTGACGGCCGGGGAATCGTCCGCGAGCTGCTGCAACGGGTGCCCGTTCCCGGCGCAACGCCCTTCACCCAGCGGGTCGAGGGCCGTCCGCGTGGGGCGCGCCCGTGAACGCGGCCAAGGTTGGCGCGCTGGCTGTCGTCATTCTGATCGCGGCTCAGGTGAGCGGCTGGGGTGTGCTTGATACGCTCTTTTTTGTCGTCATCGGCGTGCTAATCGTCGCGTTTGTCTGGAGCCGTGTCAGCCTGCGGTCGCTCGCCCTGAAGCGAGAGACCCGGACGGATCGCGCGCAAGTCGGGCAGACGATGGACGAGCGCCTGACGATCGAGAATCGGGGCAAACTGGCGAAACTCTGGCTCGAAGTGCGCGATCACTCGACGCTGCCGGGCCACGCCTCCGCCGCCAGCCAGGTCGCACATTTGCCTGCGGGCCAGCCCTATCACTGGCGCGTGCGCACTCGTTGCACACAGCGCGGCAAGTTCACCATCGGCCCGCTCACTCTCCGGGGCGGCGATCCCTTTGGCCTCTTCCCGGCGCAACGGCTGATCCCCGAAACGTCCAGCCTCGTCGTGTATCCGGCGACGGTAGATGTCTCGTCCTTTGTCGTTTCGGTCGGCGACCTGCCGGGGGGGGCGGCGACGCAGCGGCGCACGCACTACGTGACACCGAATGCATCCGGCGTCCGCGAGTATTTCTGGGGTGACTCCTTCAACCGCATCGCCTGGAGCACGACGGCGCGGACCGGCAGGTTGATGGTGAAGGAATTCGAACTCGATCCGACGACTGATGTCTGGGTGCTCGTTGACCTCCACAAGCCAGTTCATGCCGTCGCCCCGCCACCGCAACCGGGCGTGCCGGAGCCGGTGGATGAGTGGGCGATCTCGACCGAGGAGACGGCGATTACGATTGCTGCCTCGATCATGCAACACTTTGTCGAGCAGGGGCGCAACGTCGGCCTCGTCGCGCGCGGGATGCACAGTGAGATCGTGCAGACGGATCGCGGCGAGCGGCAGACGCTGAAGATGCTCGAAGCGCTCTCCGTCGTGCATGCCGACGGGATGACCGAGTTGCAGGAAGTGCTGACTGCCGAGTCAGTACGCTTTGGTCGCAACAGCGCGCTCGTCATCGTCACGCCATCCGCCGATGAGGGGTGGGTGGCAGGGTTGATGCCGCTCGTCTATCGCGGCGTCAAGGCGGTTGCCGTGATCGTAGATGCCGAATCATTCGGCGCACCACGCGGCGCCTACCGTGTCATCACCAGCCTGACAGCGGCGAATGTCCCGGTCTACATGGTGCGGCGGGGTGAGGAAATTGGTCGGGCGCTCACACACCCGATTGGTTTGTCCGATGCCACGCCGCCGACGATCCGCCCGACGCCCGAACCGCAGATTGCCCGCCCGCCGCGCGAGGAAGTGCGTGGTGGCATCCCTGTCCAGCAACCGGTCGCCCCGTAGTCGTTCGCTCCGTATGGCGCCGCTCCACGCGGCGCGGGGGTTCGCAGCATGACACGACGAGCGTTCACCGATTGGCAGTCGAAACTCCGCAAGCCGAGTTGGCAGACGCTGCTCCGCCCGCTCCGTTTGCCGGAAGGATGGGGGACGTTCGCCCTCGTCGCGCTGATGGTGCTGGTCGTGCAGACGGCAATTCTGCGCGCGGAATGGGCGCCAGAGTTGCGTGTCTTGCCGTCGGTAACGTGGGTCGGGCTGCTCGCCGGATTCGTGCTCGCGCGCATCGGGCCACTCAAAAACTACTACGCGCATCTGATCGGCTTTGCGATCGGCATTGCCACGATCTGGCTGCGCACGCTTTCGGTAATTGACGACCGATTCGGCGGGACGCGCGGCAAGTCGGTCGAGTTAGCACACCGCCTCGGAAACTACATTCACGCCGCATGGAATGGTGCGGCGGAAGATGATCTCTTCCTCTTTATCCTCGTCTGTGCCGCGCTGATGTACTTTTTCGCCTACTTCTCGATGTGGTGGATTTTTCGGTCGCACTGGCTCTCGCCGACGCTCGGCGTCGCCGGGCTGATCCTCCTTATCAATCTCGGCTACGACCGCGAGGATAGCGGTCTCTTCCTCTTTCTCTTCCTCCTGGTTGTTATCCCGCTGGCGATCCGCTTCTATGCCTTCCAGCAGCAGGCGGAGTGGCGCACGGCGCGCATCAAATTCCCGGACTCGCTCGGCTGGCGGTTCATGTCGGTCGCGACGGGGCTATCGTTCCTGTTGCTCATTGTCGCCTATCTCCTGCCCTTCTCCGTCCACGGCGGGCCGGTACATACGGCGTGGCAACAGGCGTCCGCACCGTGGGTCAATCTCGAAGGGCGATGGGAAGGCTTTTTTCCCAGCATCGCCGGGCGCGGGCGGACGCGGAACACCTTCCCCGGCTTTGCCGCCTTCGGTGATACATTCCAACTCGGTGGCGGCCTGAACCTCCCGGCCGATCCGGCGATCGCGCTCAAGTGCGACACGATCCCCGGTCAGTACGTCAAGATGAACACGTACGATTTCTATACCGGTCACGGCTTCAAGAAGACGGTGTCAGCCGACTTCAAGGCGCAGCAGCCGGACGGTAGCACCTACGATCCGCGCGTCTCGCTCGATGCGAGCAAGGCCGTGCCACTCCCTCCGGCCGCCGATCAAACCGCGAAGAGCGCCAGTTGCTCGACGCAGCTCTTCCGCCCGCGCGGGAACATCCTGCCGATCACCGGCGCGCAACTCGAACAAATCAACACGCAAACCTTCGTCAGCCTCGGCTGGCAGAGTTTCAACCTCGCCGGGACAACGATTCCGCCGTCCGCCGCCAATCCCGTGCCCGCGCCGCTCGATGATCTCATCAAGAAAGTTTCCAGCCTGCAAGGGCTAACGATCCCCACCGATACGCCGCCGACGCTACGGCCGGGCGCGCAGGGGCAGGTGACGCTGCAACGGGATGGGACGCTCGTCATCTACGTGCCCGCGACGACGCTGACGACCTTCACACCGGATCAGTTGGCGCAACTCGTCGCCCGCACGGAGCAGCAATCGGTGGCACAGGGCGCGCCGCCGCCGCGTATCTTCCGCGTGACGGTTGTGCAGGCGCCCGTCCTCCAACCGACACCGTCGCCCGTGCCGACAAGCGCGAGCGCGACGACTGGGCCACCAACGGCGACGCCCGGCGTGACGACAACGCCCCAAGCCACATTCGTGCCGCTGGACAAGCGCTTTGATGCGATCACCGAGGAACAGAACCGCCTCGCTGCATCGCTGATCCAGACGCAGGTCGTCATTGAGAACGGCAAGGCGACGGCGATCCTCTATCGCGGGCAGGCGCCGAACTACTCCGATATTGACGAGGTGATCTCCACCGCGCCCGTCCCGGTCGGCAAGGAAGTGACCGAGTCCATCCGCGTTAGCGAAGCGACGGAGGATATGCTGCGCACCGCGCCGGCCGCCCTGCCGAAGTGGGCTGACCGGTACACGCAACTGCCGGATGGCATCACGCAGCGCACCGCCGACCTCGCGCAGACGTTGGCGAAAGGCACGACGAATCAATACGACTACGCGGCGGCGGTCGAGAAATACCTGCGCGAGAACTATCTCTATCAGGAAAAGATCAACCTGCCGCCGTTCGACCGCGACGTGACCGACTATTTCTTGTTCCAATCAAAACAGGGGTACGGCGAATACTTCTCGACTGCGATGCTCACACTCCTGCGGCTGAATGGCGTCCCGGCGCGCGAAATCGTCGGCTACCTCCCTGGCGGGCGGGCGGAAGATGGCCGGCTCGTCTCGCTGGAGAATCAGGCGCACGCATGGGTGGAAGTCTACTTCCCGCAATACGGGTGGATTCCCTTCGACCCGACGCCGCACCCCGGCGTCCCGCCGATCACGCGCGGCCCGCAGGTTCTGCCACAGGTGAATGCGACCGACCCCAATACCCCGGCCGTTGGCGACCTCGCCGGTGGGCAGGATCGCCTCGACGCCCGTGGTGAGGATCGCCTGCGCCAACTGGACGAAGAATTGAACGGCGGGTTCGACTCAGGCGGCGCGTATGTGCCGCTCAAGCAGCAGCGTGCGGTCAGCCCGCTCTTCTTCGTGATCCCGCTCCTGTTCGGGCTGTTCGCGCTCGTCGTCGCCTTTCTCTGGCTCCGCACCTTCCGTGGCATGGGTGGGGCGGCGCAATGGTACGCGCGCATGACGCGTGCGACCCGCCTCACCGGGTTGATTCGTTGGAACCAGACGACGACGCCCTACGAGACAGCGGCTTCGGTAGGGCAGCGCCTTCCGGGGAGTAAGGACGCCGCGATGCTGATCGCGCAGCGGTACGCGGAGGAGCAGTACGCCGGTCGTCCGCCCGATGCCGCCGATGCCGCCGAGACGCGCACGGCGTGGATGCGGCTGCGCACATTGGTTCTTCAGAGCGCGCTACCGGGGAACCGGCGCAAAGACCGCAAATCTGCGGACGCCGCACCGCCGATTCAACCCCACGGTCGCCGTCAACGATAGGCGTCGGAGAACCCGGCAAGAAAGGGACAATCATGACCTCACCGACGCCTGCCCTGCGCCCCGTTGTCGTGCTCGGCAGCATCAATACCGATCTCGTCGTCCGCGCGCCGCATTTCCCGCGACCCGGCGAGACGTTGCACGGCTCCGATTTCGCGGTCATCGGTGGTGGCAAGGGAGCGAATCAGGCGACAGCGGCGGCTCGGCTCGGCGCGCCGGTGCAGTTCATTGGTGCGGTCGGTGCGGACGACTTCGGCGCGCGCCGGATCGAGGAGATGGCAGCGGCGGGCGTTGATGTCGCTGCGATCAAACGCGTCGCGGATAGCCCGACGGGCGTCGCGCTCATCACCGTCAATGCGCACGGCGAGAACACGATTATCGTCGCTGCCGGGGCGAACTGGCGCGTTACCGAGCAGGATATATCCGGGACGATGCTGGCGATGGCGGCGGGCGGCGTGCTCGTCGCGCAACTCGAACTGCCGCTCGAAACCGTCGCCGCCGGTCTCGCCCGCGCGCGGTCGGCGGGGTTGACGACCCTGCTCAACACCGCGCCGTACAAGGCGGAGGCACGCGGCCTGCTTCAGCATGTGGATATCCTCGTCGCGAACGAGATGGAGGCGGGCGACCTTGCCGAGTGGGCAAGTCCGGCGACGGAAGAGAACGCGGCGGATGTCGCGGCGCGGCTGCGGGCGCGGGGACCGCAGACGGTGATCGTCACGCTCGGCGCGGCGGGGGTGATCGTCGCGACGGGTGCGGCGACGCTGCTCATCCCCGCGCCGCGCGTCCATGTCGTGGATACGACAGGTGCAGGCGATTGCTTCACGGGCGCGCTCGCCGCCGCGCTTGTCGGCGGGGCGGGAATTGATGAAGCCGCGCGGCGGGCCGTTGCGGCGGCGAGTTACTCAACCACCGTCTTCGGCGCCACGACTGGCATGCCGACGACGGAGCAACTGGACGCGTTCTTGCGTTCATCAAGCGCGTCGTAGCAGTGTATGAAGGAGACGAAAGATGCAAGCAACTGAGACGCCATTGGTGCAGTACGGTCCCGGCGGCGAGCAATGGTGGCAGATTCCGGCGGGCGCGTCGCTCGCCGCGAGCGATGGCGTCACGGTCGGCGCCGTCCTGGCAATTGGAACCGCATATCTGCATGCCGGGGATTCGATGCTGACAGGAGGCGATGTGTATCTGCCGCTGCAAACGATCAGCGCCTTCGATGCGGCGGCCAATGTCGTGTACCTCACCGTGACATCCGACGCGGTACGTGCGATGTTCGGCAACGCGCCCGCGAACGACCCATCCTCGTTGCAGGCGATGCACCCGAACACGCTCCCGTTGCCGACAACCGCGCCGCCAGTATCCGTACGCGAACTGAACATTGCCCTGCGTGAGCAGGAAGTGGTGATTACCGTTCTGCCCACCGTCGTTAAAGACATTCTGGTACGCCGCGTGCAACTGGGCGGCGAAGTGACGATGAGCGAGACCATCCGCACAGAGACTGCGCACGTCGAGATGGAACGAGAGAAGCCGTAGGTTCCCGAAGCAGCACTTCCTGGCGGTAGCGCAGGTTTCAGCCTGCGTTCCCTGCGCACTCTCGCGGGCTTAGAAATCTGGCGCTACCGGTTCACGACGCAGGCTGAAGCCTACGCTGCCATCGGTATGCGATCATTTTCCGTCGGGCCACGGCGCGATCAGCGGCGCATCATCACGGATGGCGAGCAGCGCGACGCGTTCACCGGGGTACTTGAGCAGGCTATTGTTCCAGCCAACGAGCCAGCCATCAGCAGGTGCGTGCAGATCACTCTCCGGGATGGGGCGGCCCCACAGGTCTGCCATCCGTGCCAGCAGATCGCCCGCTGCGAACGTCTCTCCCGGCGTCAGGAGTGGTTCGACAATCCCCGTCGCCCGCGCACGGACCGAATCATCTTCCCGCGTGGGAAATCCGGGCGCGGTGATCCGAATACCTGTCAGCGGGCGGATTTCGCCCTCCACCATCCCCGCCCAGATGAGTGTGTTCTCGATGCCCTGCACCGCCGCCGCGACCGCTGACCAGTCCACACTGATACCCATGCCGAGTTCGAGCGTCAGCGCCGGGATACCTGCCTCGTTGACGGCGGCGCCCGCGACCGAGCGGTGCAGTTCGCGCTTGACGTATGTCTCCGGCGGCGCTTCGTTGACGACCGGGAGGCCGAAGGCATGCGCGAGACCATCCAATCGCGCGGCGAGCGCTTCGGCGCGCGTCCGGTCGCCGTCACCGTCGTACAGGACGCGGTCGCGGATGATGAATGGGACGGACAGAATGCTCGCGTTGTGCAGATCGAGCAGGATGTCGGCGCTCGGTTTGACCTGTGACCAGATCGTGCGCGCGATCGTTTCAAAGACGCTCGGCGGGTCTGCAGACACTGCCTCGGGTCGTGGCGTACGCGTTGGGAAGGTCCGGTTGGGATCGGTGCGATCATAGTAGGCCGTGCGCGAGGCCGTGCGAAGACCGGCGGGATTGAGTGACGGCATCGCGACGACCGTCCCACGTAACCGGGTCGGCAACTCCGCACGCATCGTCCGGTGGATCGCCGGGATGCCGGCATACTCCGCGCCGTGGATGTTGGCGGTCAACCAGAGCGTCGGGCCATCTTCGCGCCCCTGCGCGATGAGCACCGGCAGGCGTTCCGGAATGCCGTTCGGGTGATCGAGCACGTCGAGATGCCCGTACGTCAGTGCGCCCGGTCGGGCTTCCGCTGTGCCGATCCGTAATCCGTGTCCGCTGGGCATAGTCGCTCCTTTGTCGCTGCGGCATTCGATGTGCAGTGCAGGATACGCTACGGCGGCGACCCGAACAACGGTGTTATACTCCCGTCGTGGTCATCCGGTTGGCGTGCGAACGCTCATCGGAGACTCCGTTTTGCTCTTTTCCGAAGACTGACGGGCTGTCGTCGTGGAAGGAATCTCTCTGCATGGCGCTTGCTGACCTCCTGCCGTTGCTCCGCGATCAACCGTGGTTCACCGCTCTCATCGCGGCGATCGAGCGGGGAGACGGTCGCGGGATACCCCTGCCAGGATTGACCGTCGCCGCGCGCCCGTATGTCGAGGCGGCGGTCGCGGCGTATCTCGGCCGACCGGTGCTCATTGTCACCTCGCGGCCCGATCGTGCGCAGGATATG
>JAABUO010007124.1_pt1 | contig 12788 bp, 18 predicted proteins | sample 5559291 | NCBI WGS metagenome assembly JAABUO01 (sample SAMN10711878, study PRJNA513372) | rock metagenome | isolation source: Antarctica rocks | place: Antarctica: Victoria Land, Finger Mt sud
AGTCACCTGTGGTATGGGCTGACCAAGGCTGCCAGTGTTGGCCTGTTCAGCGGTGGCAGGGGGGGTGGTGTGGGGGTTGAGGTGGTGCAGCAGGCGCACCAGCAAGACAGGGGGCACCTGGCCCAGCACCTCTGCAGGCACTGCCACCAGGCCTGCCAGGAAGCACCAAGCCACTGAGCTAGCTGCTGCTAGCCCTGCCTGCACAAGACAGCGGGGCAATGTTTGTGCAGGAGTGGCACCTCATACAGCCAATGCTGCCACTGCCCGTCTGCCATCATTGCAACATGGGCACCAGAGGGGTCAGGTCAAAGTACAGTGAGCAGTGTCAAATGGGTTGTAGCAGGGGGTGTGAGACCATGCCTGCATGTTGTTTTCATGCCTTCTCGATTGCTGCTATTGTGACGCAACCACCAACAACTTTTGTGGTGTGCGCTGCAGCATCGATAGTTAATTTTATTGTGGATGCTGCAGCTGATACAATAGAGTCTGTTGTCAGCTGTGTCACAATGACATTTTTGCACAAGAAACAGCACCTTTGTGACCATGCTGAGCAGGGAGGACGACCCAGTCTGGGCGCATCATATTGGACCCAAAATGACAAATTGCCACTTACCAGTCTCTCCTGTTGGTTCTCAGCAGCAGTGCGGGGGGTACTGGCTGGGGTAGGGGATGCCGTCCCCTGAGGGCTGGGCATCCTGATGGTCACATGAGCCGGGTCATTGGCAGGGATGTCAATCATAACATGAGAGGGTGCAGGCTGGCGGGGGGTCAATGGGGGGCTGGCTGGGTGGGTCGTATCTGCAGGTGCTGCTGGTGTACACATGAACATGAGCAGTAGCTGTGCTATCTCTTGTAGAGCTGTCTGCCTGCACCACAAACACAGCAGCTCTGATATTTCAACCTCAGCATAGAATGGCCATCATTCTGAATAGCTCTCACTCATCAGGAACAATCTGCATCAACTGCCGCTCTTGCAGCAAGTGGGGCACACCTAAGTCCTGTTCAGCATGCCAGGTAACTACATGCTTCACAGCCATGCTGACAGTCTTGGAAAAACAAAGCAAGAAAGATAATGGTAATAGGAATATCGTTCATACTTTCTGGCTCATGATGAGCCAGGTACATGCAGGGCCAGCCTTGTTTCTCCAGAGCAGCCTGCGCATGCATTGACCTCATGTCTGGCCCCCCAATTTCTGTTGATTGCTTGGCAATGACACAGCTCTTCATGTGGCTTGTCTCATCTCAAAATGCTGGTTGCAGAGATGTGCGGATAAACCAGACTGACCTATTTGGAGGAGGGGCTTGCAAGATCCACTCCATGGCAAGGTACAGGGTGGACAGCACCAGGCATGCAGCAGCTTCACCTTGCCAGGGCCCCCTGCTCTCACCCCCCACCCTATCCACCTCCTCCCCTACACCAGACTGTGCTGGCCTGTCATCATGACCATCTGCACACCAAGACGGAGGTCACAGCAGGAGCATGGCCAGACTGTGTCAGCCCAAACAAACAGCAAAACAAACAACAAAAACATTTGTTATATGTTGAGCATATCCGGCAACAATGACGTACTTCAGGCAGCGCAGCATACTTGAATTTCTGCTGAATGAAATGTAGGAGGTGGGATCATCGTGTGTTGGTTTTGCTGGGCTAACAGCAGATGTTAAGGGTGAGTGATATGGCAGGTAACATCTGGGTGACATACCATCATGTCTTGCAAATTGGGAACAGCTTTGTACTGCCAATGTTCCACTCAAGAAGTACATGCCGATGCCTGATAGCATAGGCAGCATTCATGTTGGTGCAAACAGACGGGTGGGCACATAAGCAGTATACCTGACAGCTTGGGTGGAGGGTCCGGGGGTCCATGCCCCAGGAGGGGTGCATCATGCAGCACAATGCCTCCTTGCTGTCTTTCCCCATCTTGAAGAATCCCAGTCAGCTCTGTGGTGGACAAGATGCTACTCAGGGCCCTTGAGTCAGCGCCACCCAGTCCTGCCCTATGCCCTGCCCCCACATCCTCTTTTGCCTCTGCTGCACTGGTTCCAAGTCCCAACAAACCAACATCAGCAGTACTTAAAGCGCTGTTGAGAAGCCCTCTGGGGTCTGACTGGGTACGATTGTGGGCAGTGCTGAATGCAGGTACATTGTCTGAGCTGCCATCTGTACTGAGTATGCGCTCTTGCTCGTCCTCAGAGTCAGCGAGTCGAGTGTGTGCAGATGAGGCTGAGTCTTGAGCAGGCTTGCCCCAGTTGAGTGCAGGAGAAGTTCGCATGAGGTGGGGGTGCAGGGCGGCTAGGGGGTCTGAGACAGGATCCACACTGCCAGTGAAAGATGATCTGCCTTGCTCTGATGGCATGCTATGCGCGCTGGGCATGCTGTGTGCGCTGGCCATGCTGGCCATGCCAGGGTTTGCTGTTGATGCCAGCAGATCCTCCGGCATTGCAGCATCCTGATGTGCAGCTGTCAAAGCAGCCTTATCTGCAGCAGAGCGAGGGGCTGAGCCTACAGAAGCTTCAGGAACAGCTTCCGAATCATGCTGTGACTGTGACTGCCCATGCAGCCTCACGCTGCATCTGAGCTTGAGGTGGAGGACCAGGCGTTTCACAACAGCCACAAAGCAGGTCCCGGTAGTCACTTGGTCAGTGTGATACGACAGGACTGCTCTGAGAAGCTGAGCCAGCTCTGGCTGGTTGGACAGGTGGGATGGAGCATCAGGCTTTGGGGGACCCCCCAAGGGGTGGGGCAACAGACCCAGCTGCTGCTTAGTCACACTGCGTGACATTCCTGGAGACATGGGGTAGTCATCATCATCGGAGTATTGGTCACTCTGACTCTGCAGGTGATGCTGTGACTGATGCTCAGGATGAGCCATGTGCTGCTCTGCAGCCTCTGTGAGTAATTGGTACAGCCAGTTTTGACCAACACCAGCCGCCCAGCTATCCCGCTCACACAGCAGTTCTGCCAGGTACTGCCATGCATCATCCAGTGCAACCTGTTCCTCTTCTTCCTGACCAGCTGGCACAGAAGAGGAAGCAGGGTCTTGACCAGCAGGCAGGTCTGCTTGTGATGGCACCTGGTTGCGCTCGTTAGGAGGTTCCAGAGGGGTCTGGTAGGGGCGGCGGATGCAGTCCAGAGTGTGTTGCACAGCTGGCTGCAGTGATAGAGGGATGATGTTGCCGGATTCTGCGCATGCCATTGCCTCTAGCTCCTCAAGCAGCACTCTGATCAGGCTAGGACTCTGCTGTTGTTGGCCAGAAACAGTATCTTGAGCAGAGTCTTTGCCCTGAGCCTGCAGCAGCATACCTGCTGCTTGGACACATTGCAAGGCACACCAGTAAGTGTAGCAGTGAGCACCAAAAGGCAAAGCTCGAGCAAAGCTTGCATTTGTGACCGGTCTACTTACAAGCAGAACAGGGCGCATGTGCAGGAGATGATGCTGATGATCAGCGCATGTGCATGTCTACATCTGTTTGAATCTGTGACAAGATCAGTCTAGCTGCATGTGGCTGCCAGCAATGGTAGCAAATATTTGAGAAGCACCTTCGTTGCGACAGACCTGTTGATGAGTCTCCTGTAGGACATGAGCCACAGGGGCAGCAAAGCCTGTGTCTCCAACTTGGAATGCTGTTTGTATAGCGCTGGGCACATTGTTGGACGTCAGCGTTGGGAACAGCGCAGAGATGGCTGCTGGGCTTGGCGTTGGAACCTGCTGCCGCCCGTCTCCTGCCCCCTGTTCGTCACTGTGCACTTGTCAATCACTGCTAGTCACTGTTGGTTATTTGATTGTCACTGTGCATGAGTAAGGACGCAGCAGAGCTCCCTATATCGTTCCAGTCTTTCCCTGCAGTGCTGCAATTGTTGCATCAGCTGTGCATGCTGCACTTGACTTTCTGCAGGTTCTACTTTGTATCCAGATGCGTCGCGCAACAAGCTGCATCCATTCGTGGAGACAGTAAAGTCAACACAAAGCTGCACAAACAGAACATAGGTGAGCTGGTATGGTCCTTGCAGTTGTCTATCACATAGCTTGCCTGTGTTATGTTGAGTGTTGCCTGGTCCAGCATGACAGCCAGCAGATTGTGGCATGCCTCAGAGGTAGGTGCAGCCTTGAAGTGTGCAACCACTTGCCTCATGCCCCCAAACTCTGACAGCTGCTCTTGGCTGAGCTGCAAGGAGGCAGCAGGCCTGCCTAGACCATCCTTGCTGTCATCGTCTTCTGCAGATCACAACATAATGCAAGGGTGGCTAGAAGCTGCTTATGCACACTGGATCTCAAGAAGAACTGGATCTAAAAGAAATCTGCCAAGAACCTGAGTGTCACTGATAAGACTGCAATGTTTCTTGAGCATAGAATGATGATGCCCATACAACGCTGTATGGTTGTCGCCAATTGCGTGAAGTTCTGGACATTCTGATCACATGTGCGCTCAATGCAGTCATGTGCATCCCTCTGCCGTTCAATCATCAAGTACGGCATGCAAGCTAGGTTTTTTGTCAACAAATCACGTGGAGCTGTCAATAGAACAGTAATATCTGCTTTTGCAGATACCAAATTACAATATAAATGAAAACATGCAAACTTGCAAGCGTGCTCACAGATCGTCACGCACCTAGTCAAGCATTTGCACATCTGGTGTCCCCAGAACTGACATTATTGCACAGAGCATGGTGAGCAAGCAGCAGGGCAAGGCTTACCCTGAGCATCAATGATAGGTATGTACAATATGTTGGCAGCCAAGCGTACAAGCTGACAGTAGACTGTATCACACCACTGGTTGTCCAAGCTGCACTGCATGAGTGCCAGCACCACCTTGATTGACAACCCCTCCAAATATCCCCTCACAACATAACCACAATGACTGACAAGATGGATGAGGCAGCCCAGCACTGCAGACCACACTTGTGGGCTCCTCTCGCCTCTCTGCAACATGTCGTTGGTCAGACCGGTGGGGCCCTGGCAAGCTGCGAAGTTCAGGCCGATTGAGCAATGCAGTAACAGGTGCAGCTGCTGATGATTGAGCAGAGTGCATCAGTGTACTAAGCATCGTTTGATATGAGAGATGATTGGTGCTTAGCATGGCATCCATGACAAAGATACCCACGACAAAGATGGAGATGTTCATAGGCCTTGGTATCATTCACTCCTTGATAGAGATGGCAGAAAGACTCTGTTGGGTTGAATCTCCACTAGTCAAACAGAAGCATGATTTTAGTTTCTGGTGTATGAAGCATGACTCAAGGGAAACCACAGCAGATGGGACGGTTGGCAACCTGAGCAAGCAAGAGGGTGAGTTCCCACAGCAGGTGGCGCAGCCAATGGCGGAAGGCAGCCAGGGGCCCTTCCAAGCTTTGAGGCTGAGGCCAGTTGACGGGGTGCTGGGTCTGAGCCCAGGCACCCTCCAGCACAGAGTCAGGGTCCCAACTTTCAGGCAGCCCCTACATCATGCACAGTGATGTTCAGGGTGTACCATGCAGACATGCCTGTTCAAAGCTGTCATGACAATTTATGCTGCTTTGAGCAACAGAAAGCTGCTTCAGCAGCTGCTGGGCCGGAACAAGTGGATGGCTTTGGTATATGCATGCATAAAGGCACAGATACATTGGCTGAAGCAGAGTGCATCAAGCAACATGACAGCAATATGCTCGTGTAGCAGGTGATGGGCGGAAGAAGGGGAAGCAAGACCTGGCTGGGGTTGCTTGTGGGTGAGTACAGCAGCTCAGCATGGAGAGACAGGTTGTATAGGATGTCAAAGGGCCGAGCTCTGATGCTGCTTGCCGGGCTGTTCAATGCCCTGCACCACACATAAACTCTCTTTAAGCTATTTTACTTGGGACAGAATTGTACACTCAGGCACCACATAGTCGCCTGACTTCACTTTTGATATCGATTTGTGGTGTTTGGTCTGATGACGTACTTGACTGTGACACAGCATGTGGACGACAGCATCAACCTAGGTTTTGACCACAAAGGCTCAATTGACCTGGAAGGTATGCAGGTGCTGCTGCTAGTTGCACGCAACAACTAGCAGCAGTGCACATCACCCTGCCATGAGTCAGAGACCTGTTACACAGGCATGCACTCGTACAGTCATGCACTCGTACAGTCATGCACCTGTACAGTCATGCACTTGTACAGTCATGCACTTGTACAGTCATGCACTTGTACAGTCATGCATGTGATGCATTTGTACAGTCATGCAATTGTACAGTCATACAGTCACTTGTACAGTGATGCATTTGTGCAGGCATGCATTTGTACAGTGATGCACATGTACAGTCACAGTGTGATAGCTGACCTGTGCAGCATGACAAGGGTGAGGGGGAAGGCAACAGCAGGAGTGGCCTTGAGGTACATGTCCATCACCAGCTTCACCAGCACGCCAGCGCACACCTGCCCTGCACTGTCCCCCTGGGAACCACCGGCGCTCAACAGACGCAGATAGGCATTGAGAAAGGCAGGCCTTGACTCACAGCGCATTTGCACTGTCACAGGCAGAAGCACATTGGCACAGGTCATGCAGACAATGATAAGGGTTTGCGCTGCCAGCCACAAACATGAGCAAGGTTGAGTGTACTGCTGCATACCCCCCACAAGCTTGAACATCCCCCAGTGTCACCCCCAGCGCCACACGTGGCTTCTAAGACAGCCTCCACATCCTGCGGATCCAGGGTCAGCGCTTCCTGCTGTATGTATGGCAGATACTGGAACAGAAGCCTTGGCCTGTACCACAATCGCGAAGTGAGTTGGTAGCTGGCTGCAATTATGCCTTGCTTTGGTTTTCTGGGCACACATAGACTCCGTGATACACATTGCAAATGCAGGACCCCAACCATCCACACGGAACATGACTAGATATGACTGTGATAGACACATCAGGCTTAACAAATAAAACAGTCATGCTGACTGAGTAGGCTTGAGCAACAGTAAGTTACAAAACTGCTGGGAAGGGCCTCACGATGCAGCAATCTTGGCCTGGGCAACATATGTGACTGGTTGAATGTGCATGCAGGAATGCTGACTTGCCTGTTGTCTCTGAGTTTGGGGCGGGAGATGTCAAGGGCCGGGTCATTGCTGAAGTTGGCCTGGCTGGCTTGCACGCGCTGCAGAGCTGCAATTGTGCGCACATGCTCCTGGCTGCTGCTGGCACCATTGTTCCCCCTGTCATCTGCCTCCTGCGCCTCCTGCTGTCCTGCAACAGGCACACCCCTCAAAATGGCTCTTCATACATTTTCCAGCTCACAGCACATGCCAGAACGAGAGCTGCATTGGCAAGACCATTGCTGAACCCATCTGTCAAGACAGAATCTGTACCAGATGTGATATGCACAAGAAAATGGGTAGGCTGATACAAGGCACCCGACAGGACAAAGCACCTTGTCCTTGCAGCAGGAGTAGGAGCTGTTTGGCAAGAGATGTCAAGCAAAAGCTTGTTGCTTTGACCATAGATGGCTGTCAAACGAACGCTATTGTTTCAGTATACTGCATGTGCTGCACATGATACTGTATTACACAGACTTTGAAAGCTGCAGGGACTGTAGCACTTACTTGCAGAGTTGTGTGGCAGACTGGGCAGAAACGGTGCCATGCTGTTGCAGAGGGCAGCATCTGGCTCTCCTGCCCCAAACCTGGCTGTCAGCATGTCGTGGTGAATTGCCCAATTGCTTGGAGGGTCCTGCATTGACTTCAGGAGGTTTCAGTGTCTGGCTGCAATCTGCAGTACTCTTCATGCAGATGTAAGCAGACCAGCAAGGTGTAACACCTTTTAAATTCAATGCATGATGCAGCTGGCTGTTCAATGTACAGAGAGCTGAGCATTCGTGTCTGACACAATTTGTTGCTGTTGCAGGGAGAATGTCACCTCCTCGAGTGTGAGCTGCTCACTGAGCCTGCGAGTGACTGATCGAGTAGAGCTCTTAGATGCCTGATGAGCCAGGGTGGGGACAGGAGATGAAAAGGCACGAGACATTGTGCTGACAGGCATCGTGACAGCGGTGACTGATGAGCTCTTTTGGTGCTGGCTGGCTGGAGAGGGTTTGGACAACCTGAATCACACTCATCCATAGCGACATGTGCATGCACCTCTGCTGCCTTCTGTGCAATATGCTGATGGAGACAAATTTGTAATACAGCATTGTGCGCTACAGTTCAGTCGTATAGAGGAGAATGATTGATCTATGATATGCAAACAGCAACCCAAGCGCTACATGAGCATAGGCCTGGCACTGAGGTGTGTGAGAGGGCATGCTTTTGGGCCTATGCCAGCAACTGCAGAGTCAACTTGCTGAGTGATTTACCTGCGCTGTCTCTTGTTGCCCATCAGCCTGGTCACCATGGCTTGCAGATAAGTCAAACTCTTCTGCATGGCTGCAAGCAAGCCATGTTTGAAGAGATTGACGTGACTGCATTATGGGAAGAAGCGTAATGCAGATGCATAAAGCACAGTACTCACCTGGTGACATGGCACTCAGAGATGTAGTTGCATGTGCACAGAAGTCCTCAGCACGCTCAAGCACCTGCTGTGAAGCTTTGTACCTGCAGTAACAGTGTTGCTGCTGTCTTGCCTCAGCGTCATGTGGGCTGCCCTTCAACAAAGCAGCGATGTTTGCTGACCTGGGGAGATAGCGCTTGAGCAGTGCTATGCATTTGTCCACCACTGCCAGACTGCAGCAAAGAAGGTGTCAGCGCAGGTTCTCAACATGCCACATGCAAGGAGGCTGTGTCGGTTGTGCATGGCAACCACCAGTGCCACTGACCTGAGGGGCTCCCCAGATGCCCTGTTCAACACTGTCAAGTACACGATGTCGACCTGAGTAGCATCCGACAGGTACTCCTGCAATTCAGTTGAGCACGTTGGAGAGCGAAATCGAGGGCACAAAGCTCTCGCGGGTGGCGTTCAAGCTCTGCAATACCTGCAGCGTGTGCAAAGCGTTGCCCTCCAACAACGGTCCATACGGCTGCGTGGTTTCGGCGACAGCTCGCAAGAGGCGAGGTGCTGCCGCCTGGGCTGCCATATCGGGAGCGGCACCAGGTCGTCGCTCTCCCTGAGAGCAAAGGGTATGTAGCTAGATCACTCTCCTGACATGCCACTCTGAGGCGCTTTTGGTAAGATTAGCGCGGGGCATCTGCGTTCACTTCTGTGCACCAAATGGTGCTGTACATCGCGATGCTGCGCGAACTGCTCGTGCAGCGCAACACTGGTCAAGGCCATGAAATAGAGTACCAGTTGACTTTGACTAGCTATAAATACGCGAAAGCTGTTGCCGGGCGTCGCTGCAGGGTGCATCAGAGAACATGATGGCATAGCTGCCATGCTTTTGCACAGCTTGCACCTGGATCATCCTGTACAGGTTTGCGCGAGAGTGCTCCACAAAGTTTGAACCGCAGTGGATGTTCGTGCTGGATCCCTCAGCTGTTTTTGTCTGTACTTGAAATTACTGCACAGTGCCAATCAACTTGCATTTTATGTTGACAAAAGTGGAGTTTGAAGGCCAGTAGTTGTTCATTGTTCCACCGTCTGCTTCAGAAGTTGTCCTGGAGCTTTCAGAGCAGTGTAGCACAGCAAAAGGCTAGATGTTGCTATTCACAGCTGATACTGATGCGAGACAAGGTTTCAGCAGAGGCTTCAACAAACAGATGCTGTCCCAGGAGCATCATTTAGCTGCCAAGGTGTCTGTCAGAAAGGCGAAGAAGTTGACATCAGGAGCTGGTCAAGAAACAGCAGGGGTACCTGCACTTTCTCAGCCTGGCTTCGCTTGGCTAAGCCATCCTAATGCTTTTTTGTACAGCTTGCAAACTTCAGCAAATGCTGCGGCTGATGGCAAGCTTGCTGAACAGTCTGCCCTGCACGCTCACTGAACAGCGGCGTTTTCACAGCTTGACCCTCAGGACAGCCCCTGCCTGGCCCTGCTCAAAATGATTCTGGCTGTGATGATAGGCTCATTGGCAGGATCTGCCGTGAATGCTGTGCCAGGGGGTGGTAGTTAATCAGACCCTGTTGCAAATGGGAGTGTGCGTTCTGAAGGTTGAGTTGGCGGACCATCACCTGCAACAGATGCAGCCTTGAAGCGTCTGTTGCTCAAAGACCTGCAGCCAGAGTCAGCATGATGCCTTCAGCTTTGGTTGCTGCATCAGGCAACTCTGCTTGGTTGCCTGCTTGTCTGCTGAGAGAAATAGAACATAGCTGTGGTGCATCATGGCATTGAAGCTCAGACACAACAGGCAGTCAGCCTTCCTGCAGAACCTGCTCTGCTGCCCCATCAAACAGGTAAGCGCGTTTTCAGGCTGTGTGCCTTGCAGTAGGAGACTGCCAAGCATTGTGCTGATCAGCCTGTATTAAGTGCAGTTCTTCTTATCAGAATTTTGTCTTCTGTTGAATATCAGACGTTACGCAGATCAAGGGCGCAAAGCATCACAACATAAACTCATGAAATGTAATGTACATATCATATTTGCTTGTTCTCAAGTCCTGGATTGACGTTGAGATTCTTCAAATTTCGTAATGGCACCCTCAGCAAGATGTGCTTCACGTCAGCAAACTGCTGCTACCAGCAAACACAATAGCTGTTTGCATCAGTTCAACCTGCTGGTTTGGGGGGCGGGGGGGTGTTTGCTGGGTATGACACAGGCATCTCAGCAGCTAGCATGGTCACAATGTGTGTGCACCTCAGGGGCTCATGTGTCTTGCCTGCATGCAGGCTATCATGGTCAATCCACTCATAGCTGCTGATGAGTGCACTGAGCAGCTTGCCATGGAGCACTGGCTGCAGCAGCATGGCGCCTCCTGACATAGCAGCCAAGCTGCTGAGGTGGCCCATCATTGCCAATATTGCTGCCAAAGTCAGGCAGCTGCAGGCTGAGTTGCCATAGTATACAAGATGAACGTCGATGAGCTGCTGTTGTCACCTAGATTGTATGCTCATCTGTCACGGTTGTTTGCCAGTCAGTATTGTGGGGCAAGAGGTAGCCGTTTATGGTGTGCCAGCCAGAGAGGCCTGGGCCAAGGACAGTAGCAAAATGAACTGTGAAATGTGTGTGTGTGTCGGGTGCAGCAGCTTGACATTGTTTGGTTGATATGAGACATATCAGGCTGAGGATTTGTGAAGGAAGCGCCATAGCTAATGCTGCTGCTCAAGCAAATATGCACCATAGGCTTGACTCTGTTCAGCAAGTTGGTACATTTGCAAATCAGGGAAAGCTGGCTTTGTCCAAAGCAGCATGTATCCTCTTACTCACAGCCTTTAGGATTCTTTTGAGTGTATGACATATATCATTTTTACAGTGTCTCATGAAAAGCTCAAAACATTTTATGTGCTCTGAAGCAAATCATTTCAAACCTGTAAGCATCACACCTGCTGTTGTTTCAGCAATCCGAACTGCTGCCACTGTTACACAAGACCTGAGCAGACCAGGACCATGTTAAAGCCAGCAGAAGAGCTAAATCCAGCACTGCTTCAAGAGTTGTACCGTCTTCTTCAATGGGTGCTTACTACAGAGAACACAGCAGACTGCCAAAATATATCAAGACCTGCTTCTTGTGAAATGAGTGCCTCCAAGGTACCTGGCATCCGAGCAGAGCGCACAAGCTGCTATGGTTGCGCGTTGTCATGCCTTGGTCTTGTGGTGTCAATATAGCAATGACAAGCAACGAGTTGCCCAGCCCAGTTTGACAAATGGGCTGGGCAACTCATTGCTTCCCTGTGAGCCAGGCCCAGGCAAGCAGCTCAGTCAGCTGTCTTTGGTAGCCATAGAACTTTCACACGAGCCGATGGCAGGCCAATAATGCATGTGGAACCATCCTTAAATCGGGCGAATTCAATGAAGGCATCAACTCGGACGAGCCCAATGCAGGCATCATTATTGTCAATACAGGGGAGGTTTTGACACAGTGGAGGGTTTGACACAGTGGAGGTTTGCACACAGTAGAGGTTTGAACATATGCGTGTCAAGTGTGTGCACGTGCGACCTACAAGCGTGCTGAGATGCCCGCGAACAAAGACTGGGCCCCTTGTGGCACATCTGCGGCACAGAGCGACCTGTGTCGAGGTCTCAGTACGAAGTTTACCTGGAGCATTGCCTCAGCTAGCAGGCTCAGGCAGCCTTAGTAATTTGGATGAGCTTCCACCAGAGCTTCCAGCCCTTACCACTGCAGTTGCGATCAATTGCTCAGAGTCCCTCGGCATGCGTATTTTGCCAGTCGAGGATTGTTTCTGAACTACCATTGTTAAAAGCAGCCATATGCGTGCACTGTCACTTGCTCTTGCATTCGAGCTTGCTTGTGGTGGAGCCGTGATTACAAGCATGTCTGACACTCGACAGTGGAAGTCTCACCATTGTACACATTGAATGCTGCGGAAAATGCATCCGCGCAGAGTTCAACTTCACCATAAATAAGTTCATGCTTGAAGTGCAGTGAAGCGCCATGAACGATTTGATTGGCTCATTCAGAGTATGTCACGCATGCTCGTACCTCGACGGCCTGGCTGCGCATCTGTATAATGTATGCTGATGGGCTCCCACCAATTGAAGGCTGTCGTATCTCTTGCAGAGGAACGAAACACCCTCCAGGCTGTATTCTGCTGCTGACCTAGAAGCAGGCCCTCCACCACCTGAACAGGATGCTGCAAACGACAAACAAATGGATGCATTCTTCAAAGAAGTCGCGGCAATCAAGGTACTTTTGTGCAATGATCTTGCAGTATACACCCTGATGCATTTTGCAAAATTGCCAGGGCACTTGGGAATGCCTACCTGCCTGTCCAAGCTGCGACAATTGTGACATCATATCGT
>JAABUO010007126.1_pt1 | contig 12786 bp, 5 predicted proteins | sample 5559291 | NCBI WGS metagenome assembly JAABUO01 (sample SAMN10711878, study PRJNA513372) | rock metagenome | isolation source: Antarctica rocks | place: Antarctica: Victoria Land, Finger Mt sud
CAGCCAGGGCGGCAGCAGAAACGAGAACTTGCGCGAGGCCAGGCCAAAAATAATGGTCAGGCCGATCAAGAGAGCGTACACAGAGCGGTTCCTGATTGCGGGTGCGACCATAAGCAGCGGTTAAAGTTGATCCGTGCCGAAAGCCAGCACGAGCGCGACTGCCTGCGCGTTCGGCCCCAACTCCTGACGCAACGCATCCCAAATCAAGTCCTGCTTCATCGTGTCGCTCATGCCGTCGAAACGATCCGACACAATGCGAACGTATACTTGGCCGCCTTCGCCTTCATCGGTGCGGATCGCCGCGTTCGGGCCAAAGGCTTTTTGCAGAGTGTCACGGACTTTAACACTCATTTGTGTATATTTGAATAAAAGGGTCTGCATAATTCATCCTCCGATAATTTTTGGCGAAAGCCAGTTGACAATCGCCTGCACGTCGCTCAGAAAGTTCTCCGCATCTATGCGTGCTACGGGGTCTGTTTCATATCGCCAGGAAGAGCGCCATCGAGCGACCCTCGCCCAAAGTTTCGGATCATACGCCGGATATTGCGGCAAATCGGTCAACTGAAGCAGATACAAGATTTTGTGACCCGCTGCAGTCCGCGCGATTTGCTCCACTGGTTCTTTGCCCTGCTGCTGTCGCTGCTGGTTGAGCGTGTCAACCGCCGCTGCAAGCGTCTGCGCGTTCAGGTGCTGGATGAGGTAAGCCTTGACCAAGCATTCTGCCGCATAACCGGCGAGGTACATCGCGCCGCGCAGGTGACGATAATCGGCATCCGAGCGCTGCGGGTCAAACGTAGGTGCCTCTAAAAGTTCTTTGGCATCTTCCAGCCGCCTTCCTGCGCTGCGCTTATAATCTTGAATGGTATCGCGAAAAGGCATAAAACCAGCCCCTAAACAATCTGGCCTGAAAGCCTTTCACTAAATTATACCACTGCCTCTTGGTAAAATCCGACTTGAGAAGAACCACACTATGATGAACCCGATAGATATTGAGGCGCTAGAGTACCACCGCAAAGCGCCGCATGGCAAGCTGGAAATCGTGCCGACGAAGGCGTGTTTTACGCAACATGATTTGGCGCTGGCGTACACGCCGGGCGTCGCCGCGCCGTGCCGGGCGATCCAGCAGAACCCGGAAGATGCGTTTTTGTACACGGGACGCGGCAACTTAGTCGCTGTGATTACGAACGGAACTGCCGTGCTGGGGCTGGGCAGTATCGGAGCGCTTGCGGCAAAGCCGGTCATGGAGGGGAAGGCGCTGCTGTTTAAGCGGTTCGCGGATTTAGACGCGATAGATTTGGAGCTGGACACGCAGGACCCGGAGAAGTTCATTCAAGCGGTCCAATTGATGGAGCCGAGCTTTGGCGGGATCAATTTAGAGGACATCAAAGCGCCGGAATGCTTTGAGATTGAAGCGCGGCTGCGGGAAGCCATGAATATCCCCGTGTTCCATGACGACCAGCACGGAACGGCGATTATCTCCGGTGCGGCGCTCCTGAACGCGCTGGAAATGGTCGGCAAGCGGCTGGAAGACGTTCGAATTGTCTTCAGCGGGGCCGGGGCGGCGGCGATTGCATCGGCACGGTACTACTGCGTACTGGGGGCGAAGCGCGAGAATATCTTGATGGCGGACATTCACGGCGTCGTGCGACCTGACCGGGTGTCGGTGCCGGACGCGGTTCAGGCGGAGTTTGCGGCGCAGACAAATTGCCGCACTTTAGCGGACGCGCTGGTCGGGGCGGACGTATTTATCGGACTTTCGGCGGGCGGCATCGTGTCGCCGGAGATGATCGCGCCGATGGCGGCAAGTCCCATCATCTTTGCGCTCGCCAATCCCGATGCCGAGATCGGCTATTTGGACGCGAAGACGGCCCGGCCCGACGCCATTGTGGCGACGGGGCGCTCGGACTTTCCAAACCAGGTCAACAACGTGCTTGGCTTCCCGTTTCTATTCAGAGGCGCACTGGACGCACGGGCGACGGAAATTAACGAAGCGATGAAAATTGCGGCTTCACGGGCGCTGGCGGCTCTGGCGCGGGAAGATGTGCCGGACGCGGTCGCCAAAGCCTACGGACTGGACACCCTGCGCTTCGGGCCGGACTACTTAATTCCCAAGCCGCTTGACCCGCGCGTCCTGCTCTGGGTCGCGCCGGCAGTCGCGTTGGCGGCGATGGAGTCCGGGGTTGCCCGCGTCCAGATTGATATGCGAAAATACCCGGAACAACTCGAAGCGCGGCTCGGCAAGTCCCGCGAGATGATGCGGATTGTTTTCAACAAAGCTAAAACCGACCCCAGGCGAATTGTGCTGGCCGAAGGCGAGCATGAGAAGATGATCCGCGCCGCCTATCAGCTTGCGGAAGAACGGATTGCCCGCCCGGTGCTGCTGGGGAATGCTCAGGTCATTGCAGCAAAAGCCGCCGCCATGCTGCTGAACTTAAGAGGGGTTGAAGTTCTTGACCCGGCCTTTTCGGACCGGCATGAGGATTATTTAGCGCATCTGCTGCGCCTCCGTCAGCGCAAAGGGGTGACACTCCGAGAAGCCGAGGAGCTGATTCAGCGCCCCGACTATTTCGCGTCCGTGATGGTGGATTTAGATGAAGCCGACGGCATGGTCTCCGGCATTAACTCCCACTACCCCGATGGCCTGCGCCCGCCGCTGCAAATCATCCGCGCCGCGTCCGGCGGTCACAACGTCGCCGGCGTCTATTTAGTGGCGACGCGCCATAAAGTGCTGTTCTTCGCGGACACGACGGTCAACATTGACCCGGACCCGGAAACGCTGGTCGAGATCGCGCTCCTCACTGCCGGCCTGGCGGAGAGCTTCGAGATTGAGCCGAGAATTGCTATGCTGAGTTTCTCCAATTTCGGCAGTGTCCGGCATCCCCGCGCCGACAAGATGCGCCGTGCAGCGGAGATACTCGCGGCGCGTGCCCCGAACCTGCATGTGGACGGGGAAATTCAGGCCAATACCGCGCTGGTAGAAGAGGTTTTGAACGGGACATATCCCTTTAACCGTCTGGGCGCGGAAGCGAATGTGTTAATCTTCCCGAGCCTTGAGGCCGGCAACATCGGCTACAAGCTGGTGCAGCAGCTCGCGCAGGCGGAGGTCATCGGCCCGATTTTAGTCGGAATGCGGAAGCCGGTCCATGTTGTGCAGCGCGGCGACGAAGTCAAAGACATCGTCAACCTGGCTGCCCTGGCAGTGCTGGAAGCGCAGCACCGAATGCCCTGACGCGGGCCGCCGGTTGGTTGGCGTGATTGCTTGACAGAAGAAGGGCGCTGTGATAAAATCTTGAAGCTAACAGGTTAGCTAAAACCGCATGACAAGGATTTCAGAATGCTTCTTCTTCTGCGCGGCTGCCGCCGGGCCAGAGTGGCTCTTCTTCTGCTGCTGCTTTCTGGAGGCGCTCACGCCGCGCCGACCCCCTGGCAGCCTGCTGACAACTTCCTGCCGACCCGGTGGAGCAAAGACGTGTCTCCGGCCAATGCCCTGCCGGAGTACCCGCGCCCGCAGATGACGCGCACCGTTTGGCTTAGCCTGAACGGCCTGTGGGAGTATGGCCTGACGGACAGCGGCGCGGACGCGGCTCCGGCGGCGTATGAGGGACAGATTTTGGTGCCGTACCCATATGAGTCGGCGCTGTCGGGGGTGCATAAGCCGAGTCCGGTGACGCAGCGTTTGTGGTATCGGCGGACGTTCACGGTCCCGGCGTCGTGGCATCGTGGCGGTCAGCGTGTGCTGCTGCACTTCGGGGCGGTCAACTGGGACAGCACGGTTGCCGTCAATGGACAGCTTCTCGGCCACCATAAAGGCGGCTTTGACCCGTTTGACTATGACGTCACGAGCGCCCTGAAGGTGGGCTTGAACACGCTGGTCGTTTCGGCGTTCAACCCCCTTCGTGCGGATGTCCCCGACGCGCAGGTCGTCGGCAAGCAGCGGGCGAACCCCAGCGGCATCTTCTACACCGGCGCTTCCGGCATCTGGCAGTCGGTGTGGCTGGAGCCGGTGACGGCGGCGCACATCACAAGCCTGAAGCTGACGCCGGATGTAGACGCGAAAGCGCTGCATGTCGTCGTGAACGCAGACGGTGGTCCGGCGTCGGTCAAAGTCACGGCGACGGACGGCGCGAAAACAGTGGCGACGGCAACCGGTACGGCGGGAAGCGAGATCGCGCTTCCGATCCCAAGCCCGCATTTATGGTCGCCGTCCGACCCACACTTGTATGACCTCAAAGTGTCGCTGCTCCAAAACGGCAAAGCGGCAGACAGCGTCGGCAGCTACTTTGCGATGCGGAAAATCTCGCTCGGCCACGACGCGCAGGGGCGCACGACGATCCTGCTGAACAACCAGCCTGTGTTTGAGGTCGGCGCACTGGACCAGGGCTACTGGCCCGACGGCATCTACACCGCCCCCACCGACGCTGCCCTGCGCTCGGACATTGACGCCGCCAAAGGCTTCGGCTTTAACCTGCTCCGCAAGCACGCCAAAGTCGAGCCGGACCGCTGGTACTACTGGACCGACAAGCTCGGAATTCTGGTCTGGCAGGATATGCCGCAGGCATTTGGCGACCTGAACGACGCGGCCAAAGCCCAGTGGCTGACCGAGTGGAAGCAGGAAGTCGCGACGCATTACAACCACCCGTCCATTGTTGCCTGGACGACGTTCAACGAGGGCTGGGGCGAAAACACATTCGATGTGCCAGGCGTTGTCGCCTTGACCAGACAAATGGACCCAAGCCGCCTGGTCAACAACGCTTCGGGATGGACCGACAAGGGGGTGGGGGATATTCGGGACACTCACGCCTACCCCGGCCCGTGGTCGGAAATGCCGGAGCCGACCCGCGCCGCCGTCAACGGCGAGTTCGGCGGCGTCACTGCCCGCGTCCCCGGCCACATGTGGACAAAAGCGGTGATGGGTTACGGGAAAACGCTGGGAGGAAGCTGGCAGGTCACGAAAGCCTACCAAGCCTTGCTGAAAAGCGCTTACGGCCTCCGTGATACACGCGGCACCTGCGCCGTTGTTTACACCCAGCTCACCGACGTGGAACAGGAAAGCAACGGCCTCCTGACGTATGACCGAGCGGTGGTGAAAGTGCTTCCGGGTATAGTCCAAGCCGCCAATCAAGGCCGGTTCCTGCCACTTCCGCCGGAGCCGCCCGCCCCGCCGCTTCCGGTCAATCACGATCTTGTGCCGACCTCGGAAGACGTGGGTCGCACCTGGTCGTACACCACGCAAAAACCCGCGAGCGATTGGGCGCAGCCAGGCTTTAATGCGTCGGCGTGGAAGACCGGCCCCGCGCCGTTCGGCCAGGGCGTCGGCTCCCCGAACACGCCCTGGACCGACACGCCGGGCGACATTTGGCTGCGGCGCACGGTCACGCTTCCTGCCACTATTCCCGCCAAATTAGTCGTGCGGGTCATTCACGATGAAGACGTGGAAGTCTATGTCAACGGCGTCTTGGCCGCCTCCGCGCCGGGCTACACCGGCGAGTACGTCGAGCTGCCGCTCAGTGACGCCGCTTATGCGGTGCTGAAGCCGGGCGCAGCCAACGTCATTGCCGTCCACTGCCATCAGACCACCGGCGGCCAGATTATTGACGTCGGCATCACGGCGGGCACCTAAGCAGAGCGTCAACAGTTTTTGCGGGCGACTGAAGTCGCGGCAACAAGTTCACGAAACCTGCCTTCGCAGGTTAGGAGAAGACGTTAAATCTTAGTCCACGCAGGTGGAGGCTTTATTGGGGCGACTTTGGGCACTTGTCGCCGCGACTTCAGTCGCCTGTTTAAAAGCTTACCGCTCTGCGGGATAAGACTTCCGAGGAATAAAACGTCATGCCGACCAAACCACTTGCCGACCCGAATCAGACACTAGAGCGGACCAGCTTTCAGACCAGTGCCGCGTGGGCACCCGAAATCCAGCTTGGCTCTGATGTCGCCATGTGCTACGGGATTGACCCCACGCTGGCGGGGCGCATCGCGGGCTGGAAGGCGCAGGGGTATCGAGTTCATGTGATGACCGGCGTGTCGTGGGGCGAATATCAAGATTATTTGTACGGCCGCTTTGACGGCGTGAACCATGAGGACGAGGCGCAGACGGAGCGCAGCGGGCATAAAATCTCGCACGGCGGCGACATATATTATATGTCGCCCGGCGAGAGCTTCGGCAGGTTTCTGTCGCAGGGGGTCAAGCGGGCGCTGGACGCCGGGGCCGAAGGCATTCACTTGGAAGAGCCGGAGTTCTGGGTGCGGGCCGGCTGGAGCCAGGGGTTCCGGCGCGAATGGAAGTCCTACTACAACGAGGAATGGACCGCGCCGGACGCTTCGCCCGACGCCCAGTACCGGGCGTCGCAGCTCAAGTATCATCTGTACCGCCGGGCATTGACGCAAATCTTTGATTTCGTCAAAGCCTATAACCAAGAGCATGGAACGGGCGCGAAATGCTACGTCCCGACGCATAGCCTGATTAACTACGCGCACTGGGGGATTGTCAGCCCCGAATCCAGCCTGCTCCAAGTAGGTGCGGACGGCTTTATCGCCCAGGTCTGGACCGGCACCGCCCGCGAGCCGAACGTCTACGAGGGCGTCAAAAAAGAGCGGACGTTTGAGACGGCGTTCCTGGAGTACGGCGCGATGATGAACGTCGTCCGGGCCGGCGGCAAGACGGTCTGGTTCCTGAATGACCCCATTGAAGACAATCCCAATTACTCGTGGCGCAATTACCGCTTCAACTGGGAAAGCACGCTGACAGCATCGCTGCTGTGGCCGCAGGTCTGGCGCTTTGAGGTCATGCCGTGGCCGGAGCGCATCTTTCGGGGCAAGTACCCCAAGCTGGACCGCGCCGAGCGCACCCCCGGAGCGCCGGTCGAAAAAGAACCGCTGCCGAAAGCCTACGGCACCGAGCTGATGACCGTGATCAACGCCCTGAACGACATGGACCAGCCGCAAACCGAGTGGACCTGCGGGACGCAGGGCGTGGGCGTGGTTGTCGCCGACACCCTAATGTTCCAGCGCGGCGGGCCGTCGCCCTCCGACCCGAACCTGGGTTCTTTCTACGGCCTGGCGATGCCGCTCTTGAAGCACGGCCTGCCGGTCGAGCCGGTCCAAATGGAAAATGCCGTCTTGCCTGGCGCACTGGCCCCGTACAAAATTCTGCTGATGACCTACGAAGGCATGAAGCCGGCGAGGGCTGAGGACAGCGCCGCGCTGGCGGAGTGGGTCAAGAGCGGCGGCGTTCTTGTGTTCGTAGACGACGACAGAGACCCCTTTAACACCGTCCGCGCCTGGTGGAACACGGACCCGCACTCCTACCTGACGCGCCGCGCCGCTCTCTTTGACCACTTAGGCATCAGCGCGGACACACCCGCCGGAACGCATTCTACCGAGCAAGGCACGCTGCTTTATGACATCGCCGGCCCCGCCGCGCTGACTTACCGCGCTGACGGAGCCGATTACATCCGAAGCCTGGTCCAAAGCGCCTGCCAAGCCGCCGGCATTGCTTACGAAGAAACCAACTTTTTGAGTCTGCGCCGTGGCCCGTATGTCGTCGCCGCCGGTCTCGACGAGTCGCTTCCCGGTGCGCCGCATACGCTGACGGGCCGGTTCTTGGACCTCTTCAACGCCGATTTGTCGATCTTGCACTCCGTCACCCTAGCGCCCGGCCACCGGGCGCTGCTGCTGGATTTGGACCGGGTGGAGGGCCAAAACCCCATCATCCTCGCGGCGGCCTGCAAAACGCTCGGCATGGAAAGCCTGCCGGACGGCGGCTTCCGGTTCCATGCCGCCGCGCCAGACGGCACCGAAGCCGCCGTTCGGCTGCGCCTCGACGCCCCGCCGCAGTCCGTTACTGTAGATGACCAGCCGCTTCCGGCAAGCGCCCAACTCTGGGACGCCGAAACGCACACGCTTCTGCTGCGCTTTCCGAACTCCGCATCGGGCCGGTGGGTGTTAGTGCGCTGAGAAACTGTCAGGAAAGTCCGAAAGATTCCCCCTAGCCCCCAATAATGGGGGAACCGGAAAAGAGAAGACAAGCCTTTCCGGGTTCTTATCATGCTCTTATTCTTATCATATTCCCCCATCATTGGGGGCTAGGGGGAATCTTTCGGACTTTCCTGAAACCTTTCTCGGTGGTTCCTCACTGATTGAAATCCGTCGTTGATCTCACGAAACCAGGTACAATAGCAGCCTGTTTGCCTGGTTTTTGGAGGTTCCGCCCATGAAAGCCGCCCGTCCTCTTGTCCTGCTGCTCCTCGTTATCGCACTCGCCGCCGGTCTGCATCCGCTGACCGCGCAGATTGCGCCTCAAGCTGCGCCTCCCTCGCTGCCTGCCGTTCCCCCGGCCCCTGTTTCGCGGGCGCAGGCGGATCACCATTACGCGGAAAAATCGTATGCGCTGGCCCTGCCGGAGTATCAGTCCTTGCTTGGGGCGCTGCCGCCCAAATCCCCCAATCGAACGGAGCTTGAGTACCGAGTTGCCGTGGCGCTGGGCGCGTCGCAGCAGTGGGACGCGGCGGTCTCGGCGTGGGCGGCGTTCCTGACGGCGCACAAAAGCGAGCCGCTTTGGACGGCGCGGGCGCATTACCAGCGCGGCCTGCTGCTGAACCTCATTCCGCATCAAGGCTACAAAGTCGGTACACGCCTTTACCGGGGCAATGATTATCCGCATACGACCGACGCCGAGAAGCCAGAATACGTCTACCTCCAGAACGACGACACGCAGGAAGCGCTGGCGGATTTCGAGCAGGCCGCTGTGGACTACGACAAGTGGCCTGCGATGACGCTTACGGTACCCGTCATCCGCGGTACTGAGGCCGGGCTGGGTTCCACCATCTTCTTGCAGATCAAAAATCTGGGCGGCGGGTACACCGCCCCGGAAGATTTTGCGGGCGAGAAGGCTGACTTATACTTTGATCTGGTCCGCTCCCTGCATCCGGTCGGCTATCAGTGGCGCAGCCAGGAATGGGGCAGCGACAACGACTGGAAGGCGGCGAAAAAGATCAACTGGGCCATAGATACCCGCCTGCCGTATGACCCGAAATGGCCGCAGCCGAAGAAAATCCTGTACCTGCTCACGCGAATCCCGACCCTGAACCCGGCGGACACGCACACGGCGGTGCTGGCGGAGCTTGCGCGGGGGCTGTATGTCGCGCAGGCGCACAATAGTTGGGCGAAATCCGAGTATGTCGCGCCGCCGGGACACCCAGAAAAAGGAGCCTACAAGATCACCCAGGCTTTGCCGTACTTCGTGCTGGACCCGCTGGCGATTTTGACCAAAACGGCCAACGCCTATCCCCAGGACCCGCAGGCTCCGCAGATACGCCTGATTATTGCCCAGTGGACAGACCGGGCGGGGAGCTATGTGGAGGCGCTGAAGCTGTACCGCGCTCTCGTAGCCCGGTATCCCGCCAGCAAGTGGGTGCCGGATGCCGAGTTGGGGGCGCAGGACATTCAGCGGCCTACGGTAAATCTCAGCTCGCCCGGCCCGCAGCCCGCCGGCAAGGCTGCCGTCGTTAATCTGGGCAGCCGCAACCTCAAAACGCTCACCCTGCGGGCCTATTTAGTGCCGCTGGAAGCTGTGCTGTCGGCACCCGGCAAGCTAGAGAACGCGGACGGAAAGCTGACGGATTTTTCGCGCAACTTCGGCTCCATTGAAGCCGCCGAAAAGCTGGGGCCGCTCGTCGCGCAGTGGACGCAGGCGACGGGTGATAAAGGGGTTTTTGAGTTCTATTCCAACACCCTGCCGACGCCGCTCCTAAAAGCCGGCGCGTACTTAGTCGTGGCTGATGGGCAGGACGGCAAGGTCCGGGCGGCGACGGTGGTGCTGGTGACCGATCTTGCCGTGATGAAGAAAGTGGACAAAGACACTGTCCTGTGCTTTGTCGCCGACGCCCGCTCCGGTCATCCCGTGCCGAATGCAAGCGTCATTGTCCGGCAGCTTTGGAACGTCGGCGGCGTCAGCTATGTTCAGGTTGGGCGCGGCATGACGGATGCTGATGGGATGCTCTCGGTGCCGACAGTCAAGCAGCAGCAGAATGTCCGGACCGAAGCGTTTGCCGCCGCGCCGGGCGAGCGCTACGCTCTGACCGGGCAGGGGTACTGGTACGACTACAACAACGGCAACGGCGACACGCGGGATGAGATTAAAATCTATGCCTACACGGACCGGCCCGTGTATCGCCCGAAGCAAACGGTCTACCTGCGGGAAATGCTCGTGAAACGCGCCGGCGGCGGATCGGATTACGCCCCGCTTGTGGGCGCACTGGTGCATGTCACTGTGACCAGTCCTAAAGGGGACATGGTGGATCAAGATACGCTGAAGACCTCGGAGTTCGGCACCATCAACGACTCGTTTGACCTGCCAGGCGGCGCGGCGCTGGGAGAGTACAGCGTCAACGCTCAGGTTCTGCCGGCGGACAATACCTACTATACGACCGGCGGCAGCAAGTTCCGGGTGGAAGAATACAAGCGGCCTGAGTACGAAGTCAAAGTCACGCCGTCCACGACGCAGGCTAGGTTCGGCGACAAAGTGACGGCAGCCGTCAAAGCCACCTACTACTCCGGCCCGCCGGTCGCGGGAGCGAAAGTCTCCTACAAAGTTTTTCGTAATCCGTACTATCCGAGCTATCGGTTCCCGCAGCCATACGACTGGTATTACCATGCCGACGACGGCGCGTACACCAACGAAAACGCCGATCAGGGCGAGATTGTTGCCCAAGGCAGCGGCGTGACCGACGCCCACGGCGTTCTCTCGGTGACGTTCACTGCCGACAAAGGCACGCGGGGCTACTCGGGTGACTACGCCTACACGGTCATGGCGGATGTGGTGGACGCCTCGCGCCGCCAGATTTCCGGCGAAGGCATCCTGCATGTCACCAATCAGGCTTTTGACGCCTACTTGAATGTCCCGAACGGCTTCTACAAGCGCGGCGATAAGGTGCAGGTAGAGCTTCGGACGCAGAACGCCGACCAGCAGCCGGTGCAAGTCACGGGTCAACTGTCGGTCATCCGCCAAACCTGGGAAAATAATAAGACCGTCGAAACTACGGTGCATACCGAAGACCTGACCACCGACGCGGACGGCAAAGCGTTCACGACCTGGCAATCGGACAGTGACGGCTCGTACCGCGTCGAGTTCCGGGCCAAAGACAGGTTTTCTCAAGACGTTGTCGCTACGGCCCCCGTCTGGATTTCCGGGGACGAGTTCGACCCGCGCCAGTTCCATACCGGCGGCATTACGATCCTGACCGACAAGACCACTTACGAGCAGGGCCAAACCGCGCACCTGCTGATTGTCAGCGACCAGCCTGATACCTGGGTGCTGCTGACGTCGGAGACCGGCAACCAGATTTTGACCCGCACCCTGGTCCATGTGCCGGGCCGGGCCAAGACGGTTGACGTCCCGATTGTCCGGGCCGACGTTCCCAACTTCGCGTTTGGCGCTGCCGCCGTGCGCGATTACCAGTTCTACCGCTGGCAGCAGGAAGTGTTTGTGCCGCCCACGCGCCAGTTCCTGCACCTGGCGGTGACGGGCGACAAGGCCGAGTACAAGCCGGGCGAGACCGGCACGTTCCATGTCGCCGCGACGGATTATCTGGGCCGCCCCGCGTCCGCCGAGGTCTCGCTTGCCGTCGTGGACTCGTCGGTGTTCTACATCCAGAAAGAATACGCCCCCGACGTCCGCTTGTTTTATTACGGCCAGCGCCGGAACATCAACGTCCAGCTAGACTCCTCCGACAACAGCCGTATAGACGCCGCGAATGAAAACGACACGCCGGTCCCCGCCTTCCGCACACACGGCATCCATCTACCCCTATCAGGTCGTCTTCTGGGTGAATGGGAGTATCCCTACTACGGCATTTTCTACCTGTATGGTCCGCATGGTCGCTTCAGGATAATGGGCGACTTCAACATAATCGGGGAAGGCTCGGTTGTACGCGAGCAGGACAGGTTGCCTTACGATATATACGACAAAGCCGTTTATCGCTTCAATAACGGTAGCTTCGGTGGCACCTATGTAGAACGGCATCAGGGCCTTTCCCTTGATGTCAACCGAAGCGTCGACGGTTTTGCTTTTGCAGCCCAAACCTCAACGACTTCAGTGATCACGGCGGACGAAGAGCAGAAAGTCAAGTCGCAGCCGAACAACCTGTACCAGTTTCCGGGACTGCTGTTTGGGCAGCCGGGCATTCCCTACGATCCTGGCAGCTTTCATGGCCCTGGCAGCCGCTACGCGCCGGTGTCTGTGCGGCGCAACTTCTCCGAAACGGCGTTCTGGACGCCGGCGGTCGTCACGGACAAAACGACTGGCCTAGCAACGCTGACGGTCCATTTTCCGGACACGCTGACGACCTGGAAGGCCACGGCTCGCGGCCTCACGGCGGGCGTTCTGGTCGGCTCCGGGGACACGTCAGCGATTACGAATAAGCACCTGCTCGTGCGCCTGGAAGCCCCGCGCTTCTTTGTGGAGCGCGACCAAGTGACCCTGAGCGCCATTGTCCGCAACGACCTGGCAACGGCGAAATCCGTGCGCGTCAGCCTCGCGGCGGCAGGTGGGGTATTATCGCTACCCGGCACTGGAAGTGCCGGGCTACCCGGAGAAAGTCGCTCCGCGACTGAGAATTCCGCAGTGCCGCAGGCACTTTCTCCGGGTAGCCCGGTAATTCATTACCGGGAGTCGCCACCCGTAGAGACGACTATCATCGTCCCCGCGCATAGCGAGAAGCGGGTGGACTGGTCGGCGCATGTCACCGGCGACGGGCTGGCGACGGTGAAGATGACGGCGGAAACCAATGA
>JAABUO010007127.1_pt1 | contig 12784 bp, 23 predicted proteins | sample 5559291 | NCBI WGS metagenome assembly JAABUO01 (sample SAMN10711878, study PRJNA513372) | rock metagenome | isolation source: Antarctica rocks | place: Antarctica: Victoria Land, Finger Mt sud
TTTGGCTACTGCTCTCTTGTGCTCACCGATTCTTGTTGGCCTGATCTGTACATGGTATAGTAGCCTAGATTGCATATGTTACGTTACTTGCAGGGTAGCAACTACCGAGGCGTCATTTGTTGCTGGAGACTTCCATGGAAGAGGTGGCGGGCTCGGATTCATTGGCTGGGAAAGGTAAAGTGCAAGGCTGCTACCTCTAGATGTTAGCAATCTTTGTGTCTCTGCACACAGCATGTGAGTGCGAGCTTCTCACAATTTTGCTGTAGGCCATTCACCTTGGCTATTTTGCTACGGAAGAGGAGGCAGCCCAGATGTATGACAGAGCAGCTATATGTGTCCGGGGGCCTGGGGCTGTTCTAAATTTTGCAAGGGAGCTGTATGATCATGATCAACTTTCCAATGGCTGGGTGGACAGCGAGGCACAACTGCACTTTGTTTTGGACAAGTTCAAGGACAACCACAGAAATCCTCAAAGGTATTTGCATATCATGCTGGCCAAACATATGGTCATCCTGTGTGTGTTGCTCTGTCATTGAGGTGCAAGCATGCGGCGTCGACAAGACCAGGCAAGACAGCCTTGTTGCGTCCTTTAGGCAATCCCTTGACTAGAGAGTACAAGTTGTCATGAGCTTTGCTTGGTTTGCAGGCCTACAGAAGGTTATGTTCCCTTGTCCAGCCATATGGATGCAGTGTAATGCTGAATTTCAACAGCAACTTGACCTTAGTGATTTGCTTGGCAAAATTCACTGTTTTGTAAAATGGAAATCTCGGGCTTATTTAGCTGATGTTTGTATTGCTGACAGCTTTGTATTTTGCTACAATCAGGACATGGCACGCTAATTTGTGACGAGGTAAAGGTGTTAGAGAAGCCTCTATGCTCTTGACGTTTCAATCTGCAAGTTGCAGTTTTCTGCTCGTGCTTGCTTTTCAGAGATCAAGTATTTGTCAGATATTGAATGTGACTCCGTCTTGTTGCACTTTTCATCAGGCATTTTGGTGGTCTGCTTGAGGCGCGTCAGTACCCAACTGCTTCACAACTCATATGTTGATGTGTTCCACCTTGCATGAGCAGAGAGCCTGCTGCACACGAGACCTTGCTGCATACGAGAGCCTACCACATATGTCCAATTTAATATGTCCTGTGTAAGGCATTTTGGTATTCAGTTCTTACATTTCTCTTATGCAACATACATATTGCAGGGTGCCTATGAAGGGCATTAATGTACTGGCGCTCCATGGCACGAGTACGAGAATTCTTTGTGAGGGACTCTGAAGGACAAGACCTGTCTAGAAACTTACAAGCCACATGGTGTGTCTGTCACTCGTGCATTCATGACAGTGCATTGTAAGAGATATGGATGCCCTGGACTGTACTCACAGCACCAGCTCACTGCAGAGTGCTTATGGCAAAACACAGACTATGACTTGCCCTTTTTGACATAATGCTGCTGTCATCCCTGTCACAATCTGGTGAAGCTGGTCTAATCATGATACATGACAACAGGAAACTGCAGTGATCTTGCTTAGTCTTGGCAAGAGTACTCAAGTTGGGAGCTGCAGCCATCTTCAGCTGGATAGTGCATTACGAAGCTGCTCAACCGTTGCAATGATGGTCCCTGATAACATGACAAAACCTTTGCATGCAAGAAAGTCAAGAACATGCCGGCAGATGTGCCCACCTTCAAGTTGCACATTCCTAACCCGCCTGCAATATGCTCCCAGGCACAACGTAGATTGCCCACCTTGCAACCACTGCTACATAGGCATGTGTAATGTAAGATGTACACTCGCAGCTCGACAATTTGCCCTTTACAACAAGCTGTGGGGAGGTATAGCCTTCTTCACTACATAGTGCAATCTCATGATACACAAACAGCTGTCCTATCGGTTCGAACACACAATCATTGCTTCACATCTCATTACGAAGTAAGCCAGGCTGTGAGTAAACCAATTTTTTAGTGTAAGTCAATGCTTTATAAAGCATATTATTTTTGCAACATCAAGGACATCTTGTTGACTATGGTGAGCTTAGCAAACCAAACAAGTGCCCAGAGCTGCCTCAGATGGCTTAAACCCTGCAGACTGCAGCCATTGACAATGCGTCACAGGCATAGTACATATTCACCGCTTTGCTGGGGCAGACGTCTTCAGATTACGCAGTCCATCAAGCAAAACAGGGATGGCTGCGCGCATGTCTGGATGAGCCTGCAAGAAATTCTGCAGCTCATCACCTCCTACTGTCAGAGCCTGCATGGAACAGTTTCAGTAAGGAAGTTTCTGTGACAATGACAAATGCAAAACGAGGCGAAGTCACTCAATCAAGCGCAGTTCTCAACCGTCAGACAAGGTCATGCGTCGCCTTTGCAAATCCATGGGCTCTGTGCATGGGCATGCACAGAAATGAGACTACCAGACTCATCCTGCAGCTTGTCAAGAGAATAATCACAAATGATTGCCAAGAAGACTGCCAACAAAATGGTAGCTGGCACACAGCGTGAAGGGAGGATAAGATGCAGTCATGGTTTCAGCTGTTGCTGAAGCCAGGCTGTGAAACAAGTTACACAAACAAGGCAAAACCAGAAAGAACACGAACCTGCATAAGGGCTGCAATGTGGGGCTGCTGAGCAGCAGATAGTGTTGCTGCTGGCTGTGCATTGGCCCTACCACTTCCTGCACCATATGTGAAATTGTCAAATATCCTGAGCAGATTTATTACAACCATTCTTTGCCTCAGTCATGTGACTGCACATGATCTTTACCAGCAAGGGTCAGGGTACTAGCATGAGGTCTGCAACAAGGGTGTTGCTGAGAGCATAGGTACACTGCTAGAGCAGTGTCAGCATGCACGCAGCTGACGTTATGCAGACAACCCGGCTGTATATGCCCTGACGCACGTACACTTTTTTGATATACAGACCACGCACTGCAGGCATGTATGGAACTGGTCAGAGTGAGGAGTCGCTACCTGAAGAAGCAGTTGCTGCTGCACCAGGTGTCTGCCTGGCTGCTGCAGCTGGTTGTTCAGACCCACTTCCACTATGCCTTGGGTCCCGTGCAGGGGCAGACGCTACTGAGGTCACAGCTGCTCTCGAGGGCGCAACAACAGGCGCTCTGCTTCCTGCCCTTGATGAACCCCCAGATTGTGACCTGGCAGCTGTACCAGGAGGTGCTGCAGCAGCTGCCTGGGAGCGTCTGGGGTCTCTATGACTCAGGCCATCCGCCGCAGCTGTGGGCTGGCTGCCGCCTTCTGCTGATGATGTGCGGCTGATGCTAGGAGCAGCAGAAGGGCCTGAAGTGGGTGCTGATGCTGGTACAGGTCTGGCAGGTGGTGAGACAGCTGGGGTGGCCGCCTGCCTGCTACTGGGGCCAGCAGCAGCAGCAGCAGCGGCAGTGGCATCTGGGGGAGACTGTCTCATAGCAGAAGGAGCTTGACTCTCTGACTTGACAGGCTGAACTGGTGTGCTGGATGGGACAGACACTGCAGGCTGTGATGGGGCAGCAGTTGCAGCAGAAGGTATGAAGACTGGCTCCACCAGTGGGGCCTCAGACAGGGGCGCAGGGGCGGCAGCTGTGGGCATGCTGGCAGGTGGCAAAGATGTAGATGCAAGGGCCCCAATTGCAGGCATGGAAGAAGAAGAAACATCAGCTGTTGAGGCTGCTGAGGCAGACACAGGTGGTGACGGTGGTGCTCCTGCTTCTGTGGTTGCAGCTGGCGCAGCAGCAGCAGCAGCAGCTGTGCTGGAAGGCCCAGGAGAAGGCACGCTGCGTCTAGAAGCAGCAGCAGCAGCAGCAGCAGTAGTGTCAACAGCAGCTTGCAAGGAAGCAGAGTCTACGTCAGCAGCTGAGATGGCAGCAGCAGCAGTGCTGGCTGGCAACTTGCTGAGACTAACAGCCACTGCAGCTGAGGAGCTGGATCCAGACCTGCGCAGCGCTGTTGGCTCAGCCTTGATGCCTGGCTGTGCTTTAGGAGGCTGAGGCGGTGGGGGCGGGGACATCGGCAGGTTGGCCCCTGGGGCGCTGGGCGTGTGGGGTGTGGGCAAAGCCGTGGAGGCTGGACCAGCTGACGCCTTTGAAGTAAAGGAGTTGCTCCTTGGAGTGCCTGCACAAAAGGGTGCAATGACAATCACCCTATGAAGTTGTACAGGTTTCGACAGACAGCATGCAGCGCACAACTAAGGTTGCCATAACGGCAGCGAGCCTTCAAGGGAGCATGTACTTTGAAGCAAGACTGCTTGTCGGCCATTTCATATTGTGACTGACCTGAGTCTCTAGGGGTGATGGAGCCTGATCTGGCAGTTGTTGCAGCAAGGGTTGGGGGCAGGGTGAGGCCTGATGTCTTGGGGGTGATGGAAATGGCTGGAGGGGCCGCCATGCTGGCTGCCTTCTCAAAGTCATCCACATGCAGGGAAGCTGGCCGACTGCTGTTGCCGCCAGTGCGCCCTCTCAACTGCTGTGCCCTGGACCTGCAGGTGAACAAATATTTTAGAGTTTATGGCACTCACTGGAGTGCTTGTATAGGCTGCATCCCATACTCAGATGCTGCCTCAATGTTACCTGGACAATGTCCATGTTGCAAGTCGAAGGCAGATGTGTTGACTGCCAGGCAGGCAGGGGACATGCATGACTGCTGACCTGCCAGGTGGCGCCAGAACAGGGGGCAGGTCATCTCCAGGCATCGGCCCAGCAGCTGCCTTGGCAGCTGCTGCAGCCCCGCTTTGGCTTGTGGCCCCAGTGGTCTCAGTCTTGAGCCGTTGGGACGGGGAGGCCAAGGTGGAACCCCCTTGTGATGCCCCGTCTAGTCGGCGATCACGTGACCTCTTGGCTGGAGTCAGAGGCGCTGACAACCTGCGCTCCAGAAGGTATTCTGTGTGACAGCTTAGCAGGACAAAGCACCAAGGAAGATTACACAAAGGACACTCACTGTTGTCTGAGCATTGCACTGGATTGAAACACTGTACTCTGCACAGCAATGCAGCAGCTGGCCAGCTTCAAACAATGACATCCTGGCAGGAGGTCATCAATGCAGTATGTTGCACCAGAGAAACAGGTGCCAAGACATGCTGTTAGCTGTGTCGAATCGTGAGGATGACGCGCAACAAATAAATCTTGATGCTGACGCTAAACAGCATCCTATAATGGAGCATGCCATGTAGCACTGCATATACCACGCATCGCAGCTTGTCATGCAGCACAGTCCTTGGCTTTTGATGCAAAACGCCGTGAAGCCTGTGCACCAAGTCACAAGGCACAAAGCAGTGACAAGTCACTAGGCAAAACGCAGTGAAGCACGTGCACCAATACACAGTGAGCAGGTTGATCAGAGCAGCAGCACACCAGGTTGGGACAGAAGGAACCGCCGCCGGCTCCCAGACATCCCATCTGGCAGGATTGCGCCCAAAGGCAGTGACGGGAGCCACAGCCCTCTCCTTGACATTCCTCCAGAAGGTATGGGATGCTGGATCAAACAGCTGGGTCATGGGATGAGCCGTGTCCAGGAAGTCACTGCGTCAGCCATGCAGCCTTGTTAAGTAGGCTCAAATGTCACCGAAGCCAAGACATCACTGATAGCAGCATTACAGAAGCTGCAATGCACAGATCTCGACAGCATAACAGAAGCTGCAATGCTGTGCAGTTAAAAAACAGTCATGCCTGCTGCCTGATGCCAGCTGTGGTCTACATTGACATGCAGTCCTGACAGTTGTATACAGCTCAGTTACAAAACAAAATTGTGGTATGGACAGCAGTAGACACCAAGCTAGCTGCACATGGCCGCCACTGACAAGGTTCTGAAGCCTTGATTATTGACATAAAGAGCAATACAATGCAGCTTCCTCACTGCAGGTGGCATGATGTAACCCACCCGGTTTCAGCAGCTTTGGCAGTTCCAGCAGCCTCCACAGAGGCTAGGACCGCAGCAGCAAAGCGGTTGGGTGCAGGGCCTGAAGGGGGGGTGAGGTCGGCCTCCCCTGTATCTTCCCCTAGGGCTGCTACCTGCTCCAGCAGCTGAGCCACCTCCTGGTTGGTGCTGCGCAACTCAGGGTCACCACCCACTGCCTCAGCTGCAAGGCAGAGATGGTTCTCTTGGTCAATAGAGCTGCGAATACGCTTGTAGGCGGGGTCTTTTTGTTGCAAACATCTTGCAGTTCTTTGTTTTAGAGACTATGCAAAGATGTAGTTGTAGTGCATGACAACCCTTAAGAGTGTACAAACAGGTGAGTAAACGCAGATTACCATCAAGAAATGAGTACATATGTGAGCATGAGCAAAGTGACAATAGAAAGCTTGCACATTAGCAAGAATTTACACATCCAAGTGCCTGTAGCCTGCTTCACCCATGCAGAGCAAATGCAGAGGAAACAAATGACAACACTGATGCCACTTTGAGTGGCACAAAATAGCTAAGATCACATGCTTCATTCTAGGCTGAATTTCCACCTGCAGCCCAAAGGCGGGATGCTGCCCATTGCAAGGAAGCCTTGCTGCCCACAGCTGTGGCAAACTCCCCGCCGGTGGCCTGCGCCTGCCACTTGGCAGCTCCCAAGCGCAGCACGACCCGGCCTGGCAGATGGGTGGACAGCAGCCGCAGAATGCGCTTTGCCACATGTGCGTTCCCTCCCAAACGCGACAAGGACGCCATGATGATTGCCGCTATCAGACCACCCTGCATTCCAGAATCACAGTCTGTGGCGTTACCCCATTTGGACAGACTTGTGAAGGCAGAGGCCAAAGTCATGGTCACAAAATGTGCACACAAGCCTGTTAACACTGCTTTGTTTCATTGCTACATTTGATGCGCATCAGTTATGGAACAACTTGCAACAGCCCATGTCCAAGCATGCACTCAAGCACTAGGCTGCTCAATCACTACCTGCTAGGGCTGAGATGTGAGTGCATGCAACAGCAGACTGACTCATCTCACAGAGTGCCCATGCAGGCTCAGACTGACCTCAGCAGGAGTGGGGGTCTCGTCAGGCACCCTCTGAAAGGCTGGGCCCATTGGGTTGAGACAGGTTTCAGGATCCTGCAGTGTGAGGATGGCCTCGAGCACCATGGTGCACAGGCTGCCTGCGTCTGCACCCTGCCCTAGCACCGGCACCAAACGTCCTAGCAGCTGACCCAGGATATCTGCCAGCTTCAGGTCCAGGAAGGCAGCCTGTACAGCGGCTGCTTGATCAGGCATGCTCCAGCATGAGTATCAGACTGTGGCACTCATTGCAGGGGTGCATATTGCATCACTTAAGCTTGGCATGATGGCCTTGACTGTGTCTTGATCAAGTGTGCCAGTAATTACTGCATGACATGTAAGGGATGACACCGGATTACTTTGTGTTTGGGCACGGCTTTCAAATAGCGGTGGCGAGACAACAGCGCAAATCGCCCTGGCAAGCATATGCATGCATGTGAGTAGAGACAACACAGCTGCATGTTGTATGAGCTTGGCTAATGCATCTTACCATGCCTGCAGTGCAATGAATTGCCCTTTGCACAACAAGCGACAAGAACATGATATGACCCAAGCTCATGATGTTCCAGTCTACCTTGATGGGTGGGCGGTATGCTAGGGGTACAATGATCTCTAGCACACGTCTGAGTTCTGAGAGCGCAGCACGTGCTGTGAGGGCCTCATTGAGAGCCTTGGTAATGGGCTCGGCCAAGAAAACCCCCATGCCCCCTCCCAGGCCTGCACAGATACCAGACGCAAGGTGAAAGGACTAGCAGCTGCTGACTCAGTCATGTTGTACACAATGGTGTATGATGGTAGATGGAACCAGACGCACAGAGTGTCATTGCTGCAACACTAGTCATGCCTTTGTGTGCTTCAAATAAAATGACATTCCGGCTGACAACAGGATTGATCAAACAGCTGGTTGGTTGGTTGTTTGACTGAATGGTTGGTTGATTAAACAGGAAGCATGAGATGGCACATGCAGTCCTAAGTGGGTGCTTGCAGACCTGAAGCACGAGCCACCAGGCGGACCAGGGCTGCCCTGAACATACGGCTGTCTGAGGCAACAGCAGTAGTGACCATGTCCCTGAAATCTTGCTTCAGAGGTATGAGACCATTTGCCAGGGCCACCCTGTATTCCCTGTGGGTGGGTGGGGGGTGGGGCACACCCTTGCGCACTTGCACTGGGGGCCACTCAGATGGCAAGATGTCGCTGATCACGCATATGCGAGTATACATTTTGCCAGGCGCCTATAACACACGTATGAAATCAGGCAATGAGACTTTGACCAAACACAATTTGATCTTTGTCATATTGACATGTTGTTGAAGATAAAGCAGATGAAGGCAAACCAGACTTGCAGTGTCTTCCCACGGCATTGCCCTGCGGGGCTTTTGCAGCAGAACGGTCAACGCTGTGTGACTTGTTTAGGTCTGTACAATCAGGCCAATTGCAGCTGCCTGCAGGCGACAAATGTGCGCCACACACAGTCAAAGCATCTGCACACATGACAGGCAGCAAGCACCTGATTGGGATCCACATTCCGTGTCATGGCTGCTGCCTTGGCACCAGCAAACACAGAGGGCAAGAGGGCAGGCTGCCAGTCAGGCTCGTTGTTGTGTTTGTTCTTCTGTGATTGGTCCCACCATATCTTGAGGGCGCCTGTCAGGGCTTGCCGAGCCTGCGTGCAGGTCAGCATGCCATGTTGATCTTGGATTGGAGAGCTATGCTGAAGGGCTCAGGCATTGCAACACACTGTTGATAGTTCCTGTGATCCTTTTGTGCACATGTCAGCTCCTGGTCCACAGCGCCACAAGCTGAACAGCACTTTTAAAACGCCACACTATCTGGATGACTTCCTTCTTTGCCCATTCAATTTTGTGAAGATACATCTACCTACCTGGTGGACTCAAGTCACACGACAGGATGCTCCAGACACATGGATTGCCTAAAACCCCACCCTGTCCTTTGCTGTCTACATGTCACTCTATGCCAAGTCATAGGACAACACTGATGAGCACAGGCCCTCACCGCTCAGATCAAGCACTGTGTAAGCCAGAAGGATGATTCCAAGAGCCTAAGTCTTGTGCAGGCTCTCAACCACAGAATGTGTGACAAAAGATGTGAATGATCTGGTCATGGTTGCTGATGTAAGCTAACCTGGAGGACTTGTTGTGTCTCTGGGCCAGCTGCATTGCCTAGGGACGCTCCCAGGGATTCAGATGTGGTCACAATGGCCGCGTGAGCCTCCAGCAAGCAGTCAAGCAGACTGATGCTCTTCAGTATGATGCTGCGCTGCTGCAGGCGTGCAAACAAGGCACGTGTGGCAGTACTAGCTGCTAGCACGAACTTCAAAACCTGCCACCTGAATTCACATGTCACACAGTCGTTGAAGCTGGTGCAAACAACACACTCATCCAAGGCACATTGCAGCTCAGAAAAGAGAATGAAGATGCATCATTCTGCAGGCCATATACTCATCCTAAGGAACACAAAGGAGCTCGAATACACTATACCTGCTTGCTTGCCCTGGGCTTGATCAGGACATCCTGACACAGCAGTGTCAAGGCATACAGCAGTGCATCAAGCTGCAGGTGGAGTAGGACGCTCATGTACTCATCCTAAGGAACACATCTAGCAGCCGAAACACAATTCACATAGCAAAATCAAGACACCCAGCGTTGCAGCAAGCTGCAGGCAAAGTAAGATGACCCATCATGCATTCGTGACTTCATGCATTAGACACATGTGTTCCCCTGGGGTGAGGTATATACATAGCCGTGTACCTATTGATAGCCTGCTTGGCATCCTCAATGGCATCACCACAGCCAACAGACCATAAGGCATCGGCCTGAGCTGCTGTGAGCAGCACAGTGCCTGTGCGCAGGGCTCTCTCCAGTGCCTGCATCACAGCTATGGTAAATGCAGATGCCTTCTGTGCATGTGCTTCCACAGCTGTTCTTCTTTTGATTGCACATCTTTGACTGACCACACGTACATACAGACCTAAGTAGCGCCCTGTATGAGGTCCTGTTGGCAGTCAGCAGAGTAGCGACAAGGTGTGCTGATGTGCTGTGAATCAGACTGCACAAGCTCAAGCCAAGCCCTATAACTACAACCAGGATGTCTGGTGCCTGTACTGACGCATGCAACGCTTGGCAACCTCTCAGTATTCTGATTGTCGTGACAGCAGCTTGCATGTGCAGCATATGGGAGCTGACGTGAGCCTGGCCACTCTCTAGCCTTATTTGTGTGCAGTGTTCTGCAAACACACTGCAGCAGACACAGCATGACCCCAAACATGGCAATAGTTGTGTTGACAGCGCGTGGAGGGAGGTAATCAGAGTGTGGATGACCTGCAAGGCATTGGCTTCTGTGGCAGCAACAGCACCACGGCTGGCATTCTCATGGCTCAGGACAGCAGCCAGCAAATGAAGGCCCGCCTCTGCTGTGTTGGACTTGCTGATGTCATGCATGAACTGCACTGCGGCTTCTGCTTCCACTACAAACACACCCTTCACACCTGCAATCAGCAACAGGCTCAGCATCAGTTGCCAACAGCAATGTTCACTAGCATTGGCAGTAGCATTCTAGGTTTGCTTGAATAATTCCCTGCTGCGCAGATGTATTCAGAGCTCAAGCTTGTGTACGACGGCATCTGTTGCAGCATAAGCTGCAGTGGACCTTGCAGATCTGTTGTTCAGGATGAGGACCAATTCCTCACCCTACTGCACAAGGGATGTTGAGGATCCATAAGGACTCACAAGCTCATGGAGAAGGCTGTCACATACACTCAAGCCTCTGCCACTGCAAAGCTGAGACCAAGCTTGCTGGGATGAAGGCCGGTACAAAAAACTGTGGAGAATGGGAGACAACAGAACATACCGCTGTTTGCCAAGGGTGGAAGGAGACCAGTCAGGGTCTGAACCAGACTGGCAGGGCCCTTGTCTGCCAGGGCCATTGCAGCTTGTGCCCTGGCCTGGAGTGCCTGCAGAGTGTGCCGCATGCGCGCCATGCCTGCAGTCAGCACCATTGTCACTTCACACTTACGTAAAAGCTGTCTTCATTTTCTGTAAGCTGTGGCAATTGATCAAGAGGTGATGCAAGGGCCCTTATGCAACCCTTGAAACCAGTATGAATGACGGGGCTCAGCACAAAGCAGTATTGTCAATGCTACACACACAAAAGAGCTTGATAGAGCAGCAATCCAGCTTGGGGACTGGGATTCAAAACGTGTGTCATGCAAATGCTTGACTTGATGCTGTATTTGCACCCTTGTGAACTGAGCACTCTTGCCTGTGGCAGTCAGCGCATCAGCTGCCAGCTTGTCCAAGTCAGAAGCGTGAGCAGCCCAGCAGGACAGCATGCTTGGGTGTTCATCACTCACAAACTCTAGTAACAGCTGTGCTGCACACATGGAAGTCAGGCTGAACATGGGCTGTGACTTGACTGGCTTTGCACCCTCTTTGTTGACCTCGACCTGCAGGTAATGACACAGGATGTGTAACAATCCAGAAGCTTTAATGTCTTGCACACGGTTGAGTTCCACCCTTTGTGAAATGACACATTTAAATGACTACCTTCAAATTCAGGAAAACTGCTTCGGAGCAGCTTTGCTGCCGATTGTATCGCTGCATCATCTAAAATGCCTACATGATTTACCCACAGCACTCTGCAGTATGTATACAGCATGCTTTTGAGGCTTCTCACACAATTTCAATGCAAATATACTGCTTGATGCAGTATGTGATGACTTAGCAGCACAATTGCTGGTGTACTGATCAAGATGTGTCTCCAAAGGTTGCCAAACTGAGTGGGCCTGTTGTGAAAAGCGCGTCATGACTTACATGCATGAGGACCATCAGTCTGTGCAGCGCCCCAGGCACGGCTGAAATTGCGACAGCCACAGCCTTCCTGCCAGCCACAGTGATGGACTGCTCACACAGGACCTGCAGGATTTCCTGAGTGGGAGCCTTGGCCTGGTAAGACCCAGAGGCTGAGACAGCAGCTGTCGCAGCGTCCTGGCAGATCTGCTGAAGAGCTGTTATGGCACCAAGCGTCTCTGCCAAGGCAAAAGCAGAACTCTTGCTCCCGGTGGACCTGTGCACGTGAACAAGACCCTTGGCTAAGCTGGATGAGGGTGCAGGGTGTTCCAGATGTTTGCTGCACATATTCCTGGTGCAATTGCTGGTCCAATCATGCCGAACTGGGCAAACTGGCAGCTCAAGTGCAGATGCGCATTGGGTGAATGCGTTGAATATGAGCCAGCTTGCCACAGGGTGTGACTCAAGACTGAGTCGGTCCAGGCGTAGGGCAAACAATTCTGTGCTTGTCCCATGCATGCTTGCACAGGCTGATCAGCAATCTACATGTCTGACGGAATCAGGGATGCTATGGCATGCGGCACATTTCCGCCCTCACAAAGCTGACATCAGCACGGTGTTGTACATGTACAGCATAGCACAATCATCATATCAAGGGTAGAATTATAGAGCGCAAAGGATATGGTTCGGGGTAGGGTATACCTGGTCTGCAGGGCAGTAATGAGGCTTTGACTGGCCTCATGCTGCTGCACAAGATATGCCACTCCAGACGGGGTACTCAGCAGCACTGCTAGCAATGCCTTGCAGCCTGCAGACAAAGTTTGAAAATGCACACATTATCTCACGTAGCATGCTGCAGACCATGGCAAAGGAACTTAGACGCTGTACATCTGCAAGCTGTTCAAACACTGATGCCAGACCAATCATATTGCTGCTGTAAAGTGCTCCAAGAAATGCAGTCAACCATAGCATTTATGCCGTTGCACATGCCAATGCAAGCGCATGGGCAGAGGA
>JAABUO010007129.1_pt1 | contig 12783 bp, 14 predicted proteins | sample 5559291 | NCBI WGS metagenome assembly JAABUO01 (sample SAMN10711878, study PRJNA513372) | rock metagenome | isolation source: Antarctica rocks | place: Antarctica: Victoria Land, Finger Mt sud
CTTATCATTTTTAAATTAACGACTAAAGCGAACGAGTTAATCAGAACGTTAAGCGATACCTTCGTTTCTTCTGTTCGTATATGCAAGATGACTGATTTAAATGATTGTCTATGATCAAGTTTATTAATAATAATGCTTTGTCATTAGTCATCTTCATAACTCTCTTCTTCATGAATAAGAACTTTTATCCTCGCATGAGCTTCGATCCTGATTTTATCGAATATGAAAGCACTCGCGAACGCTTATAAGTCGCTCGAGTTAAAGATATATTCGATCACATGAATAAAACGTTAACATTCGCTCGCAAAGCTCTGATTAAATCACGGAAATAAATAATAAATCAGATTAATAAGCATAAAAAGAATGTTAATTACGAGATCGAATTAAAGATATTTTTAAACGAAAGAAACATCGTTACGACAAGACTCTTTAAAAAGTTAAATGACAAGATGCTCGAATCATTCACAATTACGGATCCTGTTAACTCTTTCTATAAGTTAAAATTATTCGAAATCATGCGAATACACGATGTATTTCATTCCGGTCTGCTTCGTTCTGTCGCTAATAATTCTCTGTTTAATTAAAAGAATGAACTTTCGAAATTAATAATAATAAACGATGAAGACGAATGAGAGATTAACGAAATACTAAAGTCTTAACGATATCGAGAACGGCTTTAATATTTAATTAAATGAAAGAGCTACGACAAAGATCTTAACTGGTATAACGCTGATGACGAGAAATTTAAGAACTTTTAGAAGATGATTAACGACTTTCATATAAAAAATTTAAGAGCAGAGCGCTAATATGATACATTCATGCGAACATGAATATTTAAAGGGAGGGAGTAATGTTACGATTCTAGCTATTAGGTTAACATGATCTATGTTAAACTAACATGATCTGGCTCAGATTTAAACCAGCCTTCATATGAATTCAGATTGATATAGAGCTAGCTATGATGTCATAAAGACTCTGTCTCATATGTGTAAGACATTAATCCTTTCGGGACTAGCACAGAGCTGAGGAACATACATATAAGAATCGAGTTCTTTCCTGTAAATACTTTTCTTCCTTAGCATTTATTTATTAATTAAATGACATTTTTATGACTTGCTCTAGGCCGGTTCCTAACAGTAAATAAATGCTAATTAATTATTCTGCTATCGACGTGTAAACGATACGAAATAATTTACTTCGTTTATTCAGAAAATCTGCAAGGGATTCTTTAAATTTACATTATCATTTAGACCGTAAGGGATTCTTCGATTTTACATTCATTTGTTTATCAGAAAATTCACAAGGGCTTCTTTAAATTACTTTCATTAAAAAATAACATCATTAATCTTAAACTTACTTACTTTTATCTTTTTCATCATGACACGCGACTTCGATTCAGTCAAGCAACGATTAACTCGTCTTCTTAAAAGCACTGCAAGCAGACGAGTTTTCATATTATTTAGCGATATCTCAGCTGAAGCTAACGATGTCGAGACTTCATGAAACATTAAGATTAACGAATAACTACGTTAATGAACCCGCGAACAGCCGGACGAGGTCATTAATATGTTAAACGAGCTTAAAAGTTAACGAGACATGGCTTTAAAATGCACCGAACAATGAATCGCTCTACAAGTCGAATATACAAGCAGATTGAATGAGCTAAAAGTTAATTAAATCATAATAGAAGCTCAGGAAGAGATCATCGTTAAGCTACGAGCGAAAGTTTTAACTTTAAAGAAGGCTCAGCGTTCATCAGATTAACCTTTACCTCGTTAACTTACTGAGCCTGCTAATTCTCGAACTACGAAACAACGAGATCTTATTTTACGAACTTTCACACGAGAGTCATTCATCTTATTCGGTAATGATTATCATAAATTCTACAAGTTTTCGAATTCATTTATTTTCATTAACGAAGATGCTGAATTAACATGAAACAGCTGAAGAATTAAGATTAACGATAAGCTTGAAGTAAATGCAGATCACTTTCATACCGAAAATATCTGTATTGTTTATATTATATCTCGACTAAAAGGCGACGCAGCGGAATAAACGTTTGCTCGACGTTAACATGACGCATCTCACTCATATACTTTAATCTACGAACTCTTTAAACATCTGAAGTTAATTTACGATGATTAGAATAAAAATTGAAAGTATCGTCGCGAGTATAACGCTCTGAAGCAGTTAAACAAGTCCTTTAATATCTTTTACTCCGAATTCATGAAGCTATTTAGCTATTTAAGTTATGAGAATCGCACATTAATGAACGATCTTCAGGATAAAATTAATAACCGCTTACAAGACGCTCTATTAATTTACTCGAAAGATTTTATCATTTTAAATCATCTTAAGAGCTTTCTTCAGAGTGTGAATAATTAACAGCGCGCTAATTATTAGCTACGCAACGAACGTCGCATTGCCATCGCTAAAGTCGTTACTGCATCTGAAAAGCGCGTTACTTTCTTGTTAACAGCCTTAACTTCGGTAAGCGATTATGTTAAGTCAATTATCTTTTTAATCTCTGAGTTAGCAAGATCTCTCATTATTTGCTACACTTGCAAGGCATCAGATCACTTATTTAAGGATTACTCTTAACAGAACAAGACTGACACTTCGACATCTCGTGCATTTATCCTCCGTTTACATGAAATCATCATTTCAGAAGATAAAGAGAATGAGAAAATGTCTTTCGAGAATAGCGAGGCAAAAAATTAAAGACTTTCATTAAAGACGCGGTGGAAGATGTGTTAATTTCTTTAACGACGAGCATGTCAGATGATTCTTTTACTTCTGAATCTTTAACTACCGAATGTGTACTTTCTAGTAATGAAATTAGTTACTTATTAAAGTCATTAATTAACATCGAAACTGCTAATTATTCGTTCATTAATGAAGTAACCGCGCAGATTATTTGTGATCAGTTATAAATTAAACTTCTCGCTTTAATTAAGACGAAGTTAATAAGAGAATTCGACGGCCATTATGTAAAAAAACTCATCACTCATGTCATTTACTCGAATCTAATCGTTTAAGATCATACGGTTAAAACCGTCTCTATGTTAATCACTCGATTAAGTTAACATTAAATGATTCTCGAAAAAACATGAATGAACAAAATTAATTTAATAATTAATATGCGGACCGACTTTCTTCGATTTTCAGATATTACTTCTAGTTTAAAATTAATTATTCTCTCATCGAGTCTTAAAGCAATCGTTAAACAGAAGAGTTTAATCCCTACTTACATACTGAAGCGAAAAATTAATTAGATTAATTATAGTTAAATTAATCCGATTGATTACAGTTAACTTTAACTCAGTCAGGAATCATTCTCTTTCAGTTAAAAAAAGAAGTTCATTAAACAGTCAGAACCGCGCGACGCGACTTTAACTAGCGTTAAAATTTCTAAAGACATATCAGATTTAATGAACATGATCACTTAAGATTTAACGAACATGATTACTTAAGATTTAATGAACATATTCATGATAAAGGCTGCGTCATATAAAATGTTAATTAAACGATCAGACATGAAGATCTTTATTGTTATCGTCTTAGAAATTAATCGACTCATAACTACATTCGAGAAAAAGCCTGAAGAAGTGAATCTGCATGAGCTCTCTCACGTTGAAGCACTCGAGTAAGTTAAGATTAAGCTTCTCTCTGAATATCACGATTATTTAAACGTGTTCGATCAAGCGATGATCGATCAGTTATCATCTCATCGTTTTTACGATCACAAAATTGAATTAATCGGTGAAGGAACTTCCCCTCGAAGCAGGCTATATCAGATGTTTAAATACAAGCTTTAGAAAGTAAAAGAATATCTGATCGAATATTTAAATAAGGGCTTCATTTCATTCAGCTCCGCTTTATACGCCTCGCTCATCTTGTTCGTTGAAAAGAAAGACGGTAGCCTGCGTTTCTGCGTTGATTACAGAAAGCTTAATGCTTTAACTAAACGGGATCGTTATTCTTTGTCCCTAATAAACGAGACTCTTGCTCGTATACAAGGAAGCAAGTACCTGACTCGTTTAAACATCATTGCCGTCTTTAATAAACTGCGAATGCATTCAAATAGCGAAGATTTAACTATCTTTGTTATTTTCTTCGACTTATACAAATATCACGTAATGCTCTTCGATTTAACTAACGAATTAGTCTTTTATTAACATTACATGAACGACGTGTTGTTTAAATATCTGCATCAGTTTTGTTAAACTTATTTAAATGACATCATCATTTACAGCGAAACTTTAAAGAAACATAAGCGACATGTACGATTAGTCCTGAATAAATTACGAGAAGCTGATTTACAGGTAAACATTAATAAATGCGAGTTTCATGTTCAGAAAATCATCTTCTTAGAACTTTTAATGTTAATTAAGAAACTTAAGATGAATTTTCGAAAAGTATAAGCAGTGATTAATTAACTTACACTTAATAATCTCACTCAGATATAGTCTTTCATTAGTTTCTGCAACTTTTATTAACGCTTTATTAAGGACTTCTCGAAGATTATTCGCTTAATGATTCGACTTACTTAAAAAGAAATCATATTCGAATGAAATGAGGCTTGTTAAACAGCATTCGATTACATGAAAAGACGTATGATTAAAGCTTTCATACTTCGTCACTTTAATCAGACTCACGAAGCTATTTTAAAAACGGACTCGTTTAATTACGTTAACGATGAAGTTCTATCGCAGTATGATAACGAAGAAGCTCTACATTCGATTACTTTTTATAGCAAGAACATGTCTTTCGTTAAATGTAACTACGAGATATACGATAAGGAACTGCTAGTCATCATTCGAGCATTTAAGCATTAACGATCTGAACTGAAACTAATTAATATTTCTATTAAGATGTTCACCGATCATTAAGCACTCACTTCATTAATGAAGGACAAAAAGCTAAGTAAACGTTAAATGCGCTGAGTTCAGAAGCTGATTAACTTTAACTTTAAGATAATGTATCGATTTAATAAACAGAATATTAAGATTAATGTATTAACTCGCCGGACTGACTTCGTACTCAGAGATCTCGATGACGAACGCGTTCGTTATTAACGAATTATTATTTTAACGTCGAATCGAATGAAAATTACTGATCTGAAAAAAGACATCAGTGAATTAATCTATAAGCAAATTCTCGAAGCTAATAAAATTAACGAGAATTATACGTTACTTCGCGAAGCAATAGTTCGAGGCAAAGCACAATATGACGATATGAAGCTGAAGGATTGTCGAAAGCAGAATGAAATTCTGTTTCATGATAATCAGCTATGAGTTCCGTTTAACGAGCTTTTATAAATAAGCTTAATTCGTGAGATTCACGATTAATCATTAGTCGATCATTTTAATATTCTTAAAACAGTGAAAGTCATAAAACGAAATTATTACTGATCTTTCATGCGGAAAACGGTAGATCGATATATTCGAAATTGCTATATCTGTTAACGCTTAAAGGCACCTAGAAATAAATTAAACGGCTTGCTTTACTCTTTATTAATATCTGATTAAAGATGACGCGATATAATCATGAACTATGTTACAGATTTATTTAATTCGAACGATAATAACGCGATCCTAACGATAATCTGCAGACTGTTAAAAGAAAGACATTATATTTCTTGCTTCACTGATGACGAGGGAATCACGACGGAAAAAACAGCTGAATTGTTACTTTAATGAGTATATCGAATTCACGGTTTACTTAACTTCATCGTATTTAATAAAGATTCTTAGTTCACTTTCATTCTTTAAAAGTCCCTTTATAAACGGCTGAGCATTTTTCTTCGATTATTCATCGTTTATCATTCTCAGATCGACGGTTAAAGCGAACGAGTTAATCAGAACGTTAAGTGATATCTTCGTTTCTTCTATTCGTATATGCAAGATGACTGATTTAAATGATTGCCTATGACCGAGTTTATCGACAATAATGCTTTATTATTAGTTATCTTCATGACTTTCTTCTTCATGAACAAGAGCTTTCACTCTCGTATGAGCTTCGATTCTGATTTCACCGAATATAAAAGCATTCGCGAACGCTTACAAGTCGCTCGAATTAAAGATATATTCGATCACATGAATAAGACGTTAACATTCGCTCGCAAAGCTCTGATTAAATCACGAAAACAAATGATAAATCAGATTAATAAGCATAGAAAGAATATTAACTACGAGATCGAATTAAAGATATTTCTGAACGAAAGGAACATCGTTACGACAAGGTTCTTTAAAAAGCTAAATGACAAGATGCTTGAATCATTCATAATTACGAATCCTGTTAATTCTTTTTATAAATTAAAATTATTCGAAATCATGCGAATACACGATATATTTCATTCCGGTCTACTTCGTCCTGTCGCTAATGATTCTTTATTTAATTAAAAGAATGAATCTTCGAGATTAATAGTGATAAACGATGAAGACGAATGAAAGATTAACGAAATACTAAAGTCTTAACGATATCGAGAACGGCTTTAATATTTAGTTAAATGAAAGGGCTACGACAAAGATCTTAACTGATATAACGCTGATGACGAGAAATTTAAGAACTCTCAGGAGGTGATTAACGACTTTCATACAAAAAATTCAAGAGCAGAGCGCTAATATGATACATTCATGCGGACATGAATATTTAAAGGGGGGAAGTAATGTTACGATCTTAGCTGTTAAGCTAACATGATTTATGTTAAATTAACATGATCTGGCTCAGATCTAGGCCAGCCTTCATATGAATTCAGATTGATATAGAGCTAGCTATGATGTCATAGAGACTCTGTCTTATATGTGTAAGACATTAATCCTTTCGGGACTAGCACAGGGCTGAGGAACACATATATAAGAATCGAGTTCTTTCCTGTAAATACTTTCCTTCCTTAACATTTATCTATTAGTTAAATGACACCCCTATGACTTGCTCTAGGCCGGCCCCTAACAAAAATCTTCTTTTATCTTTTAAAAACGAGCTGTCGTAATCTTAATTTAATAAATAAAGATGTAAAATAAGAAGATTAATTATTTATTACGTTTAAATTCTGAGCTTTTCGCTTCGAAGTCTTTTTTCATTAAAAAACGAGCTGTCGCAGCATTAATGACAGTAAGCTCTATATAAAAGAATACGAAGCAGCTAATAATTAAGCTACGGATCAGATAGCTGAAGCAGAAACAAAAGCAGAAGCAGAAGCATGAATAAAAGCGAAATAACGTGATATCTATAACTGATTAATCAGGGCGAGGCATGCGTATTAGAAGGGCTTCAAAGAGGTCATATTAGTTACGTAGTTCATCGTTTGAAGCAAAAAAATGAAATGTGAATTTTCAGCCCTATAGCCTAACGACTGCTAGGTTTAGTCGAGTGCTAAGTGAACCCTTCTATCGACTTATCTAACACTTTATTTAAATTCAGCTTTAAAAATAAGACGACTTTCTTTCAGAGATCGATATGCTTACACGCAGACATAAACTTCTGAGACTTAAGACTGTAAGATATAATTAGTTACAAGCTACAGCGAAGTTAGAAGCACTCGAGCATAAATCGTTTCCTAAAGAGTTCATTAATGTTAATAATTGTTTTCTCGATCTGTTTAATTTCTTCATCTTTAAGCGTGTTAATCTGCATCATCGTGAGCGCATCGTTAGTCATAGAATTAATAAGTAATTTCTGTTAAGCTCTTTGTAAAGTGTCAAAGAAGCAGAAGGATATATGTGTCGCCTCGGAAGCGCTAAACCCAATGTGACATAGCCACCTTGCCAGGCCCTAGTAGGCCCATGTATGCTCGTAACACGAAGATATTATTATGATCGTTATATTAACAGCAATTCTCGCAGATATAAATTTTCATTCGAAATATGATCGTTAAGAGATAAAGAATTCTTCGTTGAAATCATTATTAACGATTAATCTTAATTCTCGACGACGTTTACGAGAAGAAAACTGCGTCGACAATGCTCGCTTTCGAGAAGAAGTTCGTATAAAGGCCTCGTATTTATCATTCTTGTCATTATGAGAGAAAGAAAGGTTTCGGACGGCTCTACCTCATCACTGCGATGCTGTTGTGGCTTTCTGCTTCTGCTCCGTCTCTGCTAACATGTGCTTAAATAATGTAAGGTAGTAACTTATTCGTGCAACTTTGTAGATCGTCTTGAGAATCTAATGCAGAAGTCTGTGTCGAACCTCGTACTTCACTTGAAGAACGTTGCTGACTTGAAGAGCGTCCTGCAGTTGATCCATGAGCCCCTTATACAAGTTAACGCCGACTGCGTAACGTAGTCTCGAGTAAACGTTCTGCATGTCCAAATCTACAAGTGTTCCAGACGCGCCTTTCACGAACGCCTCGTATTCCGCAAGGTGTTTCTAAGCCATTCTCAACCAAGAAGAGCCTTGTGTATATTCGACTTTGAACCGTCTTTACTTTAATCCCATCTTCAGTGATCGAGTATCATAAGCCTCTGCTTGTAACTTGTTTTTAAACACATATATAATATTTTTCATCAAAAGATGATTGATTGGAAGAAGCTTGTGGCTCCGCCAACTGTTTAGGTAGAAAGAGGTGAGGTTACATGCGCTTAATGCTGTCGAGCCGTAGACTAGGAAGGTTAAATGCTCAACCCTTGTGGAGACCGGTGGGTCTCCAGACCTCCACACGGCTTTGATCAAGTCGAATGCGCAAATCTTCGGTTTAGCGTAAGCAGTCTAGAAAGTCTGGGTCTTCAAGCTCCAACGCAAATCCCACAGTAATCTGAAACTAAGATGCCTCACAAAAAAGGGACAGTAACCCACCTCTAATTGACGTTCGTACCTCTAGATTCGTTTGGAGGCGCTGTGGGACAGCATGGGCCACTTCTTACAAAGTTAGCCCCTTTTGGCTGATCGTGCTCTTTTAGTCCTCCAAGTTTTCAGTCAGCTATGATGTCTCTTCGAAACTTGCAGGTCATCAATATAGGTGGCTTGTAAGGTGATTTTGAATAATGTGACGAGAGGAAGCTTTATGGAAGATAATGACCTTTTTTGGTTCCAAGAATGGACTGTGCAGAAGATTTTTGCTATAAGGTTTCAACATCCACCTTAGAATCTAGAATATGGTTCTCTTGATTTTATCACTTTTTGGGCTTGCTTTCTCATTCGAGCTTCTTCAAAGCATATTCCCACGGATATCTCCTCGCAGGACTTTCCACCTGGCCAGGGTAATTTCGCGCTTGGTAATGAAGATACATGCATTATAGAGGCAGCAGAGTAATCATGTTCATATTTTCGATATGACCTGAATGGATCTGTTGCCTTGCGTACAGACTTTTAAAGAGGGAATCCCGAGCTGTAAGCGTAAGGTGCGACTTTCTTGTATTATTATTTCGGCATTCAAACTCAAGATAAGCTCATTGATGAAAGTTAAGGATTTAATTCTGCGAGCGAGAATCTGAAAAACGACAATAGTCGTCTCGAGAGAAATGATTGTAGAGAAGAGCGTCACGAGGACTATAGTTGTGAAATGTAAATTGAATATAGTCGTGTACGAAACCTCTTCTATGACCTGTAACACATGAGGTGAAGGTTAACCTGGGAAAGCTATAGAGAAAAGTATCCTGGCTTTTCTAATGTAGATAAGAACTTGTTCACTAGTTTCATGAATAACAGAAATCCTGTCTAGCTTTAGATAGCTCAGAAGTAGTCGTTCGATATATTTCTTGACATTCATCTGGTGGCATCGAAGCCTGAACTTGCATCAGCTTGTAACCTAGGGACTTTCATTACTTTGGAAGGTCTCAGCATCTTGACATCGAGTTTCCTGCGGGGTCTTTCCGTTTTCAATTTGGTAGCGCGAAGGAGAACTCTGTCTCTTACCTCAAAAGTAATGCGTTTGTGCTTTTGGTCGGAACATTTTTCTTTATAGTCTTGTGCTTCAAATAACTGCATTTCTATATTTTCAGCCACGAAAAAATCACAAGATTCCTTAGATTTCAGACGAGAACGATCTGTTTCTGTTGTGTGCTGGCTGTGAGGGCAATGGGAGCTTTGTGCGTTGTCTAAACCGCCTTGTAATCCATCTTCCCTAACCAAGACTGTTCAAGTGAATTCATGTCGTCTATATCGCCAATCGATCAAAACTCGAACATATTGACGTAAGTCCGTCAGCAAACAACTCCCTTCTTGTATGATTTAACGTTCCTTTCTTTCTTGCTCAGGCATGATTCAAGACATACTCACTCTCAGGCTCAGAAATGTTTCACATATGCCGTATCTGTCGCTGGAAACTCCTTTCATCATCGTGTGCTGTACTTCTCACCTAAAAAACCTGTTCTTTCCAGATTATCTACGAACTCCTCATTTTTCGTAAAATTTAGTCATTTCCCGAATTCACGGATTCGGATGCTCTAGCTCTGGATCGACCAGGTCACGCTGCAAGCCCGGTAATCCCACTACGAAGGCAAGGGTTTTCGGCCTTATACCACTCCTTGAATTCCTCGGATCCCTTCCCCAGATCATTAGAGGCTCTTTTTGCCTTAGTTTCTTCATCATGATTTTCCCAAAAGCATTCAGAAGCTCGTTGAAGGGTCGACTTGCATACGTAGCCTAGTAGATCCTATTCGCTAAAGCTACATAATCATCGAGAGTAGCAGGTTAATTAGGCTGCTCTGCACATCTTCTCTTAATGTTCGGCTTCAATCCCGTAACGAATCGACGAAGCATCTCATAGGCAGAGGGCTTAGGGTTCAGCATTGTCTGGTACCTATCTAGCGCTATAGCATCTCTTGTCAGAAGACCCATTTGCCATTGGAAACCCTAATTTCGCCTTGTGCCTCATTTGCTGTCGGAAACCCTGTGGTGACCGAAAATCTCAATTGCCCTCGGACATCCATTGGTTGTCGCATGCCGTATAGACTTTGGGGCGAACAGGGAAGCATTTTTTTCCTGTCATATCCAGGTATTAGGATAAGCGGTTAAAGCCTCCTTTGCCCTACTTGCCACAGAATGGTACGTGTGATCGACGAGCCGAGGTCAAGCGTACTGCGAGTTGGCAGGCCTTACAGCCCAGGACACAATGTGCCTTCCGGCTCCTCAGAAACTCTCGAGTCTATACGCGCGAAGGATCGTTTTCGGGGCACACTGTGATATACTCCCGAAGTAATGCTTATGGCTCTCCATATTGTAGCCCAAATGGACTATCCGCTCAGCATTGGCACCTGAGTTGCCGGCTTCGTTTTAGTACCCGGTTACCCATTTAATACCCGAAGCACTTGGATGCTGTGGATTATCATGGATCCAGTACTCGGGTGACATGTAAAAGTAACCGAGTTTATGCCAGGGTAAACGGGAAACGGGATCGGCGATGGCCGTGACTCGGTAGGACTTGGTCGATTGTAAAGTAAGGAACTCTGCAGCTTTCATATTATCGATACGAGGTGAGCCGAAAGTGAAGAGTTCCGTATTTTCGGCATAATAGGGTTTCCACCTGCGGAAATCGGCGGCAGCGAGTATAGCAATAGCGCCTCCAAGGGAATAGCCAGTTATAGCGAACCAGTAGTCGAGATTCTGCATCATAACGACTTCAACAGACTTAAAAGATACCTTTTCCACGTCGTTCCAGGCTTTCCAAAAGCCTCCGTGAATGTGACACTTCTTGCAGAGATCTGTGTGAACCTTCACCATTTCAAAATCTCCATCCAGTTTGCGTCAGAGATAGAGCCACGAAAGGCCAAGACAGTGAACTTGCGTGTATGGTCGATGGCAATGAATCCAGTATCGTCATCGGGGCCAGCGTTTTGGAATTCCTCGAATGAGGTGACATTGGTAGTTTCCAGCATCGGGCAGTTTCCTGCATGACAAGTAATTGGACCCTTAGGGGACTTGTTATTCTCCTCGCAGTATGCTGCAGCGGAGTGTTGCGCAAAGAGGTTAAACTGATATAACAGATCCTCTGATACGCCCTCATCTGAGTCGTGCTTACTCAGGTCGCCGCAACCGAACATAAAGCACCGACGATATATGGTTGGCATTGAGCCGGCCACGAAAATGAATGTTAAAAACAGCATAACGAACTGCAAGAAAGAGAGACGGAAGAACGCCATGGTGATCGATAGGTATATTGCAATTGTAACGAGGGTAGTGGTAAAAGTAACGCTAGAGTGAACTTTGTTGGTGATCGTTCACAGCTAGTTTGAACGATCAAATCTGTTATTCAGAAGTGTGAAGCTTCAGGTTGAAGATTTACGCTGGGCAGAGCTGAACCCCATATATATGCAAGATATACTCAGGAGCTTGTATTCTATGCAACTGGCGCTTGCCTTTGCGCATCCAATCAAGTATTGAATCTGACCCTCGTTCTTGCTCGATTGCTTGATAGATCGATATATGGTTTTCGAGATTTGGTAGCACCTCAAGAGCTCAGAAAATTGCTCGTACCTATGTCTACGCAGGTGAATTACGTGACGAGGTAAAGCCGAGGAATTAGCGTATGCAGAAAGGTATCGAATCCTTGGCATCGCAATTGTCGCGCCCCCCCTCAAATTTACTATTGAATTCAGACATTCTTAACATTCTCGCTATCATTAACGCTTTCGCTTTAGAAAAATTAATTAAACAAATAAATATAAAGCTATTTAAAAGCACTTATTTATTTCGTATTAATACGTTTTTTATTATTACATTAAGGTTTTTTAATTATCATTAAAAAGATTTACTGTTATTTTAACATCGTTTATAATATATAAAAAAATCTGTTTATATATCATTCGTCTTACAGATTTCAGTTTTAACTTAAGAAAATTC